>Ga0302278_10000530_pt1 | contig 48716 bp, 32 predicted proteins | sample III_Bog_N3_2_FD_194543 | JGI IMG/M metagenome (GOLD analysis project Ga0302278, IMG submission 194543) | Peat permafrost microbial communities from Stordalen Mire near Abisko, Sweden - III_Bog_N3_2 | ecosystem: Environmental > Terrestrial > Soil > Wetlands > Peat | place: Sweden: Abisko...
GCTGGCGAGGCTGATGGGAGGAGCGCCGCTGGCCCCGCTCGCGTCGATGACGGACATCAACACGGCGTTGATTCCTGTGGAGCGGCTCGAGATGGATTCCTACGACTGGTACGCGCGGCACCACGCGGAGTTGAAGTTGCAGAAGACCCTGAAGCCGCAAGTCGTGTTGATTGGCGACTCGATCACGCACTTCTGGGGCGGCGCGCCCGCTTCCAATCCGCTGAATGGGCCCAACGCCTGGCAGAGCGTATTCGGAAACATGCCAACGCTGAATATGGGCTTTGGCTGGGACCGTACGCAGAACGTGCTGTGGCGGCTGCGGCAGGGCGAATTCGATGGACTCACGCCGAAATGGGTGGTGCTCCTGATCGGCACCAATAATCTCACTGGCACGAGGAACGCGCGCGCGAACACGCCGGCGGAGATCGTGGAAGGAATCGCCGCGATCTGCCAGGAGATCCACCAACGTTCGCCCGAAAGCCAGATTATCCTGATGGCAGTGCTGCCCCGCGGTGCGCAGCCGAGCCATCCCTTGCGGGAGCCGATTGCGAAGACGAACCAACTTCTGGCGCGGCGATTCGCCAGCGACCCGTCGGTGACTTACCTCGACATCGGAGCGCGGTTGCTCGCCCCGGGCGGCACACTGCCGGCCGGCATCATGCCCGATGGGACGCACCCCAGCGATGCGGGCTATCAGATCTGGGCGGAAGCGCTGATCCAGGCTGGCGTGAAGCCGTAGGCGGCATTGTCCAGGCGGGGATCGACCGCTGCCTTCGTTCGCGATTCGGTGCTGGGGGATTGGTGGTCATTTTCATCATTGGGTGTGACCGGCCTTCCGATCATGGAGCGATCTATGCTGTCTATGGCTTCAAGCGAAGTGGCTACGGTTCGCAGAGGATGGAGAGCCGGTTTGAGTTCGGCCGAGACGATTGAAGATCCGTCCTGTACTCCGCATGGCGATAAACTGCGCTACGAATAGATACGCTGTAGGGGAGAGCATTCCAAGATGGGCCTGATGAACCAATCGAGACGACGATTTCTGATGGGCGCCGCCGCTGGCGCGGCAGCCTGGCAAGTCCGGGCGGCAGACGCTGGAACCCTGCGGCCCTACGGCGCACTGCCATCCGCGCGCCAGCTTCAATGGCACGAAATGGAGACCTACGCCTTTCTGCACTTCACGGTGAACACCTTCACCGATCGCGAGTGGGGGTTGGGGGATGAAGCTGAATCCGTGTTCAACCCCACGGCATTCGATGCGGACGCAATCGTCGGCGCATTGAAAGCCGGCGGCATGAAGGGCGTCATTCTCACGGCCAAGCACCACGACGGCTTCTGCCTGTGGCCGACGCATACCACTGAACATTGCGTCCGAAACAGCTCCTGGCTCGGCGGCCGCGGCGACGTAGTGAAGGCGATCTCCGAGGCGGCGCGCAAGCAAGGCCTGAAGTTCGGAGTCTACCTCTCGCCTTGGGACCGCAACAACGCGGAGTACGGCCGGCCCGCGTACGTCGAGACCTACCGTGCGCAATTGCGCGAATTGCTCACTGGATACGGCCCGATCTTCGAGGTCTGGCACGATGGCGCCAACGGCGGCGACGGGTTCTATGGCGGTGCGAAAGAGAAGCGCCTGATCGACAAGCGGACCTATTATGATTGGCCGCGCACGTGGGAGTTGATCCGGTCGCTCCAACCGCAGGCCGTGATCTTCAGCGACGCGGGACCGGACATCCGCTGGGTCGGCAATGAGAATGGAATCGCCGGCGAGACGTGCTGGGCAACCTATCGGCCGGTCGCTGCCGACGGCGGCCCTGGCATGCCGGGCGACGTGCGCGAAAAGGAATTGAACGTCGGCACCAAACATAGCGGCCCCTGGCTGCCCGCCGAGTGCGACGTTTCGATCCGGCCCGGCTGGTTCTGGCACGAGAAAGAGAATGCCCAGGTCAAGACGCCGCGCCAGTTGATGGACCTTTACTGTCAATCCGTCGGCCGCGGGGCGAGCTTCCTGCTGAACATCCCGCCCGACCGGCGCGGACTCTTGCACGAAGCCGATGTGGCGTCGCTCGCGGGCTTCGGTAAACTGCGCCAGGCGACGTTCGCGACGAATCTGGCAGCGCACGCCACGGTAAAGGCCTCGAATGTCCGAGGCAACAGCGACTCCTATGCGGCCCGTAATCTCCTGGACGGCCGCCGCGATACCTGCTGGGCGACCGACGATACGGTCACGCGCGCCGAAGTCTCATTCGAGTTGCCGCGGCCCGCGAATTTCAACCTGGTGCGGTTGCGGGAAGACATCCGCCTCGGACAACGCGTCGAAGCCTTTGCCGTCGACGTCTGGAAGGACGGCCAGTGGTCCCCGTTCGGCGAGGGCACGAGCATCGGCTCGTGTCGCATCCTGCGTTCGAACAATCCGGTCTCGGCCGCGCGAGTGCGCCTGCGCATCACGCAGTCGCCAGTCGCTCCGGCCATCGCGGAGTTTGGACTTTTTGCCGAATCGGCCGGCGCCTGATGTTGCCGCATGTTGAACGAGTTTTGGTAACACGTGAGGTGCGCGACCCATGCACGTCACCCGCGAGCCGGTTCAGGGAGCGGGTATGACTGGACTCAAGCGGTCCAGGCAGCGATGATGGCCGCCGTGGTTCGCGGCCAGGTCAGCGTGAAGCCCGCGCGTCCTCAGATAGCAGCCGTTCCACTGTGTTCGTGAAATCCAGCCTCAACTGCGTGTGAAATTCACCGCTGGCCGGCGCTGCGAAGCCGGCGTGCACACCGCGGACGAGCCCGTCGCGGCCCAGGAAGAACGTGGTTGGCCAGGCGTTCAAGTTTTCGGCCTGCGCGATTTTGGTTTGCAGTTCGCCCGGCTCGCCTGCGATCAGATATGTGTACTCGATCCCGTAGCGTTTGATGAAGGCTTGCAGGCGGGCAGGATCCTTGCGCTGTTCGGGCTCTTCAAAGTCGAGCGCGACGATCTCGAGCCCCAAGGAACGATACTTGCGATAGAGTTCGGCCAGGAATGGGGCCTCGTCGTGGCAGTTCGGGCACCAGCTTCCTGTCACGTTCACGAGTATCACTTTGTTCTTGAACCGCGCATCAGTGTTGGAGACCACGTTACCGTTCAGGTCGGGGAAGCTGAACCGGAACAGCTCGTTCGGGTTCTTAACACGCGTGTGGAGCGTGGGATCAGCCGGTTCCGGCAAGCCCTTTACCCGCGCATCAGCGGGCCGGATCGCGGTCAGCTTTCGGATGCCGCCGTGCGGACTCTTGAAGCCCAGCTCGAGCGTGCCATCGGCTTGAGGCGCCAACTCAATCACGGATGGGCGCGCGCCGGAGAAATGGCTGAGCAGCACCTTGCCGTCTTTGAACGTCCCGGTCAAGGTTCCTGTGTCGCCATCCACTCGCAGAATGGCCGCCGCAATCTCCGGCCCCGATTGCCGCACGATGAAACGCCACGCGTGTTCACCTTTTGGGCTGTCGTTGGGAATCTCCCACAGTCCGCCGATCGTGGGAACGGCGCCGCTGGAGGCCACGGCCTGTTGATGCGGCCGCGCCTCGAAGTCATATTGGGCTCGCGCCGGATTCCCGTACTTGCCCTTCAAGACTCCGTCCTCGAGTGTTACTTCGAGACGGCTGGCGTAATGGTCGAAATTGAGGGTCAGGGACTTGCCGGCAAGACGGCCTCCCGTGGAGGTGACGTGCTCGTCTCCGTTGAAAAACCAGCCTTGAATGTTCGATCCCTCGCCTGCGAATTCTATGCGGAACGGCACGTCGAAATCCCCGACGCGTACAACTCCGTCCCAAAGCCCCGCGATCGATTGCGCTTTGAGCGGTGAAATATCAACGCACAAAACCACCGTCCATAATGCAACAGAGAACAGCGACCGCCTCAGAAACTGGCTGCCAGACATGTAGTATTCTCCCTATCCTCTGCTCGCCGGTTCACGTCCTGCGCCGCTCAACCGGCAGGAAAACGGACTCGGCTGCCGGTCGAACTCCTGTTGACTTTACGGGCCAGCGAGCCATTGCCCAAGCGCACCTTTCGGGCGCACAGGGTGACTGCAGGCCCACGGCCCCAAAATGTGGCTTCCAAGGGTCAGGGAAGCTCGTTCCACAAGACAGGCCTGCGCTCGTCGATCGACTTCTGCGCGAGCAGGCTGATCTTGACGGCGTCCCTGCCCACCTCTACGCTATTCAGCGGTTGTTTACCCGTCCGGACTGCTTCTTCAAACGCGACAAGCTGCCGATACTCGGGCGAGCTTTGCAATGGGCCCGAGAGCGAAGATTCCTTGGCGCCTAAGACGCTGCCCACGGCATCGTGCAACTCGGGCGCTCGAACGGTGTTCTTGCGGACCGCGACCTTCAGCGCGCGCGGAGCATTCGCGCTGGGAGTCTGCTGGTCCACCGACTCGGGTTGAATCGTTCCCTCCTTGCCGATCACAACCATGCGGTTGATCGAGCCTGCATTATTGGTAAACAGGTTCATGCCGAATTCGAACTTCACCCCGTTTTCGTATTCGAGCAGGAGACCTGCGTGGTCAATCGTCTCGCGATCCTTGTAGACGTTGTTCCCGCCCGTTGCGAAAATCCTGGTCACTTGGGATCCGATGATTCCATGCAGCACATCCAATTGGTGGATCGACGCCTCCGCGATGCTGGTCCCCGACGTGGCGCGCAGCAACCGCCAGTTCGTGGGGGTTCCGCCGTTGGGGTCGGCGTATTTCCAGCTTTCGGGGTTCCAATCGCCTCGAAAGTTGCTGCCGATGACGTATTCCACCGGACCCACCGCGCCTTGCCGCACCAGGTTTCCAATCGTTTCGTACACGGGCGTGTAGCGCCATTGCTGGCCGATCTGGAAAATCTTCCCCGACTTCTTCACGGCTTCAACAACCCGGTTGGCGTCCTCGGCTTTGGTCGCCAATGGCTTTTCGCAGAAGACGTGAAGCCCGCTGGCAAGCGCCGCGAGCGAGATCTCGGTGTGCAGGAACTGCGGCGTCGCAATGATCACGGCGTCCAGTCCCTTTTCTTTGCTCAGCAACTCCTGATAGGTGGAGTACAACTTGACTCCACTGCCGGCGAGCGTCGCCGCCCGGTCGCGAAAGTCCGGCGTCGGGTCGGCGAGCGCGACGATTTCGAATCCCGGAATGCTCTTGACAACCCGGATGTGGTTCCAACCACGATGGCCCGTCCCGATGAACGCGATCCTGAGTGGACGAGGCGCGTCGGCTGGCGTCTGTGCTCCCGCAGTGGCGGCCGCCGCCGCGGATGTCAGCAGAAAATCTCTTCTCGATGTAGCCATGATTTGTTCCTTTGTACGGTCCCAAATTGCGTCCAGATGCGCCGGCAGACAAGGCAAACTCAGAATCATTCAACGATCGCGAAACCGCCCGCTGTTATCGTGTGCTCGTCCCCGAGCACCGAGCCGGAAGCGACAGAGCGCGGTCCCACATGGACTGATGAACGCTCTTTTCATCCGCGGTTCCGTGCTGGGGAGTAAATTCGTGCGCAAGCGTCGTAGAATCAGCACGCGCATTTTCTGGCAATCGCTACGCGAGCGCATCCTTACAGAACTGCAGACACTTTCGAATCTCGGCGACAGTCGATGAGCCCTCTGGAATCGGATACTCAAGCTCGATGCTGGCCGGGAACTTGTACTTCTTCCGCTTGACAAGTTGGAGTATCTCCTTCAGAGGCGTGTCGCCTTGGCCCCAAGGCGTGTTCCGGCCTCCGTTCGAGCCAAACTTCCGGTCCTTCAGGTGCAGGCTCGTGATCCGTTCATGGTGCTGCTCGATGAAGGGGACGGGGGACTGGCTCACGGCCGCGGCGAAGTGGCCCACGTCGAAGTTGATTCCGTTGTAGCTCGACTGCGCGAGCGCGGTGTCCCAGCTATTGAAATTCACTTGGGTGTGGTTGTGATATCCGAGGCGGATCTTACGCCTGGCGCCGTAGGCTCCAACCCGCTGGGTCAGGTCGGCATTTGTTGGCAATTCCACCGTGATCTGATTGCTGCCCAAAGCCTGGGCGACATCGAAAAAGTACCGTAGTTCGTCATCCGAGATGGTTGCGGGCAGGCTCGCCAGCCGGAAGGCATAGATCTTTACGCCCGCCTGGTTGTAGAGCTTTCGAAGCGACTTGAACTTGTCGATCGAGACTGACAGCCGCCAGCTCTTCAGTTCTTCGGCCGCCTTGCGGCGCGCCTCCTGTTGTTCGGGTGTCAACGGCTCGCGGACGCCCGGGCGGGCTCGATTGCCCAGGCCGCCGATCTGCGGGTACGCGCCGGTCACACCGTTTGGAGCACCCGCGTAACTCTCCGCGCGAACATCCTGCAGTTCGATCCCGCTGATACCCGCATCGACCAGAACCTTGAGGAGCTGGTCCGCCGGCAGCGGAATATCGCGGAAGTTGGTCGGTGAAACGATGATTCCAATTTGCACGCCGCCGAACTTGGAATCGGTCCTGGCCATCAGGCCGGCGGCTGGCAGTGCGGCCACGGCTGCTTTGCATAGCTCGCGTCTTGTGAATAGCATTTGATCTGTCTCTGGAGCAATTCCGGTTCGAGGAACCCGCAACGCCGCCGCAAGCCGGCATTGCGGGTCCGCCGAGGTTCACCATCTCAACTTGACGCCGAGTTGAACCTCGCGCGACGAGTTGGCCGCGGTCACCTGTCCGAATGTGGACGAATAGTAGGTGGTCCCCACCGCGGAGAATTGCGTGTGGTTCAACAGATTGAAGATGTCGCCCTGAAACTCGAGCTGTTTGCTCTCGGTCAGCGGGATTCTCTTCAATAGAGAGAACGTCACGTTGTCCACCCCCGGCAGACGCACCGAACGGGCGGAAGTCGTCGCGAACGTGCCCAAGGGTGGAGCGGCGAAGCAGGAGGTGTCAAACCACTGAGACACGGTGTGCGGGCCGCCGTTCGGATCGCACGTGATCTGCGGACGCTGCGAAGTGTTGCCGACGCCGGCGATGTCGCGCCCGAGCGTGATGTCGGTTGGGAGTCCGCTTTGCAGGGCATAAATGGCGCTCGCCTGCCAGCCACCGAGCGTCTTATGAGCGAGGCCCGTATTCGACTTGAAGAAGGGCAACTGCCAACTGCCGGTAGCCCAGAAGTTGTGCCTGAGATCGAAACTCGCCGGCGCGTATTCCAGATTTCGGTTGTACGTATCGACCGAGGTGTCCGCGTTGCTGAGAACTTTGGAATATGTGTACGAAACCTGGAGCGTGACCCCATTGTGGTAAGTCTGGCTCAGGCTCGTTTGCAGCCCGTTGTAGAACGAGTTCCCAGCCAGATCGGCGTAGCTGATGGCTCCGTATCCCTGATAAGGGCGGACGGTGTCGACATTCACCTTGCCTTGCGCCACGAGCAGACTGGGCTGCGGCTGGTTCTGGTCCTGGATGCGCGCGAGATGGGTTCCACGGTTGCCGACGTAGCTCACGTCCCAGACGGCGCCTTTGAATACGGAGCGTTGAAGGCCGATGTTCCAGGTCTGGTAGTACTGCGGCTGCACATCCAGGTTGGCGCCGGAGAGGGTCTGCGGGTGGGCCAGCAGTGTTCCGCCTCCCGGATTGTCCAACGAGGTGTTGTAGAGCGTGACGCTTTGCGCATTCGGAGGGTTGGACGCGAGTTGCCGGAAGCCGATGGCATCAAAGGCCTCGCGGTTGTAGAACTGGCCGTATCCCGCATGGATGACCGTGCTGCCCTTCCCAAAGGGGTCCCAGGAGAGACTCAGACGTGGCGCGAAGCCCCACTGATGATTCTTCTCATAGGCGCTTGGGCTGGCAAGACCGTTCAGCGGATTGCCGGTTCCCGGCTGGAGCGTGTCATTCGGCAGCACCACCGGCGCCTGTGACGCGCTGTAAAGCGAGGGGATCAACGTGCTGTATTGATTCTGCTGGTCGTTCGGCAGCCCGAAATGGGTGAAGCGCACCCCGACGTCTACGGAAAAGTGAGACGAGATTTTCCAATGGTCGTCGACATAGGCTTCATGGGTGTAGCGTACGACGTTCGGCATCACGATCTGGCTGATTTGGGAGAAGCTGTACGCGTTGCCGAGCAGCAGGTCCGCGAAACCGTCGCCGGTATACGACCCATTGAACGCGAACGAGCCCTGCAGGTTGTAGCTGGCCGGTTGCGCTTTCCATTCGCGATGGAACAGGTAGCCCGCTTTCAGCAAGTGGTTCCGCACAACTTTGGACAAGTTGTCCTTGATTTGCCAGACGTTGGTCGGAGAGTTTTGGTCATCCGGAAACGTGATGCCGGTATAGCCCGTGGCGCTGATGCTCGGCGGATGGTAGCGCAGCCCGCTGACATCGAGTACGCCCGTTGGATAAGCCCCCGGGTTGTTGGTGAAGAGCAGGGGAATGTCGATCCCCAGTTGCTGCGGATTGTAGGTCTGGGTGGGGCCGGTCGGAAGAGTGCCACTGGTCTTGCCGGCCACAAACTGGTTTTGCAGTGTCGGGCTGAACGTCGATGTGAGCGTGGCTCCGAAGGTGTACAGGGTGGAGTGGCGGAACGTCGCGTAACCCAGAGCGCTGCTCGGGTTGATGTACTCGTAGTAGTCGTGACTCCCACGGAACGCCAGTTGGTGTTTGTCAGACAACTGGTGGTCGACCCTCAACAGGTCCTGCCTCAGATTGCTCGTCACCCAGGGATTGGATTCGTAGTTCAGGCCGGTGCCCGCACTGGTCGGAGCCGGGTACAGGCTCGCATAGGCCGCCGCGTTTGCGCCAATCCGGGTTGCCGGGATGATGTTGCCCACGAATGGCGCGTTTGTGCTGGGGTCCTTGATCGTCTTCAAGCCGCTGTAGTTCCCCACCCGCTCCGCGAGTGTCGGCAGCGAAGCAGTCGCCGTGCTTCCGCGGCTGTATCTCTGCCATTCTTCAGAGCCGAAGAAATACGTCTTCTTCCGCTGCCGGTTGTAGACCTTGGGGATGATCACCGGGCCGCCCACGGTGAAACCCGGACTGTTGAACCGGAGCGGCGGAACGACGGGGCTGAAAAAGTTGCGCGTATCGAGCTTGTCGTTCCGGAAATACTCCTCGAAATGGCCGTGGAACTGATTGGTGCCGGACTTCGTGATGATGTCGACCTGCGCTCCACCCGCGACGCCGTATTCGGCGCTGTAGTCGCTGCGCAATAACCGGAACTCCGCGACCGACTCGATCGGGACGGCATCGTTCATGTTCCCGTTGCCGCCGGTGTCCATGTTGAAGATCCCGTCGGCCGACCAGTTGTTGTGGCCGGGTTGTGTTCCGTTGATCGACGCGCCGGCGCGATTGAATGCGAGCGGCTGGGGCTCGGTTGGGATGCTGCTCACAGTGCCGGGCAGAAGAGCGAGTAGCTCGTTGAAGTTACGCCCATTGACCGGGATCGTCTGCATGTCATGAGTGCCCAGCAGGGCGCTCAGGCTGCCATCCTCCGTGTTCACCCGCGTGAACTCCTCGGTGACCTCCACAGTCTCGGTGACCGCGCCCAATTGAAGTTTAAAGTTCACCCGGAGATTCTCGGCGAGGTGCAAATCGACCTCGGCCTGCACGGCGCGTTTGAAGCCTACTGCTTCGACAGACAACGTATACGTGCCGACAGGCAGGAGCGGCAAAGTGTAGACGCCTGAATCGTCCGTCAAAGTCGCCCGTGCGCGCTGCGTGCCCGCTTCGGTCGCCGTGACCTTGGCGTGCCGAACCGCCGCATCGGTGGGATCCTGGATGACCCCCGCCAACGTGCCGGTTGTTTCCTGGGCAAGGGCGGCTCCCGCCACCATCAGCGCCAGTCCCAGCTTTGATATCTGAACGATCCACCGCGTCATAAGCCGCATGGGATAGAACTCTCCTGTTTGCCATTTCATTTTTTCGTTTGCCTCGCTTCGCTGAGCCAGACCGGCCTGTCGGAGAGCACATGTCCCGACCGGGTTGTCAATGGTAGCCGCGGGCACCCTACAGCTTCACGTGGGAGGGCGTTTCTGGCGCGATCAATCTCTGTTGGACATATGGGCCACCGCCCGAAACCGCATTGGTTGTAATCGCTCTGAACGCCTGCCTACCTATGAGCCGTCGTTCGCTGCATGGGCGGGATTATGACGCTCCTGCCCTTCTTGAGCGCGGGAAACCAATCACGATCGATCAATATACCTATTGTCCATCGATAAAGTGGAGTCTAAGGCAAATCTGATCGTCTGTCAATGCCTTGATCTTTGGGAAGCGGTCCCAATTCGACGGTCGATTGACCTCGAGGAACAGTTTGAATCCGAGGCAGCGCTCACCGTCAACGCGCCTTGATTCTGTGTAACATCTTTACTTATCAGCTAGATAGCATTGTCATAGCGGCTAGTTTGGAGGCTGCGTGATCGGCTCCCACTTCCGGCAGTTGGCGCGACCGGCATTCACATGCTCCGTGGGATAAATCGGAGACTCTCGATCACAGCATTGTCGATAGTCTTGCGGTAAATCGTGGTATGCTACCAAAAACCGGTCCTTCAAACATTTAAGGAGAGCCTTGGACAGCACTACGCGCAGAGGATTTTTAATCGCCGGACCGGTCGCGCGCCTGGTGGGCCAAAGCACCGTCGGGCAACACCTGCAGTCCGGCCACGCCTCCGCAAGCAAGCCCCTCCGCATCGCCTTTATCGGCGGCGGCCATCGAGCATGGCTGCTGATCTCGATCATCCGAACTCTGCCGGATGTCGAAATCGTCGCGATCGCCGACCCGACTCCCGAGTTCATCGATCGCGCGGCGGCCCTGGCCGGCCCAGCCGTGAAGAAATACGCCGGCTACGAACTTCTATTTGGCGACAACAACGAACTGGACGCGGTAGTTGTCGTCACGCCTGGGGCGTTGCACGCCGAAGGGGCCATCGCCGCCCTGGACCATGGGCTGCACGTCTTCTGCGAAAAGCCGATGGCGACGACGATCGAGGCGGCGAATCTGATGATCGCCGCCGCCGAAAGGTCGGGCAGGATCCTGCACATCGACCACCAGATGCGGCTCGATCCCGTTTACGCAAAGCTGCACGCCTTGGCGGCGGACGGCAGTATCGGCGAGGTCCGGCTGATCTCCGGGTATCTCTACAGGGGCGATTGGAATCCGAAGAGCTGGCATGTGCCGGATCCTCGCACGGGCAGACCGACGGTATGGCGCGAACTCCAGCATTGGACCGGCAGCAGCCTGATCGAGGACGGAATTCATGAGCTCGATGTCTTGCATTGGATCGCGGGCGCCAAAGTCGCCCGCGTGTATGCGACCGGAGGAAAGCTGGTCTACCGGGATCGCGAGACGATCGACCACGCGGGCGTTTTGATCGACTACGAAAGCGGCGTGAAGCTTCAGTTCGGCTATTCGTTGTTCGCTCTGGGTCGCCAGGAGGAAGTCCAGCTTATCGGCGCCCAAGGCTCCCTGCGCACGGACAACGGACGGATTCAGCTTCTCCGCAAGGGCTTGGAAGCGCAATGGATCGATGCCTGGGGCAATGGCGCACGCACTGGCCCGAATCCCGCGGGGACACTTGAGAATCCGGCCAATCTGCGGTCGGTGCAGGCGTTCCTTAGCAATGTGCGGGAGAACCGGAAGCCCGAGACCGGCGGACAGGTAGGTAAAGAGGCCATCAAGATCGGCCTGCTCGCACAACTCAGCATCGACGAGCGCCGTCCGGTCGATTGGGGTGATCTTCCTGCCTGAAGGCCGCTCGTTGAGTTGGACGAACGGCTCGCAGAGCGGGCGCGAAAGTCGATCGAAAGGGAGAGACGGAGAATGTTGTCACGACGGGAATGGTTGGTGGGGATGGGCTTGGCGGGCATGGCGATGTCCGCGCCTCCGAGGCAATTCTCCTTCGGTTGCCAGACGAACGCCTGGCCGGTCAACCCGGCGGACCGCGATACGCTTTTTTCGGCTATTCACAAAATCGGTGCGCTCGGATACTCGGGTTTTGAGACGGGGTTTCGCAATCTGCAGGTGGCCAAGGAACAGTTGGCGGAGGTGAAGCAGCGCATTGCGGATTCGGGATTGACGTTTTACGGCATCCACATCTTTCTCGGCAAATATGATGAGCAGTCCCACATCGCTCCGCACGCGCTCTACGAAGCAGTGGGGCAGATTGGCGCCGCACTGGGCGCCCAGCGCCTGATTCTCAGCGGGGGGTCCGCCGCCGCGGACGCCGACCTGGCCCGCAAGTCGGCGGCTCTGAATCAAGCCGGCGCCTTCGCCAAGGGACTCGGGTTATCGCTGGCTTATCACAACCATTGGCCGGAATTTGACAATGGAGGACGCGAGATCCACGCCCTGCTGCAAGACACGGATCCCTCGTTAGTCGGCTTTCTCCTCGATGCCGGGCACGCCTTTCGGATTGGCGCCGACGTGCCGGCGTTTGTCGCGGCCAATCATGCCCGCCTTGTCGGGCTCCACTTACGCGATTTCGCGGCCAAGAAGCAGGTTCCGCTGGGGCAAGGCGAGTTTCCCCTGCAGCAGGTTGCCGCTGCGCTCAAGCACGTTAACTGGCAAGGCTGGGCGCTCGCGGAAGAAGAGCGCGAGGATGGCTCCAAACCGGGCGAAGCGGCCGCGGGTCCAGCGCTCGCCGCACTCCGCAGGGCCTTCGGCGCATAGCCGCGGTGGGGCGACGCTCCAGCACCGGGCGAGCCCTCCATGGCTCGCAGGAACCTTGAGCTAGCAGCGGGGTCTGGAGACCCCGCGCGGCTCTGGAGAGCCGCCCCACTCCGGACTTCCAGACGCGAGCAGGAAAAGCGCCGACACACCGGCCAGAGGCAGCGCCGCCGCAATGATGAAAACAGGCGCGTATCCATAGCGGTCGACGAGAATCCCCGTCATCAAGGGGAACAGGATCCCAGAGAGCCCGCCGCTGAAACCGGTGAGCCCGGTGACGCGGCCGGCGAGCTTCTCCGGGAACAGGTCTCCAATCGATGCGAACATATTGGCCGACATGAAAGTGTGGCCGAACAGGACCAGCCCAATGACGGCAATGGCCGACGCGCTCGAGCGCGCCTGAACCACCAGCAGGCTGCCCAGGCAGCAGGTCGCACCGAAGAACATCGTGAGCTTGCGCGCGTTGAGCACGCCCACCCGGGCAGCGATCAACCGGGCGGCCGCCCACCCGCCCGCGATGCTGCCAATGTCCCCGATCAGGTAAGGCACCCAACTGAAGGCGCCGATGTCGCGCAGGCTCATACCGCGCACGTTGTAGAGGTAATCGGGCATCCAATACCAATAAAACTGGACCACCGGACTGGCCAGGAATCGGCACAGCATCAGTGCCCAACTTTGACGGTATTGCAGCAGTTGCCAGGTCCCCGGCAGCGTTGATGCGGGCGGCCCCGCGCTTGCGCCTTCGTCTCCGGAAGAACTGGCCGGAGCGGGCCGGTAGACTTTGCGCCAGAGGAAGACCCAGATCAGGCCGAGCGTCGCTGGCGCGAGGAACGCGACTTTCCAGCCCCAGAAGTGGTTGAGCAGGACGATCAGCGGCGGAGCGATCATCGAGCCGATCATGCTGCCGCTATTGAAGATGCCGATCGCCAGCGCGCGGTCCCGCTTGGGAAACCATTCCGTCACTACCTTCACGCCGCCGGAGAAGTTGCCGCACTCACCGGTGCCCATCCAGAACCGGAAGATCGAAAAATGCCAGAGGTTCGACGCGAAAACGTGCGCCCCGGTGGCCGCGGACCACGACAGGACGGCGAACGTAAAGCCCGTGCGCACGCCCCAGCGGTCCATGAGCATTCCCATCGGGAACTCGCCGCTCATCATGCCGAATTGAAAGCTCGCCACGATCCGGCCGTATTGAGTGTTCGTGAAGTGAAACATCTCCTTGAGGCGCGGCGCAAGCACGGAGAGCGTCTGGCGGTCGATGAAATTGATGATGGTGATCCCTAGCAGCAGGGCCAGGATGGCCCACCGCCGGCGGAGGGTCGAGGCGTCCACTCTGTCGGCGGCCGGGGCTAGGGCGGGTATATTCTGCATATCTCCGATAGACAAATATACCATTGCCGTGATACTATGTAGAATCAATATCTTAAGGGCATTGTCGACAAATGGATCTGCACGTAAAGATGCCTTATGGCTCAACCAGTTGGCCGCTTCACATCGAGGCGGACCTGCTGGAGCCAGGTGTGCGGACAGCGCGCAGCGCGGAACCGGCGAATGAACACGACGAGCTGAGAATCGTCCGCGAAGCTCTCGCCGCGCCAATCGGTTCCCGCCGCTTGCGCGAGATCGTCCAGCCGGGCGAAAGCGTAGCCATCATCGTTAACGACATCACACGGCTGACCCGCACCGACCTGATGCTGGAGCCCCTGTTTGAGGAGCTGGCCCAAGCAGGTGTCGCCGACGACGACGTCTTCATCATGTTTGCCCTCGGCATCCACCGGCGCCAGACCGAAGCAGAACGCCGCCAGATCGTCGGTGACGCCATCTATAACCGCGTACGGACCTACGATCACGATTGCCGGGATGCCGCTGGGCTGGTGCATATCGGGCGAACGAGCTTCGGCAACGAAGTGTGGATCAATCGCCGGGTCTGGGAGGCGGACCGCATCATCCTCACCGGCGAGATTATTTACCACTTGATCGCCGGTTACAGCGGCGGGCGCAAGAGTCTGGTGCCTGGCGTCGCGGGCTTTGAGACAACCACCTTCAACCACCGCATGATCTTCCATCCCGGCTCGCGTTCGGGCCTGCTGGATGGTAACCCGGCGCATGAGGATCTACTGCAGGCGTGCCGTCTGGGGCGGCCGGATTTTCTGTTGAACGTCGTCTTGCGGCCCGATGGCGCACTGGCGCGCGCGGTCGCGGGACACTACGATGAAGCGCATCGCGCCGGCTGCCGGGCGGTCGACGAGATTCTGAGCATCGACATCAACGAGCCGTACGACCTGCTGATCGCCTCGGCCGGCGGCCATCCGGTGGACATTGACTTGCGGCAGGCGCACAAGGGACTGGAGAACGCCTGCCTCGCGCTGAAACCGGGCGGGAGTATCGTCTTTTTCGCCGAGTGCCCCGACGGCGCGGGAATCCGCAGTTTCGAGGATTACATCAACCGTTACGACGATGACCGTGCGATGCGTGCGGCGCTCGAACGCGAGTTCGTTGTCGGCGGGCACAAAGCGTATTGGGTCGCCCGGTTGGGCCGGCTTTACGATGTGCACCTGGTTTCGTCGCTGCCCGAAGCGTTCGTCCGGCGCTGCCATTTCACGCCGCTTTGGCTGGAACAAGCGGAAAATCGGATCATGCAACTACTCGCGGCTCTGCCGCCGGGTGCGCGCGTCGGCGTTCTGCCGCACAGCGCCTTCACCCTGCCAGTGGCCGCAAATCGAGCGGAGGTCGTCTGAATGAGCTACTCCACGACAACATTGCCCAACATCACCTTGCGCATCGGCGCCGAGTGGGTGGAAACGGCGGAGACCGACACCATCCGCCTGCCGTACGATGGAACGCCCGTGGCCACGGCCGCGCGCGGAACGCGTGAGCTGTTGGGCCGCGCCATCGCCGCTGCGCGTGCGGCCGCGCCCGCGCTGGCCACACTCGCGAACTACGAACGCGCTGAGTTGCTCGAACGCATCGCCGCGTTGGTGCGGCGCGACGCGGCCGAGTTCGCGCAACTGATCAGCCAGGAGACGGGACGGCCGATTCAGGAAGCCCGCGGCGAAGTGGACCGGGGTCTGTCGACGCTCGCGGCATCGGCCGCGGCGGCCCGCGATCTGCACGGCGAGGTCGTCCCGCTGGAGGCCGTCGCGGCAGGTGCGGGCCATCTTGCCCTCACGGTGCGCGAGCCCGTGGGCGTGATCGGCATCATTACGCCCTTCAATGTCCCATTCAATCTTGCGTTGCATAAGCTCGGTCCGGCGCTCGCGGGCGGCAACGCGGTCGTACACAAGCCTTCGGAACAGACGCCCTTGAGCGCCTGGCGGCTGGCCAAAGCCGTGGAAGAAGCAGGCGCGCCGGTCGGTGCATACAACGTCGTGACCGGCGCGGGACGCGAAATCGGCGCGGCGCTGGTCGAGTCCGAAGGCGTGGATATGATCACCTTCACCGGCAGCATCGCCACCGGTGAGTGGATCCGCGCCCATGCCGGCCTCAAGAAAGTCACGCTCGAACTGGGCGGCAATTCGGCCGTGATCCTTGAGCCCGACACGGACCTGGATACGGCCATTCCGCGCCTGGTGCAAGGCGGGTACGGGCACAGCGGTCAACTTTGCATCTCCGTGCAGCGCGTCTATGCCCACTCTTCTATCGCAAAGAGCGTTACAGAAAGATTGGTGGCCGCCGTCGAGAAGCTCAAGGTCGGGCATCCTTCCGAGCCGTCGACCGCGGTCTCGTCGCTCATCAGCGAAGCCGCCGCGACGCGCGTCGAACAATGGACGCAGGACGCGGTCGAGCGTGGAGCGAAACTTCTGACCGGCGGCGTGCGCCACGGCGCTACCATCACGCCCGGCGTGCTCGCGGAGGTGCCGGCTTCGGCGCGCCTGATGCAACAGGAACTGTTCGGGCCTTTAGTGGCCGTGAACTCCTACGACGACCTGGGCGATGCGATCGAGGCGGTGAACGCGACGCCGTACGGTCTGCAGGCGGGCGTCTTCACGCAACACTTGCAGCGGGCCTTTGCGACCGCGCGAAAGCTGCACGTCGGCGGCGTGCTGATCAACGACGTGCCGACGTTCCGCTCGGACCCCATGCCCTACGGCGGCGTGAAACGCAGCGGCATCGGCCGCGAAGGTCCCAAATATGCGTTGGAAGAGATGACCGAGCCGAAGTTGATCGTCTGGCGCGTATGAGTTTGCCCAAGTAGGACAGACCATCGCTATGCGTGGTCTGTCACAACTAACATGACAGACGACGCAAGCGATCGTCTGTCCCACGGCTGACTTGGGGCGCGTCTGAGGCGCGCGAAGGAGAAAGCAAAGAGTGGCAACAGAATTTGAGACGGCTGGCGCGCCCAAGGTGCATCCCGGCACGCTGTATCGCGCGGAACCGGGCGGCGCGAGTTTTGTTCAACGGTTTCTGCACGACGAGGCTCATCTCGAGTTCCTCGATGCCGGCGAGTATCGTCTGCCCGGCGGGACGCGCACACGGGAGACCAGCCTGCCCACGCACGAGAGCTTGTTGTTCCAATGGCGAGGCGAATCGACGGTGCGCGTTGACGGCGCCGCCTACGAACTGGCGCACTACGATTCGCTCTACGTGCCGCGCGGCGCGACGCTCTCCATCGAGAACCCGCACGCCGAGCCGGCCGTGTTGATCGAGACTTCCGCGCCGGCCGAACACCGGCACCCGGCGTTTCACTCGCGCTTCGCCGAGTTCTCCCAGCGCGTAGAGCGGATCCGCCAACTGCCGGGCGGGCGCACGGTCTATCAGATGTTCGACGTCAGCGAAGCTGCCGACAAACTCGTGGCGGGCTACACGTTCTTCGAGCCCCACGCGCGCTCCTGGCCGCCGCACAACCACACTGACCAGGAAGAGACCTATATCTTCCTCGACGGCACGGGCGCCATGGAGGTCTATGAATCGCCCGAGACGCTGAGCTTTGTCCGCAGCGTGAAGGAGGGCGACGCGGTGACCATTCCGTATCTGAACTACCACCCGGTATTCGCGCAGGAGACGCCGCTCGTGTTCCTGTGGTGCATCGCCGGTGAGCGCTACTGGATCGGCGACAAGAACAAAGAGTTTCTCAAAGGCGGCAGCGGACCGATCACCACCTAGCCGCAGGGCGTCGCAGATTCTGAGCGCAAGGTGCAAGATTTCTGATGCAGTGTACTGGTTTCGCGGTTGTCCGGGAGCCCAAAAGAAATAGCGAAAACGTAAAGTTTTACGGTCGTTGTCTGTAAGTGATTGATTTCACGTTGGAATTTTGGAAAAACCGTAAACTTTTTCGGTTTTGCTTTTCCCTGGGGCGGGTTGCCCACGCATATTTCAACCAGATTTGGAGACAGTAGATGCAGTTGTTTATCGACACCGCCGATGTCCGCCAGATTCGCACCGCGCAGAGCTGGGGCACGGTCGACGGCGTCACCACCAACCCCAGCCACATCGCCGCTGCGGGGCGCGATCCGGACGAGTTGCTGGCGGAGATCTTTACGATTGTGGACGGGCCGGTCAGCGTCGAGGCGGTCAGCCTGGAGGCGGACAAGATCGTGCGCGAAGGACGAGCGATTGCCGCTCTTCATCGCAATGCCGTCATGAAGGTTCCAGTAACCGTGGAAGGTCTGAAGGCCGTCCAGAGGCTCTCGCGCGAAGGCGTCCGCACCAACGTTACCGTCTGTTTCTCGCCCTTGCAGGCGTATCTCGCGGCGAAGTCCGGCGCGACTTACATCAGCCCGTTCGTCCATCGCACCGATCTCGCCGGCGGCGATGGCCTGCAACTGGTCCGCGACATTCGCACCGTCTACCGCCAGTACGGTTATTCGACGAAGATACTGGCGGCAAGCATTCGCACCGCAAAGGAAGTGCAGGAAGTGATGCTCGCTGGCGCCGACGCCGTCACCGCGCCTTTCGATATCCTGGAGAGTCTCTACCGCCATGCGCTGACGGATACGGTGCTCAGCAAGTTCCTCGGCGATTGGCGGCAGGTGCCTCCGGCAAGGCTGTTCAGCGAGGAGAACCTGGCGCGTTATGAGTGAGCGGCGAATCGTTGTGATCGGCGGCGGCGCGGTGGGCCTCGCCACAGCCTGGCGGATCCTGGAGCGCGCACCCCGCGTACAACTGACGTTGGTCGATAAAGAGCCCGACGTGGGCCGCCACCAGACTGGCAACAACAGCGGCGTGTTGCACTGCGGGTTGCACTACCGCACCGGTTCCCGCAAGGCGAAGCTCGCCGTTCGCGGCATTCGCCAGATGACGGCCTTCTGCCAGCAGCACGGGGTCGCGCACGACATCTGCGGCAACCTGGTGGTGGCCACGAGCGAGGAACAGGTCCCCAGGCTGAACAGCCTGTTCGAACGCGGCACGGCCAACGGTCTGACGGGCTTGAAGCTTGTCGGCCCCGAAGAGATGCGCGAGATCGAGCCGCACGCCGGCGGTGTGGCCGCGCTGCGCGTCCCGGAAGAAGGCATCGTCGACTATCCGGCGGTCTGCGAGGCGTTGAAGCATGGCATCGAGCAGCGCGGCGGGACGGTGGTCTTGAACGCAAGCGTGCGCAAGCTCATGCGAAACGCGCAGGAGTGGCGCGTGGAGACGCTGGCCGGCGACTTCGCCGCCGATGTCGTGGTAACCTGCGCCGGGCTGCAGGCCGACCGCGTCGCGCGGCTTGGCGGCGTGCGTCCGGAGGTGAAGATCGTTGCGTTTCGCGGCGACTATTACAAGCTGCGGCCGGAGCGCGAATTCCTGGTGCGCAACCTGATCTACCCGGTGGCCGACCCGAAGTTCCCGTTTCTCGGCGTCCACTTCACGCGCATGGTGCGCGGCGGCATCGAGGCTGGTCCGAACGCCGTGCTGGCGCTCGACCGCGAGGGCTACGGCAAGCTCGACTTCGACGTTCGCGACGCCGCCGACGCGCTCGCCTTTCCCGGCCTGTGGCGTTTTCTCGGGCATCATTTCTCCACTTGCGTCGACGAACTGCACAGGGCCTTCAGCCGGGAGCTTTTCTGCAGGACGCTGCAAGCCTTAGTGCCGGAATTGCGCGAGGACGACCTGGTGGCTGGCGGAAGCGGCGTCCGGGCGCAGGCCATGCGCCCTGATGGCACATTAGTCGAAGACTTCGAATACATCGTCCACGACTGCGCCGTCCACGTGTTGAACGCCCCTTCGCCCGCGGCCACCGCTTCACTGGCAATCGGCGAGGAGATTGCGGAGCTGGCGCTCGCGCAGTAGTTGCCGTCCGCAAGAACTCAATCCCGTCGAACATGAGAATTGTATGACCGGCGGGCGGAAGCGCTGACTTGGAAGGCTCCGGTAGAGCTGAATCAGATAGTTTACGCGAAGCGCCCGGTCCGCACTCCCACACGTACGAAAACCGGCAACGCTAGACCTGTTTCACATCTCCTGTAGTCCACTGATCCTGCGCCCGGAGCGCCGCCACTAGCACAGCGAAGGTAGGAGATCGGCCAACCTTCGCTGTGCGCAAAAGAGCCGCTCTTTGCCTTCCCGGCTCACGCGTAAATCTCTTCCTTGACCGGATCCCATCGGAGGAACTTGCTGAACCGGTAACTGTCCACAACCATGCGGCAAGCGATGGCGACTCGGAATCCCAGATCGAAGGGACAGTTCGGCTCGTTTCCTGAGCGCACGCAGTCCAGAAAATTCTGGACATGCGCGATATCCAGATGCTGCTGCCCGATGTCGATGCCCTGTCCGACCAGATCCGGACTCTTGGGTCGATTGACCTCTTGCGGCCGGTAGCGCATCTGCTCTCCCCTGAAAATCGTGCCGTCCGTGCCCAACACCCGCTCTGTCGTGCCAAGTTCGCTGTTGCCGAATCCCGAGTCCCAAGTGACCATGAGGTCCTCGGCATGCACCATCAAGGCGTCCATCGTATCAGGAACTTCACGGCCGTCCTTCCAAAGGAATACGCCGCCGTTGGTGCATACCTTGACAGGCACCTTCAAGCCCAACACCCTGTACCAGAAACAAAGTTGGTGGGACATGTTCTCGTAGAAGTTCCCCCCGGAATAATCCCAAAACAGACGCCAATTGAGAAAGCGGTTGGCATCAAAGTCCCGTTCCGGAGCCCCACCCAGAAAGGCCTTCCAGGCGACATTCGCCGGAGTCATGTCGGGCGGGATCGGGCGGGTCCACTGCGGTTTCCCATGTGGAGTGTTGCGGTACATGTGCGAGTGAATTTCAGTGATTTTTCCAACCTTGTCGTCTTTCAGAAAACCCAAGGCATCCGCGACCTGGAGCGACGAACAATCCTGATGCCCGATCTGCACGGTGAGTTTGGGCGCGTTGAGATGAGCGTCGCGCATGCGTTTGGCGTGTTCCACGCTGAACGCCAGGGCCTTTTCCTGATACACGTGTTTGCCCGCCTGAAGCGAAGCTACGAAGTGCTCGCAGTGGAGATGCTGAGGCGTGGCGATGATCACTGCGTCGATGGACTTGTCCGCGAGCAGATCGCGATAGTCCGCGTACGTTTTGGCCGCGGGGGCGTTGGCCTGCAGCTTTGCGGCGCCCAATCGCGCCGAATAGGCATCCGCAAAGGCGACAAACTCCGCCTTCGGGTCTCGCATCGACCAGATCAGTTGCAGTCCCCTGAACCCTGGTCCGATCATTCCCAAACGAATCCGGTCGTTAGCGCCGAGGATTCTGGAGGAAGACAGAGCCGCAGTTCCCGCGAGCCGCGTCACTCTTGTTACAAATTGACGACGAGAATCCATAAAACATGTTCCTTATATAACTGCCTATTGTTGATAGTCACTTTTCGCCGGGCGTTTTCGGGGCTCGGATCGTGACGGGGAATTCCCGGTAGCCGTTCCCGGTAACTGTCCAGCGCACACGGTAGTCGCCGGGCGGGAATGCTTTGCGCGTCGCCGGATTCGTCCCATTGAAGGAGAAATAGAAGATACCATCCCGGCCGTCAGGCCCCCCCGGTTCCTTACCCTGGTGAAGCGTGGCGAGCTTGGTCTTTCCATCACTCGAAACCAAGGTTACTTCCAGTTCCCCCGGTTCAATCAGCTTGCAGGCGATCACCGTCTTCTGGCCGCTGGTGAATACGCTCGGCAGTACCGCTCCCATTTGTACGGTCCGAACGTTGCCCAGCGGGAACTGAGCATACACGGCGGGAATTCTGACGCCGGCAGGCGCCTCGCGGCGAACGAAATTCGCCGGGCTTTTGACGGTCACGTTACGAAAGTATTCGTCTCCGATGCCTTCTCCGGCGCGACTCGCCAGCAACGTACGAGCCATTGCGTCCACCTGCGCCAGCGCCCCCCATAACTCTCCCGCGTGTTCGCCCTCGAAGGCGGCCGGCGTTACGCTGCCCAGCAAGTCGGCGTTCGAATTAGCGAACCGGGGCCTTTGCCGGTCCTGATTCCACATCATCTTGAGATTGGTATTGGCAATGCCCTGGATGTCCTCCTGGGTGAAGACGATACCGGCATTGTAGGCCTTGAGGATATTGCTCACTTCGCCGGTCTGATAGTTCCGCTCCGGATGGACGCCGACCCAATGCCGGATATGTTCCGCGCCTTCGGCTAAATCCCATTGCCCGCCGGGCTCAAAGTAATTCCAGTGATACTCATCTTTGTATCGCTGCATCCGGCTCTTCATGAAACCGAAGATCTTCTCTGCCCGCTGCTTGTATTTTTGTTCTCCGGTGATCTGCCATATCCGAAGCGCCACCACGCCGACGTCAATCTGTTTATTGAAGGGCAGAGTCAAATTAGAATTAGCGGCGCACTCCTGCCTCACCGACCATTGTTTGTACTGGCCCGGGTCGCCATATTTATCCCAAGCTACATATACCCCAAACGGCCCATCGTCGCGCCATGTTCCGCGCGCGTCCCACTTTTCGATGACATCCTTCTTCGCCAATTCCACGTATTGGCGAACTTTGGCTCCGTACTTTACTTGCAGCTTGGGATCCCGGATCACCGCGAGACCAAAATCGAGAATTCCGTCAAACAGGATCGCGTCGGCGACATGATCGTCACACCAGTATTTGTCGTTGTATTCGAATGGCCCGATCCAACCTCTGTAACCGTCCGGTCCCTCGGCCATCCTCGCGATCAGCGCATCGTAGTATTTGACACCCCAATCGAGGAACACCGTGTCACCGGTCGTCTCGTATCCCTCCAGGAATCCCGACATGCCGTAGGCGGCGTGCCACGCGAAGTCTTCTCCGGTGTATTCCAGCCTCCACACCGGATCGCCCATTCGCTCCTGGTACAAGCCTTCGGCTTCAGCCGCGGGCCGGCTCTGCGCCCGCGTCAGCGAGAGGTGTGCCGCCCATGCACCCATCACCAGAATTGCCACAATCCCGAACGCTCTCATTTGTGACTTCCTTTCGTTGCTGCGTGCAGAGTCCTCACCCGGCTGCGTTCTTCGCTGTCGCCGTCGCGCGGATTCAAGATCTTATCCTAGTCATACGACATGGAGGTCCGCACATCGCGACAACGGGCGACTGGATCCATTCGCACAGCTTAGCGATGGCCCGCTGGACGTCTCGAGTTCCCAGCGCAAAAATGGTGCGCCGGAGCTTCCCGGTACAACCGGTTCATGAACCACGCAGGTCCCCGAGGGACGCGCAAGCGCTAGTTCGTGTTCCCGATTGAAGTCTATCGCGCAGGATTCCGTAGACAAGTATGAAAAGTGGCTTACCACACATGCGCTCATCGCTGCGTGGACTCCGTTCCTATTTGGAATGGAGTCCACGCCATTTTTCTTCAGAAGGTCGACCGGAGGCTGAACTCAAACGTGCGAGGCAGTCCGTTATACCTGAGGTTGTATTGTGCGCCATAAGTGTTGGCGGAGCTGATCACCATATAGGGCCAGATGTTCGTGTGGTTCGCGGCGTTGTACGATTCAAAGCGGAACTCGCCCTTGACTCTCTCGCGAATCGTCACCTTCTTGCTAACGGCTCCGTCCGTAAGCCAGAAGCCAGGCCCGCGCACATAGCTCACCTCCTCCGGAAGTGTCCGAAGGTGGTCCCAACCCGGCTGGACCGAGGTATCCGTGTTCAGGGCGGCGACGTTGAAGAAGTTATTCGGATCGCGCTGGCCATTGAGGTCCTTCAGCGTCTGCCCTGGCGCCAAAAGCAGATCGGTGAGAGCTGCCGGATAACCTCGCTGGGTTCGGAAGGTTCCGGACACCTGCCATCCGCCCAGAATGTATTCGATCGGGCCGCGCCACGAGTTCCCGAATCGCCGGCCCTTCCCAAACGGTATCTCGTACACGGTCATCGCGTTGAAAACCAGGCCCGGGTCATAGGCGATCTCCTTCACCGGCTTCGGGTCGGTGGCATTCAAGTAGTCGGTTGCTTCCATACTGCTGTCCCAGGTCAGGCTCCCCGAAATCGTGAACCCTCTGGAGAAGCGGCGCTCGACGTGAGTCTGCAGCGAGTGATACCAGGCGGAACCGTTCGTAATAGTGCCCAGGATCCCGCCAAATTGTGAGTACGGCTGCAGCAACTGCGCGACCGACGTCGTGGGACCATTCAGATTAGGAAGCTGTGACAACCCGGCGTAGGGGTTGGGGACCAGCGCGCTCAGCATGGCCAGGTTGGTCTGATCATATGTGGGCGAGGTCGAAAGGTACTGCCGCGGAATGTTGTTGAGATTGGTACAGGGGACGCCATAGTTGCATCCGCTGATATACGAAGGCAGATGCACACTCTTGCTTCCCACGTAACTGACATCGAGGAGGACCTTGCCCGGCAGTTCGCGCTGCACTCCCAGGGACCAGTGCATGGAGTAGGGTTCCGTGGCGCCGAGATAACCGACGTTGAGTCCGTTGCCGGCGCCGAGGTCCGCGCCCAACGAGCTTCCCACAGGCTGCAGCAGGCCAGTTGGGAACGGATTGGCCAAACTGTTCTGGAAGGTAGCGCCTTCATTCAGCGAGGAAGGTATGCTGGTCGCGCGGCTGAAGCCATCCTGAGGCGGGAGAGAGTTGCGGCCGATGCCGAGCGAATCGTAGAAGATGCCAAAGCCGCTGCGGATCACGGTCTTGTCGTCGAGCTTGTAAGCCAGGCCGAATCTGGGCAGAAACTGTTTCCAGTCCGTGTCCCACCTGCCGCGGTCGCTCGAACTTGCGTACACATAGCCGCCGTGCGGCGTGTAGGACGAAGGGAAAGCCGCGAGCACGCTTTGGAGAGCGCCTGTCGCCGCTGGGTCGTTCAAATTGGCGGCCGCGGCGATGCTGGATGCATTCGCTGCGTAGCCGGCCGCCGCGTATGCATTCTGGGCCGCCCCAGCGAAGCTCGGAGTCGCGCTGGGGTTGAATCCGATTTCCATGCGGTTGTAACGCTCCGTGGTGGGTAGCTCGACTTCCCATCGCATCCCGACGTTTAACGTCAGTTTGGAAGTCACCTTCCAATCGTCCTGGACGAACAGGGCCGCCCAGTCGTAGCGCGCCGTAAAGGGACTGGAAATCCCCATGCTGGCGCTGCTCGGTATACCCAGGACAAATGCGGCCATGTCCTGTCCCATGGGCGCGGAGTTTGAGGTCACATTCGGACCGCTGGTGTAGGCGCTGCTGAAGGAAATAGACGGGGACGTATTGTTGTACGTGTTCATGTAGCTCTGCGTCCACATCCGTCCCTCCGCCCCGAAACGCAGGCTGTGCTTGCCTCTTTGCCAGGACAATGTCCCGTTAAGCGTCTCGTTGGTGTTGTTGTTGTAGTAACCGCCCCCTGCTCCTATGCCCTGAACCGGCCCCGAGAAGTTGATGGAAGGGAAAATCGATTTCCCGCCCGCGATCAGACCGATCATTTGGGATGAGAAGCCCAATGCCGAGTAATCGAATGAGGCGCTGGGCGGTCCATTCGTGTATGGTTGGCGCGTTACGCCCACCTTCACGTCGAGGACCACGCTCGGCGAGAACACATAGACGTCGTCGAGCGCAAACACGTACGATCTCCGGTACTGAAACCCATCCACGGCGGTCGTGCCGTTGCCAAAGACATCGCCCCCGGATTCATACCAATTGTCCCAACTGAAGCGCCCCATCAGACGATGTTTGTCGGATAAGGAGTGATCGATACGAGTGCTGTAGGTGTCATATCTATCGACTTGGGGATCGGTCCATGTGTAGTTGCCCTGTCCATCGGCGCTCACTCCCGACGTTGTATTCGCAGACTTGTAATACTTCAAGATGTTCTGCGCCACCGGGTCGAGCCGGCTGGACGGAATGATATTCCCGGGAAACGCCGTCCGGCTCAGGTCGGAGTGGCTCGCTATCGAAAGCGGATCGTAGATCTGATATTGGGGACCTACCGCCAGCAGAGCGGAGAAGTCTCCTTTCCTTTCAGCGTCGGTCGGCACCGTCGTGATGGATGGCGTGGGCGTCTCCAGCGGGTGCTTCTCCATGGTGAAGAACCAGAATGTCCGGTTGCGCCCGTGATAGAGCTTGGGCAGGATGACCGGGCCGCCCAGCGAGAACCCATAGCGCTTTTGCGCGGCGGTGTCGTAATAGTCATAGGAGCGGTTGAAGGGGTTTTCCGCTGCGAGGGACGAGGGGTAGAACTGGTAGTGAACTTCGCCGTGGAGTTCGTTCGTGCCCGAGCGGCTGACCATGTTGAAGACCGCGCCCGAGGTGTGGCCCTGGGTGGCGTCGTAGACGTTCGTCTGGATCTTCATTTCCTCGACGCCATAGCTGGACAGACTGATGGCGGGCCGGGAGAAAGAATTGGCCATCCCGGATTGTCCAGGAACGCCCACGCTCGAATTTGCTACGCCGTCCAACGTGATGTCGTTGTGCGCTTCGCCGGCGCCGTTCGAGCTGAACATCCCGAGTCCTTGGTTCCAGGCCGGATACGGCGTACGCAGTTCACCCGTCTTGGCCATTCCAGGCGCATAGCCTAGCAATTCCATCACCGAGCCGCCCTGGATTGGGATTTCGTCCAGTTGCGCTCTGGTGATCGTCGAACTCTGGCTCGCCTCAGTCGTCTGTAGCACCTCGGCCGAAGCGTTGACCTGGACGGTCTCCGTTGTCTCGCCCACCTGGAGCGCTGTCTTCACCTCGACCATCTCCGCAACACGCACTTCAACTTCGGGGTGGACGTAAGTTTTGAATCCCGGCTTGCCGACCGTAATTCTGTACTGGCCCGGGATCAGGAACGGCACGCGAAAACTTCCTGACTCGTTGGTGACCGTCGGGACATCGACATTCGTTGCGCTGTTGACGACTTCGACTTTCGCGCCGGGGACTACGCCGCCGCTGCTGTCGGTGACTGTTCCCACAATCGTCCCGCGCGACTCCTGAGCGCGAGCATCGTGTGGCGCTATGCCGATGAACATCAATAGCGACACTCCGAAGATCGCCGATGTTGCGTATCGTCTCATGCTGGGACCTCCTGCTGAATTGAACGAAGCCCATGGTCACGGGAGGCAGCCCTGCTTACAAGTCAATTCTCGGCGAATTAGTTGTGTCTTATCAGTTCGTTAACAATGTTCGTTAACGGAGTTTACGGCCTGACTTGCCCGTGTTAGACTCTTTTCATCCAAGTGCGAGCCAGGACCGCCCAGGGTATGCCCTGGTTGCGGTGGCGCATGTGCCATGCCTCCTATCCGGCTCTGGTCAGCCGCTTGCGAGGCACGGGTTGTCCGCGTGGCAGGGCGTTCAGGGCATGGCAATTTGCCGCATTCGCGCTTCAAGGAAGCGCAGAACAGGCCGGTTTCATGAAAGATGATGGTTCAAGTGAACGGTCAGGCTTTGCGGACGGCCCGCAGGCTGACTCACGGAACCATCTCGTGGAGCGGGTGGCGTCTGGGCCTGCCTTCGGAAGATCGAGCCGCCTGCGCGAGCTGTTCCTGTTCCTTTGCAACCGCAAACCGACCGATCCGGAAAGCGCAATCCGGGAGCACGAGATCGGGATCGCGGTTTTCGGCCGGCACACGGACTACGACACAGCTCAAGACGCCATTGTCCGTGTGCAGGTGTCCCAACTCCGCAAGAGGCTGGAGCAGTATTTCGCTTCGGAGGGCCGGGACGAACCGGTAGTGATTCAGATTCCCAAGGGGACCTACACGCCGGTCTTTCGCGATCGCGAGCCGGATTCCTCGCCGGATCGCCCGCCTGAGTTGCTTCGGCCGCGTTTGTCTGCGCGAAAGCTGCGGATCGCAGTGCTCTCCGTTTTGTCCTTGGCTGGGGTTCTATTGGTGGCGGGACTCCTGTTTGGGCCATGGCGTCTGACCAGTGCGGCCCGTCCCGCCGGAAATGTCGACCGTCTGTGGTACCAGATGTTCGACAATGGGCGCCCGACTTGCATCGTGCTCTCCGACGCGATGCTGGGGTTGTTCGAGGACGCGATCCGGCATCAGATGTCCCTGAACGAATACCGGGACAAGGTTTTCGGCAAGCTGAGCGACGAGCTGCTAAAGGACCCCGTGGAAAAGGCCAGGTGGAAGGAGAAGGACCTGATCGGGCAGTACTTCACACACATTTCGGATGCCCGTCTGGCGGCAAAGTTCTCGGTGCTCAACGCGGCCCATGACCTGCCGACAGAGATCGTCTTCGCGGGGGACTTTGCGGTGAGCTACCTGCAGTCCCACAACCTCATTCTGGTGGGTAGCCGGCGGACGAATCCATGGGTGGACTTGTTCGAGGATCAGTTGAACTTCCGCAGCGTATTTGAAGAGACACGGCCGATGTCGTCCTACTTTCAGAATCGCTCGCCACTTCCTGGTGAAAGCGCAATTTATGCTACCGAATGGACTAGGCAAGGGTACTGCAGGGTGGCCTTTCTGCCAAACCCCAGCCGAACTGGAACCGTTCTGCTGGTTTCGGGTACCGACATGGCATCCAGCGAGGCAGGTGGGCAGTTCATCAGCAGCGAGCGTTGGATACAGAACCTGAGATCGGCATTCGGCCTGAGCCCTCGATCGCGGTTTCCCTATTTTGAGGTTCTGCTCAAGGTCGACTACATGACTTGGAACACTCCCAAGTTCGAACTGGTTGCTCACCGCACCTTAAGATTCTGAGTTCGTGAGCCGGCCAGTGACGAGCTACTCGTTCCGTAAGTCCAGGACTGTTTGAGATCATGGGAGTTATTTCCCCATTCATAAACTGACTGGATCAGCGTTCGGTTAGATCAGGACTCTCCTCAAGGAACCCGGCAGGCGTCTCGCCGGCTCAGTGTGGTGTCTTCCTGAACAGTATGGCAACGGCACTATTTCCCTGGCACTCGACATCCGCCACGGAAAGCCTGCACCGCGCGCCGATATTATGACCCAACACTTGATCACGCAGAAAAACGTGGATCACCTCTGCCCGAACGATGCGCTGCTGCCCGGTGGGCAGCTAGAGGAACGGATCTTCAGGACTCCAGAGCCTTGCATCGGGAATACGTATGGTCTGTTCGATCGTTTTGCTCTCACCCGCCGCCAACTGCAACTGTTGCGGTGCGGCCTCCGCCGCGAACGCCTCACCCTTCCACGTCCTGACGCCGTGGCGCAGTCGGAACGACACGGATGGACCATAGTTCCGCACGACTGTCTGCAGCACAATCGAAGACGAATCGAGCCTCGGAGCAACCTGGATGGTTTCGATGACGGGGTTGTCCGAAGCGAGCAGCCTCACGCTGTCGTAGATCCCTGGGTCCAGCGCAGCTTCTCGAAATCAGTGCCGGCGGGCACTGTTGGCGAGACCGCTGCCGGGTGCGCGCCGGTGCGGATCACGAGATCGTTCGCAGCGCTCCAGCGCAGCGCTGCTGTGACATCGAAATAGCCCGCGGTAAAACAGCCGTCATGTTCGCCGATCTTCATGCCGTTCAGCCACACGGCCGTCCCGAACTGCGCCTTGTTGACCTTGAGGATTGCGACCTGTTTTCTTGTGGGGGCCATGAACAGCTTGCGCTACCAAAAGTAGTTCCGCGCTTGGAGCAGGATACCGACCGGCGCTTCCGATGCCCCGGGTGGCAGGTCCTTGGGGCGCGTGATGGGATGTCGCGCCAGTTCGCGACTGACGAACCGGTCGACATCCGAAAAGACGGGCAGGGCGAGATTCGCCAGTCCGGGCACGGGTGCCTGATGATGAAACACCTCGGGCAACGCGGTGGCGGAAGCACTGTCCTCAATCTGCCAGTTTCCATCAAGAGGCACTGTGACCCGCTGACCCCACGATGGCAACAACAACACGCAAGAGGCTGCAATCGAGTTCCAGAGGATTGATTTCATGGCGCGCCGGAATGGCCATGCTACACCAAGGGCCGTTCGGTTGGGGGCGGGGGCGATCTACCTGAGGTCAGCCTGAGGTCTGTCGTGTCAGATTCGCCGATGAGCTGTCCATCCGACCCGACAGGGCTCAACGCTGGGTTGCCAGCAGCTTCAGGCCGCTGACTGTTTCGTGCTGCGCAACGATGGCAGAAATGGACCGGCATCAATCCGGATTCCGCTGAACAGGAGGTGCTTGCTGAACTGCTCCAACGCGGCTTCGAATTCCGGAATCCCGCGCTGGGGGGCAAACACAAAAATACAGGCCGCTCCGCGCGGGAGGTCCCGCATGGGTCGGATCTCCCGTTCGGAATACGCGTCTGGGTGTTCGCCGAAAAATAAGGCTGGGAACTCCATGGCCCAGTCTTCGCGGCGCGCCGGCCTTACTGGGCGGCGGTCGTGGGGATCGCCAGTTCCGAGGTGAAAGCGTCGTTGATGCCGTTGAATGACAGTCCCATCACCGCGATCTGGTTGGGGCTCCCCGTGTAGAACTCTACTGTACCCAGGACGCCCTCGGTCTCCGTGTACTTCTTGCTTAGCACAAAGGACGTATGTTGCTGCGGGGTCAGCGTCAGCGTATGGGTGGCTTTTGTCGCGCCCAGGTAGTTGCGAGTGGTGACGGCAACGTTGATCGTGCTGTCGGTCACATTGGCGATGGCGATCGCGGTAAAGTCCCCCTCCGCTTCGTCGAACGGTAGCATGTACCCCGTGGCGGTCGCACTGTACTGCGGGAGCGCGCCTCCTCGCTGAAGGTTGACGATGCCGTTTGTGGGAAGGCTCGTGTAGTCAAAGCTCTCGAGCACCTGTGTCGTGCTGCTGTCGGTGCTCACTTGAACCCAACCCGTGGTTGCCGTCGAATCGGTCGAAGTGCTCTCGATCGCAACGAGGCCGAATGGCGCAATCGTTGTTGAGTACGTCAATTCGGCGGGCAGCACCTCCCCGGTAATCGCGTTCGCCAGCGGAGGAATGCTCCGCGGACCTCCAGGGTCGACGATGAAGTTGAGTTGAACGGCGGCGTTCGGATTGCTGCTGGAGTTGATGAAAAACCAGACGGTTTTCCAGCCGCCGCCCGTGGCGAAATGAGGCAGCGCGCCCGCGGGAGTCAGTGCTCCCTGAGCGAGAAACGCAGCCGGACCCAAAAGCACAGCCAGTGCCATCAAAAGAAGATTACGAATCTGTCGCATAGACGTTAGCTCCTTTCCCCGATCGAGGAACGCCTCTGTCGATCTCACGGTGGGAGCCTCGCGCCTTTGCGACCCTCGCTCCTCCGCGACGGCCTTCCAGGACCTCTCAGAGCATAGCAGGGCTGAGAATCATCCGGGGGGCCTGGGGCTGCGCGCTGGCGTTTCCTGCAGGTCAATCCTCTTCGCTACCCGGCAGGCCCTATCGATCCGCCGCGCAAATACCAGGCAGCACTCCGGGCAGGCAGGCGTCTCGCTGCGTTCGAGTTGCTTAATCCGGAGGCGCATGCCGCTCTCGGCGATCACGCGCCCCTCGGGATGTTCGTTACCGGTCCAAGCGGCACCGGCTACCGCTTCTGGCCGTCGTGCTTCTGTTTGTAAATCCGCTGCGACTCGCGGTTCAATTCACCATTCACCTGCTGCTTCTCGGAAGGAGTGAGCTTGCCACCGTTGGCCTTGCGATCGGCGCGCACCTGGCCGTTGATCTTCGCCTCCTTGCCTTCGAGCCGGGCAGTTTCGCCCGCAGTCAATCGGCCGCTGGCAACGCCCTGGCCAATCCGCTTCTGCTGGTTCTCCCGGCGCCGGTCCACCTCGTTGTTTCCGTAGTGCGGCTTCACGGCGTTCGTGCGGTCGGTATGAATCTCCTTACTCATCGTGTTCTGCTGCGCCTGCACATGCTGCCGTTCACCGGGGGTCAACTTACCTCCATTGGCCTTGCGGTCGGTACGGACCTCCTTGTTCACGGCCCTCTCCTGTCTTTCGAGACTGGCCGTCTCGCCAGGCGTCAACTGGCCCTTTTCGATGCCTTGTCCAATGCGCTGCTGCTGATTCTCCTTGCGCTCTTCAACGCTCTGCGCATTCGCCAGCATCCCTGTCAGCAGCAGCGTGGCTGCGGTCGCGGACCACAACGCGTTCTTGATATTCATCCCTTGTCCTTCCGTCCGGCCTAGCTTGCCGGCACATCCTACTGAACGGCAACTGGACACGAATGGTTGATCAGAAAGCGCGCCCCCCCGCTCTTTCGGCCCCTCATATCCCTTGAATCGGTGACGGAGCGCCGTGCGGGACACAGAGACGAGTGGACTTCCGCAACCGACTCGCCCGGGAAGTGGCGCCTGAGAGGAAGGGGCGAAGATCCGCCAAGCACATTTGCGGATCGCGCCCTATTCAAGCAAGTGGCAGGGCACCCCGGGCTGCACTGGCGCTCGACGCGACGGTTCCCATCCTACGAGGCGATCCCGCTATGATGAGAGCTGAATTCGCACTTTGGTTGGGAAAGGATTACGAGGAGTAGTGCAGCGCGGCAAAGCTTCGATCCACGCGGTAGGCGCGCTGTTGCTGACCTGCGCCATCGGCGTGGCGCTGCGCCCGGCCGCCGCGCATCAGCAGGCCGCCTCGCCCAGTGGCGTCACCATCGACTATCCTGAGCCTGAATCGATCTTTCCGCCCGAGTTTCCGCCGCCGCAGTTTGAATGGCGCGATGAGGTTCCGGAAGCCACGGTCTGGCGCATCGAGGTCACTTTTTCCGACGGCGCCGCACCGCTGCTATTCCGCTCGAACGGCGAGAGAATGCGCATCGGCGCGATCGACCCGGACGGCATCGCCGAGACGAACCGCCCGCCTACGCTCACGCTCCGGCAGGCCGCCGCCCATACGTGGCGCCCGGAGCCGGCCGACTGGGAAACGATCAAGCGCCACTCCGTGCGGGGCCCCGCCAAAATCGCCATCGCAGGCTATGCACCCGCCGACCCGGACCGCCTGCTCTCGGCCGGCCGCAGTACTCTCCGGACCTCCGCGGATCCCGTTGGCGCACCCGTTTTCTATCGCGACGTCCCGCTGATTCCGTTTGAAGGTACGCGCGGCGTCATCAATCCTCTGCCGGTCTATGCCGTGCCGCTGATTCAGTGGAAGCTCCGCGACCTTAGCCAGACTTCCAGCCGGTTGTTGCTTTCCAAGATGCCGACCTGCGCCAACTGCCACTCTTTCTCGCGCGATGGCAAATGGATGGGCATCGACGTAGACGGCCCCATGAACGACAAAGGACTGTACGCGTTCGTGCCGCTGCGGCGTGAAACAGTAATCAACGAGTCGGACCTGATCAAGTGGAACGCTCGCGGCGAGATCGCCACCAGGCGTTTCGGCTTCATGAGCCAGGTCTCGCCCGACGGTCAATACCTCGTCACTTCCATGGAGGGGCACGACGCGCTCGGCCGCCCTTTGGAGGACCGGCTCTACAACGCCGGTTATAAGAACTTTGGTTTCGGACAGGTGTTCTTTCCCACGCGCGGCGTCCTCGGCTGGTACAGCCGCGCCGCGGGGAAGCTCCAACCGCTACCCGGCGCCGACGACCCGCGCTTTGTCCAAACCAGCGCAGTCTGGAGCCCCGACGGCAAGTATCTGGTCTTCATGCGCGCCGAAGCCCGCGAGCCCTACCCCGCCGGCCGCAAGCCCGCTGAATACGCCAACGATCCCAACGAGACGCAGATCCAGTACGACCTCTACCGCATCCCTTTCAACGACGGAAAAGGCGGCACGCCAGAGCCCATCCCCGGCGCCGGACAGAATGGCATGAGCAACAGCTTCGCCAAAATCTCGCCAGACGGCAAGTGGATCGTCTTCGTCCAGGCTCACAACGGGCTGCTGATGCGTCCCGACAGCGAACTGTACATCATTCCGGCGCAGGGCGGCACTGCGCGCCGTCTCCACTGCAACGCAGCGCCTATGAACTCCTGGCACAGTTGGTCGCCCAATGGGCGTTGGCTGGTGTTCTCTTCCAAGCGCCGTTCGCCCTACACGCAAATGTACCTTACGCACATCGACGAAGAAGGTAATGACAGCCCGGCGCTGCTCGTGGAAAACACCACGGCTTCCAATCGCGCGGTGAACATCCCCGAGTTCGTCAATATCGAGCCCGACCAATTCACCAAACTCGAAGTGCCGATCGCGCAGTTCTACGGCATCTCCGACCGCGCCGCCGCTTTCGCGGCGAAGGGCCAAATCGCCGAGGCCATCGCCGAGTGGCGCAAGGCGCTTGCCATGAACCCCTCCGACGATCGCGCCAATCACAGCCTGGGCGCGCTGCTGATGCTGACTGGGCGCCTGACCGAAGCGCAGCCCCTGTTTGAGCAGGCTCTTCGCACCAATCCCGACTACCCCAACGCCAATGCGGATCTGGGCGTTGTGCTAGCCGCCGCGGGCCACATGGAGGAGGCGATTCCACACTTTGAAAAGGAGCTCGCCCTCAGGCCCAATTCCGCCTACGCGCACAGCAACTACGCGCGGGCGCTGGCGCAATTCGGCTGGCTCGACGAGGCCATCGCGCATTTCCGCAAGGCCGTCGAGGCTGAGCCCAACGACGCTTCGGTACACACCAACCTTGGCCGCGCGCTCGCTATGCAGCGCAATCTGCCCGCGGCGATTGCCGAGTTCGAGCGAGCCGTGCAAGCCAACCCGAACTTCTCCACAGCGCATCACTACCTGGGCGACGCGCTCTACTTCTCACAGGGCCGCACCGCGGACGCGCTCGCCCATTGGCGGGAGGTGTTGCGCCTCGACCCCGATAACCTGACGGTGCTGGCACAGTGCGCCTGGGCTTTGTCGACCGATCCGGACCCGGCGCTACGCAATGGCAACCTGGCCGTGGAGTACGCCGAACACGCCTCACGCCTGCGCGAGGGGCGCGCGCCAGTCGTGCTGGACGCGCTTGCCGCGGCCTATGCGGAGACCGGCCGCTTTCCGGAAGCGGTCCAGGCCGCGCGTGGCGCGCTCGACCTGGCGCTCGAACAGAACAACGCCACCATGGCGGATGCGCTGCGCTCGAAGATCGCGCAGTATGAGGCTGGCCGCCCGATGCGCGCTGCTCCGCCCAGCGCCGGGCGCCTTAGCGCCCCCTAGCGGATTCTGCGCCTACGACGGTAAGATCGGGGCTGGTCAGGTTATGCGCGTTCTCATTCTTGCGTTGACAGTCATGACATTGTTAACTCCGGCGACCGCCGGCGCGCAGTCTGCCGCGAGCGCCAAACACGCGGCCACGACCGGGCCCGCGCCAGTGCTCGATCCGGCCGCGGCTGTCCTGAAACAGGCCGATGCCGCACGCCAGCAGGAACGGCTGGCCGAAGCGCTCACGCTTTACCGCAAGGCCGCCCAGCTCAACCCCAAATCCGTGGACGCATGGTGGGCGATCGGCACCCTCACTTATGACCAGGATCAATTTGCCGAGTGCGCTCCGGCATTCAACCGATTGGTCGTGCTGCGACCCAAAGAGGCGCCGGGCTGGACCATGGCGGGATTGTGCGACTACGGCACGCGGTCTTACGAGAACGCCTACCGCTGCCTGCTGCACGCCGATCGTCTCGGCTTCCAGGGTACGCCGGAGCTGGCCAAGGTCGGCCGTTTCCACCTGGCGCTGCTCCACTCCCATTACTCCAGCTTCGAGCGCGCTCTGGTTGTGCTCACGCTGCTGGCGCGCTCGTCGCCTATCACCCCCGAATTCGCAGCCGCCGCAGGCATCGCGGGGCTGCGCAAAACCTGGCTGCTGCACGAGGTGCCGGAGAGCGAACGGCCGCTGGTGATGACCTTCGGCGAGGCGCTCGTCGCCGCCTTCGCGCAGGAGCCCAAGATCGCCGTCGCCAAATTCGAGGCTGCGCTCGCCGCCTACCCCGACAACCCGGACATCCACTACCGCCTCGGCGCCTACCTCATGAAGCAAGGCCTGGACGACCGCGCCGTGGCCGAAATGAAACGGGCGCTGGAACTCGATCCCGGCCACCTGCCGGCTCTCGTCTCGCTCAGTGAAGCCGCCCGCGTGAAGGGCGAGCTTGAATCATCCGTCGATTACGGCTTGCGCGCCCTGAAACTGGCTCCCGACAATTTCGCCGCGCACCTGATCGTCGGTCGCGCCTACCTCGGCCAGGAGCGCAAGGCTGAAGCAGTTGTGGAACTCCAACTGGCCGTTAAGCTCGCGCCCGACAGCCCGGACGCCCACTACAGTCTTAGCCTGGCTTATGCTGCGGCCAACCGGTCGAAGGACGCCGCGCGCGAACGGGCCGAGTTCGATCGGATGAAAAACTGATAAACTCCAGTTGGGGAGTAGCCGGGGTTTCAAGGGGCGTAGTGTCTTCCGCGCTCACCCGCGGCCCCTGCGACCGCCCCGCCGTCCGATCTGTTCGCTCTGAGAGAAGAGCCATGAAATCCTCCATAATCCTATTCGCGGTGCTGGCCATCGCTACTTCTGCCGCTCCCTCCTCCGCAACGCCGCAAGCCGCCACGCCCGAGGCGCAGACCCCGACCATCAAAGCCGGGACCGAAGAAGTGCTACTCGACGTCGTCATACGCGACAAGAAGGGCAAATCGGTCAACGACATCAAGCCCGACGATCTGACCGTGCTCGATAACGGCGCCAAAGAGACCGTCACTAGCTTCCGCCTGGTCCAGGGCAAGGAGGCCATCAGCCACACCGGGGCCACTACCACGCTCGATCCGCTGCGCCAAGTGCGCCTGGTAACGCTCTGCTTCGCGGCTCTGGGCGAACCCGACCAGCGCCTCATCGCCAAGAAGGCCGCGATCGACCTCATTAAAGGCGATCAGGGCGGTAACGTCTTCTACTCCGTCGTCCTGATCAATGGGCGTCTGCTCGGGTTGCAGTCCTTCACCAGCGACAAGGACGCCCTGATCAAAGCCATCGAGCGCGCCACTACAGGCGGATCTCCTTCGCAGTACCTGGCGGAATCGGACCGGATTAAGACCGACCTGCGGCGCTACCTCGCTGCGCCCAGCGGCCAGGGCCTGGGCGCCGACGCCTCGGCCGCCGTTAGCGCTCCGGGCGCGGCCAGCGCCACCGCCAACGCCGCGCCGACAGGCGGCGGGGAATCCTTCGTCCAAGCCAAGCTCGTCTCCATCATGCTCGATATGCTGCGCTTCGACGCCGCATATCAGGGCGACGACACGCGCCTGACGCTAGAGGCGTTGAAATCGCTGGTCTCCGGCATGGCCAATCTGCCGGGCCGCAAGACCGTTCTGTATTTCACCTGGGGCATGTACATTCCGCCGAATCTGGATGAGATGTTCCGCAACCTGAAGAGCGCCGCCAACCGCGCCAACGTCACCTTCTACGGTCTCGAGACGCTAGGCGTGAAGACGTGGAGCACGGCCGGCGGCGCGCGCGACCAGCTTAACAACGCCACGGGTAGCGTAAAGAATGCCATCACGGCCGACGACGGCCGAGTTAGCACCGATCAGATCCTCGCCGCCGATACCGCTGAAACGGCTGGGCGCAACGACACCGATCTCTTCCTGCGAGAACTGTCCGAAGATACCGGCGGCTTTCTCGTGGGCGACAGCAACGACCTGAAGGTGCCGCTGCGCCGCATCAACGAAGAGGTTTCCAGCTACTACGAACTCTCCTACAACCCGGGCATCACCAACTACGACGGCAGCTTCCGCAAGGTAAAAGTCGAAGCAGGCCGCAAAGACCTCGTCGTCCATACCCGCAACGGCTATTTCGCCCTGCCGCCGGATCTCCGTGGCGAAGGGATCCAGACTTTCGAACTTCCGCTGCTCAAGGCCATCTCCGACGGGCTCGCTTCTAAAGACGTCGAGTACCGTGCCGCCGGCGTCCTGCTACAGCCTCACGCTGAAGGCACCGACACGCAAGTGTTCGTGGAACTTCCCCTGCGCACGCTCAGTCCCAAGACCGATCCGGCCAAGAACACCCAGAGCGTACACTTCGCCATCGCCGCGCTCATCAAGAGCCCCACCGGCGAAGTGGTCCAGAAACTCACCCGCGACCGCTCGCTGACGGTGACCGCCGACCAGTTAAAGGGCGGCAACTTTACGGAGAAATTCTCGGCCACCATTCCGGCCGGCAAGTACTCGCTGGAAACCGCCGTCATGGATCGCGAGAGCGGTAAGATCGGCGTCCAGCGTTCCGAGTTAATCATTGCGCCGAAAAAAGGTGTGGCCATCAGCTCGATCACGCCGGTCAAGCTCTACAACCCAAACGCGAAGCCTGAGCCCAGCGAACCGTTCCAATACCAGAACGGCACTATCAGCCCTACGCTGATCAGCACGTTGACCGTGGCCAACGCCGATGCAACTCTGCCGCTGTTCTTCACGGTCTACCAGGACTCCGCCATTGCCGCCAAGCCGACCATGGAAATCGAGTTCCTGCAGGGTGGCAATTCGCTCGGCAAGCTGCCGCTGCCGCTGGCGGACGCCGACGCACAGGGCCGCATCCAGACCGTCTTCTCCGTGCCGGCGGGCAAGTTCCCCGAGGGCACCTTCGTGATTCACGCTATTGCCAAACAGGGCGAGACAACGGCCGACACAAAGACCGAGATCACTATCAAGAAGTCCTAGCGGCGGCTCTCAGCCGGCGCGCCCGGGCTCCGGGCCCGGGAGGCACAGGACAGATGCACAGAGGGGGAGACGGCGCCGGCCGCTCCCCCTTTGTGCTTTCTTTGAGGTAACGCAGAGCCAGTCGGGCTCGCCTGGATTAGAAGAGGTTGTCATGCGCTGGATCGTCGCCCTCAGCCTGTTCGCCGTTTGCACTGCGCCGCTTGTCGCGCAGGAGGTCGTGCTGCACGCGGGCACCAGCGAGATTCTGGTCGACGTCGTCGTACATGACAAACACGGCCATCCCGTGCATGGCCTGCGCCAGTCCGACTTCCAGGTGTTTGAGGATAACGCCGCGCAGACCGTCACCTCATGGCGCGAAATGCGCGGAGGCGTGAGCCCGGAGCAGGCCGAACCTGCCGCCGGCGAGGTGTTTGTGCAGGCGAACAAGAGTGAGAACTCGAGCCTGCATCTCTCGCGCCAGGTGCGGCTGGTCTCACTGGTCTTCGACAAGCTGAGCGACACCGGACGCAAGCTGGCCCGCATCGGCGCGCTCGACTTCCTCAAGCGCGACGCCGGTCCCAACGTCTATTACGCCGTCTTTTTCGTGGACCGCTACTTCAAAGTCATCCAGACTTATACCAACAACATGGAGCTGCTGCGCGCCGCGGTACAGCGTGCCACGAGCGGAACCCGCAGCGTGCCGAATACCGACGACGGCGGTCTCGAGGTCCTCGCCCAGCAAACCGCAGCGGCGGTCGGCACCGCGGAATCGCTGAGCAACAGTGGCCAGGGACAACCCTCGGTGAACGGCGCGGCGCTCGCAGCCGAACAGGCCAACGAGTTCACCGACAACATGCTGCAGCTCTCTGACCAGCTCAACCGCACGGACCTCGGCCAAGTCTCGATCTTCTCGCTGTGGGCCATCATCAAACAGCTCGAACGCCTGCCCGGCCGCAAGTCGGTGCTTTACTTCTCGGAGGGCTACACCATGCCCAACGACCTGTGGATGCAGTTCGCCTCGTTGATTTCAGCGGCCAACCGCGCCAACGTCACCGTGTATGCGGTCGATGCCCGCGGATTGATTTCGACGAGCGACACCAGCCTGGCGCAGCAGGTACTGTCCAAGGGTCTGGCGATGAGCAACCACATGACGCGCTCGCGCAACGGCGGCAGCGCGGTGGGCGACTTTCGCGCCGGCGACTACGAGCTTGATTCGCTGCGAGCTAACGGCCAGATGGTGCTGCGCGAGCTGGCCGAGTCCACGGGCGGAGAGCTGATTGCGAACGTCAACGACCTGCGCCCGCAGTTGGAGCACCTCAGCGAGGACTTCAACACCTGGTACGAACTGACTTACAAGACCACTAACCCGGATTACGACGGCCGCTTCCGCGCCATCGGCGTGGCGCTCGCGGGTCACCCCGCCTACACTGTGCAGGCGCGCTCAGGCTACTTCGCTCTTCCGCCCATGGAAGGCCAGTTCGTGTTTCCCTACGAAGTCCCGTTGTTGCGCGCGCTCTCGCAACAGCCGCTGCCGCGGAACCTCGATTTCAGCGCGGGCATCATCCCCTTTCGCCATCTCTCGAACGGCATGCTTCAGTCCTCGCTCGTCTTCGATCTGCCTTTGAAACCAGTAGAGTTCACTCGTGACGAAAAGTCCGGGCAGTACATCACTCACCTCTCGGTGCTGTCGCTGGTGAAGGACGAGCGCGGCAATGTCGTCGCCAAGCTCTCGCGCGACGTGGCTCTCGGAGAAGCGAAGGAACAGCTTGAGGCATTCCGGAAAGGGAGGTTCATCGTGACTCTCCCCGTCGATCTCCCGCCCGGGCGCTACACCGTGGAGAGCGTCGCCGCCGACCAGCGCGGCGGCCGGTTCGGCGCACACCGCGCCAGCTTCTTCGCTCAGGCGCGCCGTGCCGGACCCGAATTGAGCGGCCTTGCGCTTCTGCGCCGCGTGGAGGATCCCGCGAAGGAGCCTGACCCCCGGGACCCGCTCCAGATCGCGGCCGGACGTGTCGTGCCCACGCTATCGACTCACGTCCCCTTGGGCAAAAACACGCTGCTTTCGGTCTTTTTCAAGCTCTATCCTGACTCCGCTTCGAAGGAGCCGCCACGCCTGGTGGTAGACCTGATGCGCGAAGGCAAGATCGTCTCAAGATCGATACCGGCTTTGCCCGCCTCCGACGACATCGGCGAGATTCCATACCTCGCAAACCTTCCCATCGGCCCGCTGCAGCCTGGTCAGTACGAATTTCGCGCTACCCTGCTCCAGGGCAACGCCGCGGACCAGAAGACGATCGCCGTGACGCTCGAGTAAGTGGCCCCCGATTGCCGCACGTCATGTTAGCCTGCCGTTCATGGGGCACGCTACGATAACGCCGGAACGTCTTCGCGCCTGGTGGGCGCACAAGCAAGGGCTGCTGGAACCGCTGGCCCATTCGACACCCGGCGGCGAGTTGTCCCGCGCAGGATGGGCACGCTCAGTTGGCGGTGTCGGGCCATACCTCACGCTGCAGGCCCGAGGCGGTCACTCGCGGGCGTCGGTGGATGCAGCGGTCGCCGCCCGCGAGATTCACGAACTGCCTTCGGCGAGAGCCTGCACATACGTCGTGCCGGCGTCCGACTATGCCCTCGCGCTTATGGTCGCCGCCGCTGCCGATAAGGGCGCCGAAATGAAAGTCGCCGTTAAACTTGGCGTAACCGAGAAGGAGATCGACGCGCTCTGCGATGCGGTCCTCCGAGCCCTCAAGAGCGGTCCCGCCGACCCCGACGCAATACGGGACGTCGTCGGCTCCAAGGCGCGGAGTCTTGGCCTGGAGGGGCAGAAAAAGGGCATCTCTTCCACGCTCCCGCTCGCGCTGGGCCGGCTCCAACTCACGGGCGACATCCGGCGCGTGTCCACCAACAGCCGCCTTGATCAGCAGCGCTACCGCTACGCGCTCTGGGAGCCTAACCCGCTGAAGGGTTGTAAGCTGACCGTGGAAGAATCGCATGCCGCCCTGGCCCGCCTGTACTTTCAATGGATTGGGCCTGCATCCGTGGCGGAATTCCAGTGGTTCTCAGGTCTCGGAGTCAAAGCTGCTAAAGACGCGCTGTCCCAACAGGCGCTCGTCCCCTTGGGGGACGGCTCCGATCGACTGCTCCTTCCGCAGGATCTTGAAGCCCTTCATGCCTTCAAGGCGCCGAAGGACCCCGTTTACCGGCTCACCTCCGGACTAGATTCTCTCGTTCTGCTCCGGCGCGATCATCGCAGCCTGGCGGAAGCCGCCGACCTCGACAGCCTTCCGGCACTCACCAACAGCGGGACAGCAGGCGGAGCGTTGGCAGACCTGCCCTGCCACGCCATCTTCGACCGGGGGCGGCTCATCGGTCTCTGGGAGTATGACCAGCCTTCTGAATCAATCGCCTGGCTGAGCTTCATCCAACGAAACAGTGATCTGGATGCATCGGTTAAGATTGAGGAAGAGTACGTTCGCTCTCAGCTCGGCGATGCCCGCGCTTTCAGCCTGGACAGTCCGAAAAGCCGCCAACCGAGAATTGAGGCTCTTCGCCGGGCCGCGGGATAACACATTCGTCGAATCACAAGCACTACTGATAAAATGAAGGTTTATCAGTCTCGGTGCGTCTGGAGAACCCGCCCAAGACCCGACCAGGGCGCCCGACAGGGAAAACAATGAGAACACTATTTTTGAATCCGCCTTCGTTCGAAGGGTTTGACGGAGGCGCCAGTTCGCGCTGGCCCGCCACCCGCGAAATCGAGTCCTACTGGTATCCGGTGTGGCTTTGCTACCCGGCGGGCATGTTGCCGGACTCCAAAGTCCTCGATGCTCCTTCGCACGGCGTTACCATCCCGCAAACCATTGAAATGTCGAAGGATTTCGAGCTTGTCGTGCTTTTCACGTCGACGCCCGGCTTCCACGTCGACGTGCGGATGGCCAGGATGATGAAGGAAGCCAACCCGAAGCTGAAGGTCTGCTTCGTCGGCCCGCCCGTGACCATTGAGCCCGAGACTGTTCTCAACAACGATTGCATTGATTTCATCATTCGGCGCGAGTTCGATTACCAGATCGTCGCCTACGCCAAAGGTGAGAAAACTCTCGACGAGTTGCCCGGCGTCAGCTACCGCCGCCCGGATGGGACCTTCGTCCACAATCCCGAAGGCGCCTACGTCGAGCAGTTGGACGAACTGCCGTGGGTAACAAAGACCTACAAGCGCGACCTCGATTTCCGCCGTTACAATGTCCCCTTTCTGAAGCATCCCTTTCTCGCGCTTTACACCTCGCGCGGTTGTCCGGCAATGTGTACCTTCTGCCTCTGGCCGCAGACCCATTCCGGCCATCGCTGGCGTCTACGCTCCTCAGATGACGTGGTCGCGGAGTGCAAGTGGGCCATCGAGAATTTCCCCGGCCTCAAAGAGATCTTCTTCGACGACGACACCTTCAACTACAAGCGGGAGCGCACCATCGAGCTCTGCAAGAAGCTCAAAACGCTGAATTTCACCTTCTCCTGCACGTCCCGCGTCACCACCGACGAAGACACGTTGAAGGCCATGAAGGATGCCGGATTCCGTCTGTTGATTGTCGGCTTTGAGTCCGGCGACCAGCAGATCCTGAAGAACATCAAGAAGGGCGCTACCGTAGACATGGCGCGCCGCTTCGCCAAGAACGCCCACAAGCTCGGCCTGACCATTCACGGCGACTTTATCATCGGCCTGCCGGGCGAGACCCGCGAGTCCGTCCGTAAGACGATCGACTTCGCCAAGGAACTCGATTGCGAGACCATCCAGGTTTCCCTCGCCGCTCCTTATCCGGGCACCGAGTTCTACGACTACGCGAAGAAGAATAACCTCATTCAGATCGACGTCTCCATGACCGACGATGTCGGCCACCAACTGCCGAACCTGATCTACCCCGGTCTGGACCGCTCCGAACTGGTCAACTGGGTGGAGCGCTTCTACGACGAGTATTACTTCCGTCCGAAAGCCATCTGGCGCATCGTGCGCAAGTCGATCTTCAACAACTCCGAGCGCAAACGCCTGTACAAAGAAGCCCGCGAGTACCTTGCCCTGCGCAGCAAGCGCCAGAAGTTCGTTGCCGACGAACGTAAGCAATCGGCATCGGCAGCCGCGGCCAGCGGAGACTGATGCGGTTCCGCGTCTGGCTTCTGACGCTTGTCGTAGTACTGGCGAACGTCGGAGGCAATGCAATCCTCGGCTATGCGATGAAGCAGGCTCCCGCCACAGTGGGCGTGATCGGATCGATCCTTCAGCCGGTGGCCATGCTCGGCATCGTGGTGCTTATCGCCTGGATGCTGCTTCGGATGCGCCTCTTGGGGTTAGCCGACCTCAGCTTTGTCGTACCGGTCACGGCTATAGGCTATGTGTTGAGTGCGCTGGCAGGCGTATTCCTGCTGCATGAGCACGTGCCTTTACGAGGCTGGATCGGAACCGTGATCATCATGGCCGGCGCAACGCTTACCGGCCTCACGGAACATGCGGACAAGCCGCGCGCCACGCCCGCGCACTCCGGCAAGGACAGGCCACAATGAAGTGGCTATACCTCTCCGGCATCGTCGGCGGTACGGTCTGCTCCGACCTGCTGCAAAGTCATGGCATGCGGCAGGGGAACGGCCGCGCCTGGAAACTTCCATTGGCCGTCTTTTTCATGGCCATCTCGTTTTTTTCCTTCACCCAGCTTCTCCGCATCGCGCCTCTCAGCTTCGCGGTCCCCGCCAGTGCGGCCAGCATTGCGTTCGACACAGTACTAGCCCGCGTTGTTTTGAAGGAAAAGGTCGAATTTCGCCGCTGGGCGGGTGCTATCCTTGTTGCCGGCGGTGTCATCCTGTTGGCACAGTGATTGCCTCATGATGCTCCTCGATAAGCTCTCCTACGCAGTGGCAATCGTCGTCTCCATCCTCGGCTTCGCGGCACTGGCCTATCAGGTTGTAGCCATGCTGGCTGCGCTCTTCTATCGAGTCGAAGCCACTTTGGTAAAGAAATGCTCTCAGCCCGCGCAACTACCCGCCGTGTCCATTTTGAAGCCTGTCAGCGGACTCGACACGGGGTTTGAAGGCGCGATCCTCGGCCACGCGCTACAGGATTATCCGGAGTTTGAGGTCCTCTTCGGCGTTCATAACCTCGACGACCTGGCAGTACCGGTGATCCAAGCCTTGATTGATCAGCATCCTGACGTTCAGATCCGCCTGATCCCTTGCGCGACGAAGACGCCCAACGCCAAAGTCGGAATTCTGATCGACCTGCTTCGCGAAGCCCGTTACCCCATCCTGGTGGTGAACGACAGCGACATCAGCGTCCCCAGAAACTATCTGCGCCGCATCGTGGGCCGCCTGGTCATGCGGAAGGCGGGTCTGGTGACCTGCCTCTACCGGGCGACCGCGAGTTCCGTGGCAGGCCTGTGGGAAGCTTTCGGCATCTGCATCGACTTCGTCCCCAGCACGCTCGTCGCCCCGCTGGTTGGCATCCGTGAGTTCGGGCTAGGCTCCACGCTGTGCTTCCGACGCGAGGACCTTGAAAGGGCTGGCGGCTTCGAAGCTGTCTCCAACTACATCGCCGACGACTACCAGTTGGCCAGGCGCATCACCGCGGTCGGCGGACGGGCGCTCATGTCGGAAGTCGTGGTACAGACCAACCTCTCTGCGCCATCCTGGCTGGACGTTTGGAGGCACCAGGTCCGATGGGCGCGCACCATCCGCGTCTCGCGAGGTGATGGCTTCCTCGGGCTGCCCATCACCCATGCCGGACTGTGGATTGTGCTCGCGCTGTTCTGTAACCTGTGGAATTTGGCCCTGATGCTATTCCTGGCCCGGGTCGCCATGGCCGTTATGGGCGGCTTTGTCGCCTTGGAGAGTTGGCCCGCGCTGCTGTTGGCGCCTTTCGCCCCGCTCTGGGACCTTTGGGCCTTCGTAGTCTGGCTGGCCGCCTTTACAGGGCGCACCGTCGAATGGCGCGGTGAGCGATACCGGCTCACCAAAACCGGCGAGCTCGAGCGTATTGAAGACTAGCCTCACTTTCGCAGTTGGGGCGGTTTCCCGTGCGGGGCTGAAACCCCGCGCGGACTGAAGTTCGCTCCACTTCGGCAAGCGGCCTAACGAGACGGTCTACGTCTTTTCCGAGACGGGTCTACGCATCCGATGGCCCCGCGAGCAAGTGGGCCAGCCGTTTTGCACTCTCAGAAAACGGCCGTGCATTTGCCCATTGAGCGGCGGCGTCTGCCATCGCGGCGCGCAAGGGCTCGTCACTGAGCAGACGCTCCAGCGCGTGGCGAAAGCCCAGGCGGGCCGAGCGGCCCGAACCGGGCACCATGACTCCAAACTCCGGTGTCAGGATCTGGCGCGCGCCGGCGTGATCGCGGCTGACAGCAGGGAGACCGGCGCTGAGCGCTTCCATGAGCGTCAAACCATAACTCTCGTGACTGGACGGGAACAGGTAAACGTCAGCGAGTCCTAAGAAAGCGCGTTTGCGCGCTCCAGAAACGTAGCCGGGGAAGACGACGCGGACTCGCTTCAAACGTGCGGCCAGGGTCTTGAGTTTGCTTGCGTACCGGCGGCCGTTCATGAAGGCCGGCTCGCCACAGATGAAAAGCCAGACCGGGCGAGACGGGAACGACGGCGAGCCATCCCATTCGAGTAATGTTTTGAGGACGAAATCGTGGCCCTTTTCCGGCGAGATGCGGCTCAGGCACAGCAACACGTGCGCGTCCGGCTGGATGCCGAATTCGGCACGCAGGGCGACGGCATCCACTGCTCCCTCCTGGTCGCGGCTCCGTTCCGGCGGCAGCGGAGGGCAGCCCCATGGCAGAACCTCAATGCGGCCAGGCGGCGTATCCGGGTAGCAGCGCAGCAGGATCGACTTCATGCCGGCGGAGGGAACGATGACGCGCTCGGACCAGAGTAAGCTGGCCCGCTGCTGCTCAAAAATAAGGCGCAGGATGGCCGGTGAAATGCGTCCTAGAAGGCTCGCTCGAAGGCGCTCCCACCAGCGGGTGAGAGATTCGGGACGGATCCATCCCCGCAAATAAATGGAGGCGATGTAGGCGACTACGTCCACGTGATAGATAGTGACGACGCGGAAGCCGGCGCGAGCGATGCGCTCAAAATCGGGTCCCTCCGAGATGTCGTTGACGAGGACCGCGGTGCGAGCGGGGTCGTGCCGCAGCACTTCCCGGGTCGAGGCGTCCCGGAAAAGATCGCAAAAGCTCGCATACTGGCGCTCGTTGAAGCTGACGATATCGCGCGCCGAAGGAGCGGACGCTCCCAGGATCGCGGGGCCCAAGAGTTTCAGGTCGAAGGGCTTAGAGCGGGACCACTCGTCCGTGAGTAGATTGGCGATGGCCGCGCCGCCGCCCAGTGGCACGGCCTGGCCGCTGAAGCCGCCGTGCGCGGCGGTGTACAGCACCGTGTCTGTCCTGGGCGAAGGTGTTCGAAAGGTTGAACTCAAGAGTGTGAACCTCTGATAGGCTAGAGCGCATGAAGCGCCGCTCGTTCGTCACTGCACTGCCGCTGGCCGCCGCGGCTGTCACGTCTTTACAGGCTGAGCCCGTTGCGACGGGCCGTCTCAAACAGTCCCTCTGCCGCTGGTGCTACTCGAAGGTACCGATCGAGGATCTGTGCCAGGCGGCTGTCAAACTGGGCATCCAGGCTGTCGACCTGGTGGACCCCAAAGAATGGCCCGCGGTCCAGAAGGCCGGGCTGCAACTGACAATCGTCCCGGGTCCCACCTCGATTCCTGACGGGCTGAACCGCAAGGAGAACCACGACGCCATCGAGCAGCGGTTCCGCGGACTCGTGGATCAGGCCGTGGCAGCCAAAGCCAAATCCATTATCGTCTTCTCCGGCAACCGGAAAGGCATGGGCGACGAAGAGGGCCTGGAGAACACGGTCATCGGGCTGAACCGGTTGAAGAAGTACGCCGAGGATCACGAACTGCTGACCGTGATGGAATTGCTGAACTCGAAGGTCAACCACAAAGACTACATGTGCGACCACACGCCGTGGGGCGTGGAAGCCGTGAAGCGGGTGAACTCGCCGCAGATCAAGCTGCTGTACGACATCTATCACATGCAGATCATGGAAGGCGACGTGATCCGCACGGTGCGCGATTACCACCAGTACATCGGGCACTATCACACGGGCGGAAATCCGGGGCGGAATGAAATCGACGAGACCCAGGAGCTGAACTACCACGCGGTGGCCAAGGCCATTGCCGACACCGGTTTCACGGGATATTTCGCGCACGAGTTCATTCCGCTGCGGGACTGGCAAGCGAGCCTGAAGCAGGCCGTGCAGATCTGCACGGTGTAAGTCAGGTGTGCCGGCGCGCCGCTTCCTCACGGTATCGCCTGCTTTGGCTGGTTGGGAATCGTCTCCATGATAGAATCCGCGTAAGCGGCGCTCGCATCGAGCGCCGCTTACGCAATCCCACCTGACGAACTTGTAAGTGTTTCTTTCAAGTTGTTTCCTCCTGGAGTTCGCCTTCCCCATAGATCGCAGCCAAGTGCAGGGTGATGTCCCGAGGCGCGGTCTGGCAGACATCCGCATAGCGGCAATTGTGCGGCAGGCAGCCCCCCGCCGAGCGGAGGCGGCGCGGGTGCGGTTATCATGGGACGCATAGAGTCCGGCTGGCACTGGGATGTCAGGCAGCGTTTTAGGAAGCCGATTGACGACAGCAGGAGGTTTCATGCAACGACGCGAGTTTCTTACGGGCGCGATCAGTCTGAGCGCGTTCCCCTACCACCTTTTCGCGGGCACGACGAAGAAGTTGGCCAGCGACGTGATTGAACTGGGACCGAAGAAGGTGAAGGTGACCCGGCTGGCGATGGGCACCGGGACGAACGGGTCGGGCGGTAGTTCGAACCAGACCCGCAAGCTCGGCATGAGCGGCCTGTCTGAGCTGCTGCGGACGGCATACGACAATGGCGTGGCGTTTTACGATTCGGCCGATCAGTACGGCACGCACCCGTACGTCAAAGAAGCTCTGAAGAAAGTTCCGCGCGAGAAAGTCACCATCCTCTCGAAGACGCACGCCAACACGTACAACGAAATGAAGGCGGATCTGGCGCGCTTCCAGAAGGAACTGGGAACGGACTATATCGACATCATGCTGCTGCACTGCATGATGGATCCCGACTGGCCGGAGCGCAAGAAGGGCGCGATGGATTATATCGTCGAGGCGCAGTCGAAAGGGCTCATCAAAACGAAGGGCACGAGCTGCCACACGTTGGGCGCCCTGCGAACGTCGGCGAAGACGCCGTGGGTGGAAGTGCAACTGGCGCGAATCAATCCCGCGGGCGCAGTGATGGATGCCGACCCGCAGACCGTGCTGGGCGTGTTGAAAGAGATGAAGGCGGCGGGCAAGGGCGTCATCGGGATGAAGATCTTCGGCGCGGGCAAGCTGCGGCACCGGGC
>Ga0302278_10000537_pt1 | contig 48529 bp, 30 predicted proteins | sample III_Bog_N3_2_FD_194543 | JGI IMG/M metagenome (GOLD analysis project Ga0302278, IMG submission 194543) | Peat permafrost microbial communities from Stordalen Mire near Abisko, Sweden - III_Bog_N3_2 | ecosystem: Environmental > Terrestrial > Soil > Wetlands > Peat | place: Sweden: Abisko...
ATCCTGCTGAACTATATCGTGGCCAGAATCATCCCCCGCAGGCCCCGAAAACGACTCGATACAGGCGCTCTTTTGCTAGGCAACTGCGGTTTTTAGGATTATTTTACGTAGGGTTTGGCCGCGAATCTGGGGATGGCCGGGAGCAAGATTCTTTGTTTCTGAATCTGGCTGTTGAGTCTGAGTACAAATCATCGTGAAGTGGCGTGTAGTGAAGACTTACCCCCTTGCAAAACAGCGTGGCGCCATCGTGCCGGCCTTGGCGACGAGCCGCGCAAGATCTTCGCCGAGCTGCAACAAATCTCTTTGGTCGATGTCGTGCTGCCCACACGCGCCGGCGTCGCGATTCGCAAAAGATGCGTCAGCCGCCCCGCCGAACACCAGGCAATCTTGCTGCAACGCCTCGGCCTCGAAATCCCAAACCACATCGAATTTGCGGACTTGTAGTGAAGACTTCAGGAAACCCGTGCTGAAAATAAAAGACTTGCCGTTCCAACTGCGGAAGTTGGGCTAACAAGCGCACTCAGCGGACTGGTGCCTCCGGCTGGCTACAATACGGGGTACTCAAGGGTTCGGTGTCCGGCTGTTACACGGGCACTTCCGCACCGGGGAATGATCGACCTCTGCGCCGATCGCACAATAAAACTCTACGACACAAGACACCCCGTTTCATCCATCGCGGGTCGGACACACCGGTGGCGGACTGTTACAAGACCACAGCGCTTTGATGGTCCAGGCTACTTGCCTGAGCAAAGTCGATGTTCATTTTGCGGCATTTGCGGCACGGCTGAGGCCGCGCCCTCTCAAAGCGCCAAATTTTTGACAGGTTGGTTAGGCCTGTGCTGCCGCTTCCAACTCCGCCCACTCCTCCGCGGGCAGTTTCAGATTTGCGGCGGCGATGTTCTCTTCAAGGTGGACGACGCTTGAGGTTCCTGGGATGGGCAGCATGACAGGCGAACGCTGCAACAGCCACGCCAGAGACAATTGCGCGGGCGTGGCCGAATGCGCGGCGGCAATGCGGCCCAGCGCTTGCGCGGACGGATGGTCGGGCTTGAGCAGCTTGCCGCCGGCGATGGGATACCAGGGCAGGAATCCGATGCCTTGCTGCTCACAATAGCGGAGCGTTTGCTCGTGGCGGCGATCGGCCAGACTGTATCGATTCTGGACAGTAACGATTTCGACGATTTTGCGCGCGTCTTCGATTTCCGCAGGGGTGACCTCGCTCAAGCCGATATGGCGGATTTTGCCTTGCTCCCGCATCCGTTTGAGCGCTCCAAGGCTCTCTTCAAGCGGGGTGCGCGGGTCAATACGGTGGAGCTGGTAGAGATCGATGCGCTCCAGTTTGAGCCGGCGCAGGCTCATTTCCACACATTGGATGAGATAGCCGGCGCGGCCCACATACTCGGTTTTGGCCGGGCCCTGGCGGGTGATGCCGCCCTTGGTGGCGATGACCAGACCTGCCGGATAGGGCGCCAGCGCCTCGCCGATGAGCCGCTCGGCAATCTCCGGGCCGTATGCGTCGGCCGTGTCGATAAGGGTGACGCCCAATTCGACGGCCCGACGGAGAACGCGGCGTGCCTCATCTGGGTCGGCAGGCTCTCCCCACGCGCCGTCGCCAACCAGGCGCATGGTTCCGTAGCCCAGCCGGTGAACGGGAAGATCGCCGCCGATGAGAAATGTGCCGCTGGCAGCGGCGGAAGAGGTATGCGCATCCATCATGGATTTGATGCTACGCCATGGCGGGACGAATTGGGGTTCGAGGAATCTCAGCTCTTCGACAGGTTGACGAGACGCAGGTCCCTCGACTCGCTTCGCTCCAGAATGACAGCAAAGAGGGGCCGGGGCTTGATGGTCCAGGAACCCCGGCGATCCCGGTTGCGTATCTTGAAGGTAAGAGGAATCAGCCATGAGCAGCCAGTCGTATTTCAACCCGCAGGCAGTTTTTTACCAGCATTATGAGGCGGTTCGCCGCGACGAAGTTGTAGGTATTCTGCTGGCGCTGTTCCTGGGAACCTTCGGTATCCACCACTTCTATCTGCGGCGCACCGGGCTGGGGATTGTCTATTGCATCTTCTGCTGGACGGGCATTACTTCCATTCTCGGATTCATCGAGTGCTTCTTCATGCCGGGCCGGGTGCGCGAATTCAACGCCATCCAGGCTGCGGGGATTGCGGCCGCGCTGGGCATTCCGATGCCGGGCTGGAACCAGCCGCTGAACGTGACGGTGAACATGCCGGGAGCGGGCAACTCCGCTTCCGCTGAGCCGGCCACGATTGTCGCTTGCGGGCGCTGCGGCCAGACCAATCCGGCGGGCGCGCGGTTCTGCTCTGGGTGCGGGGCAGGGGTGTGAGGAACAGTGAAAAAGTGAAATAGAAAAGGGTGGGCTCCGCGCAAGCAGTGGTGACTGGCTGGAAATGGCATAGAGCCCGGACTTGAGGGCCTTGCCTTTCGCCTCTTTTCGGGGGCTTGAGGCCCCTGCTTCCGCCGGAGTTTTCGATCTCGGAATCTTCGACCTACTGCTTCTTAAGCACGGCGGTGCCTTTTTCGTCGCCTAGAATGGCGCTCTCCAGCAGGCGGAAGGACGAGGCTTTGTCGGGAGGAATCTCGACCTGGCGAACAACGTATTCGCGCTCGTAGTGCAGCAGACCACCCTTGGCTGAGACCGACGAGTGGTAGCTGGCGAAGTCGAGATCGATGTTCACGGGGTCAGGGGTCTCATCGACGACGTAGCCGGCGGGGATGGCGATATCGAAGCTGTCGTGGAAATGGCCGGGGTGACCGAGTTCGATGGAGTAGGTACGGTGCTTTCCCTCCATGACGTCGGGGACCGACCGGACATGGGACCCGAGTACGCGGGGGCGCAGCAGCAGAAGCGTGCCGGCGGGGTGGGCATAGTTGGATGCCGCCAGGTGGAGATCGAGGTTGACGGGCTTGTCGAGATCGTTCGTCTGGTGGAATTCGAATCCTTTGAAAGCCAGTCCGGGCAGATCGGAACCAAGCGCCCGTTCGATTGACTCGTGGAGCTCCTTGGAGTCGGTTTCCTTGATTCGCCAGCGCTCATTGGCGGCATCGTCGCCGGTGAATACCTCATTCACATCTCCGGCCAGCGCGCCGTCGGCGGTGAGGGTGAAGGAGCCTTTGCGGCTGAGGCCGCCCGATTCAGCAGAAAGCACGGGCATGCGCAGAACCTGGCTGTCCGGTCCGTTGGAGATGTTGCCAAAAGCTCCCTGCAAGGCTGAGCGAATGAGCCCGACGGGGGTTACTTCGTCGGTGGGATCGAAGATGAGAAGGGTTTTGCCGTTGACTGCCTTGGCGGTTGCCATCAGGCGGGGATCGATCGGGCCATCGGGCAGCTCGATGGCGGTGATCATGTGATTCCCGACCAGCGATGGAGCATCGGGATCGATGATGCCGCGCCGCGAATCGACGTGTAAATAATGGGCGCGGATGCCGATGGCCTGGAGCATGGAAATAAGAATCGTGGTTTTGTCTTTGCAGTCGCCGTAGCGATTGCGGTAGATGTCCGCGGCATAGTGCGCCTGCCATCCGCCGATGCCTTTGGCAACGATGAAGTAGCGGATGTTTTTCTGTATGTAGTCGGTTATGCGGCTGAGTTTGGTGTAGAAATCGGGTGCGCCGGTGGTAAGCTCCTGCGCTTTGGCGGTGATTTCCGGGGTGGGATCGGGACGGTGCTCCTCCAGTTGCTCCTGCCAGAGGCCGATCTCGCGCCACTGGGCGTCAGCGCCTTTTACCGCCGCGTCGCCCCATTTGACCGACATTCTGGCGGCCAGGGCTCCCCAGTCGGGAGTGCCGTAGATGTTTTCAAGATCGAGAGCGGGCATATTCTGGATTTGCCAGCGAAGGTGGTTGGCTGCGATCTCGGACGATTGCACCGGGGGATACTTGCCCCAGGACTCGGCGAAATGGCCGCCAGGAGGAAGCGAAAGTTCAAGGGCCTCGGAAACAATGGGAATGGAAGACTGGATCTGCCAGTCCTCCTCGTCCATGTATTGGCGCAGGTGCTCTTCGGTTTCGCAAACGACGACCGCGCCCGGATCGCTGGCGGGCGGATTGACGGTGCGGATGCGCTCAGTGAACTGGAGGACTGGCGCTTCATAGGCGCCGTAGTCGGCGAAGTCGGTTTCCATGGCCTGAAGCTGTTTGCCTTCGGGGGTGAAGGTCCAGGAGCGGAAGTAGTCAAGCTTTTCGTCGACGTCGTAGCCGATGGAGCAGTGAGAATGTCCGCGGCCCTGGGGTTTGAGAATGCGCACGGCGCTGCGCTCGCGCTCCACAGCGTGGTTCTTGTCGTCGACGGTGATAAGGATCTCATCGAAAAGAATTACGGCGGAGGCATTTCCGGCTGTGGCTGGGGTTGGCGTCTTGGCGGCGTCAACCGCCCAATCCGGGGCGGGTTGCGCATGTTCTCCGGCGGCAGATGGAGGAGCGGCGGTGAAGGCTACGCAAGCGGCCACAATGGCCAGAGCTGGAAGACTGCGAGAACGCGAGTTCATCAGTTGCCTTTCGCTGCGGAGGAGGATGCAGTGAGGACGAGTTGTTGCTTGTCGGAGACGGCGACCTTTTGGTAGAAGCCGCGAAGGTCCTGGTATTCGTTGGGCTCAATGACGGTGAAGACGCGGCCAAAGGTCCGGCCGATGGTGACGCTGCCGGATACCGCGATTGTCTTAGTTACAAGAACCCCACGGTCATTCCAGGCGACCTTCGCGTCCTGAGGCGAGCCTTCGACGGAGAGATCGGGAGGCGTGTGGTAGGTGACCTGATCGGTGACCACTTCTCCGTATTGCATATCGACGGGCAGCAGACGCTTTTCCCGATCGATGAATGGCTGCTTGCCGAGGCTTTCAAAGAAGAAGCCGGGCAGCAGAAGGCGCTTGGAGGTTGCCGTGCCCAATACACCGCTCACATTGACCATGGCCATAAGGTTGGCGTCCGGGTTGTCGAGGCCAAGAAAGTGATCGACATGGGCTTCGACGCCCTCGGGCACGATGGAGCCGAGGGTGCGGTCGAATTGCTTCTTCACCTCGTCCAGATCGAATTCAAGGGCGGCCTGACGCCATTGGAGGGCTTGCTGGCCCGTCATGATGAAGCGAAAGGCACCGGTAGCGGCTCCGTGCTCGTCGATGGCGATGTCGCCTATGCGGGTCAGGGTATTCGATCTGTAGTCTTGAAATGCGGTGGTGATCGCGTCGTGGCCGTCAGGACTCTGGCGAATTCCGCTGGCTCCCGAGTGCCTCCAGGCAATGATCTGGAATGGGCACATCTTTTGGCCGGGGTCGAGGAGGATTTCCCGGCCTCCGGTGGCGAGGATCACGATGTCGTCGTCGAGCTGATCGAAGTTAAGAAGACCGGAATCGAAGACACCGTTTTCGCGATCGACAACTCGCGCGCTATAGGCGGTAAGCCCGGCGGCGCGGAGCATGGCGAGGTAGAGGAGGGCGATGTCCTGGCTGGAACCGCCCTTCTGTGTCCAAGTGTCTTCAGCGCGCTTGGCGGCCTTCAATTTGAGTTGCTTGAGTTCGGATTCTTCTTTCTTGCGGGAGAAGTCGGTGTTTTCGAGGTTCTGGACGGCTTTGTAAAGCTTCCTGGCCTTATCGAGATCGCTGTCGCCGGGGGCAATCAGGCTGTTGACCGCATCGTGGATTGCCTTGCTGGGTTCGGCGAAGCGATCGACCTGCTTGGACCACAGCTTGGTCTCCAATACCCAGTAATTTTGCAGGTCCTCCGAGTTGGAGTAGGAGAAGATCACCCTATAAAGAATGCTTCGGACTGGCGGCATAAAGTCTTCATCCGGTTTTGGAGGAATGTCGGCGAGCTCAACCTTGTAGTTGCCGATTACGTCTGCGATGAATTTAACCCCTGGGGGAAGGTTTGACCGCCAGATGAGCGTATTGGCCGGTATACCGTTTGAGTCCATGAGATTCATTTCGCCCGGTTGGATTAAGCCATTTCTCAGGAAGCCCTCAAATGGCGTAAAGAAGTATTTTGCATGGTGGACAAAGTACTGCTTCTGAAGCTCCCAATAGGGGGCGGAGTAAGTTTGGTCGGGGTAAATGAGGGTGTAGCGGTATTCAAGAATGCTGCCTACTTCTACGCTGGGGAGGTTAAAGACCTTGCGCCCGACGGCGAAGCTGCCTGTCTTGGCGATCAACAAATCCTGGGGCTTTACGTTGAGCGGAATGACGGTTCCGTCGGCGTGGATGGTGCGGGCCTCAATGTTGGAGATGGAGGAGCGGTCATGCAGGTAAGGTATTTCGACCGTAGCGAGTTCCTTGCCCTTTTCCTGAAGCACTTTGATCCGGGCATAGAAGCTTTGAAAGTGTTTGGGGTCGTTGGTGATTTCTTCGATGTTCAGGTAGACCGCGGCGGCGCCGGGAGCTTTGGGGTCGGAGGTCATGCTCAGCTCTTCCTGGGTAGGCTGCTGAAACTGGGCGCGGGCGAGGGCGGGCGCGGAAAGGGCGAGGATGAAAAGCAATTGGCTCCGGACGGCAGATATCCGCATGCAGTTTTCCTTTGCTTGTCTTTACCTGAAGTGTATCGCACTTCAGCCTGCTCAGTTGCCTTTCGCCGCCGGAGCTGTTGTCAGCACGAGCTGTTGCTGGTCGGCGGCGGCCACCTTCTGGTAGAAGGCGCGGAGGTCCTGGTATTCGGCGTTGCTGACGAGGGTGAAGGCGAGCACCAGGGCGCGCGTGATGGTGACCTGGCCGGGTGCGGCCTGGGACTTGACGAGCAGAACCGCATGGCCCTCCCAGGGAATCTTGCTAAGCTGGGGAGCACTCTCGACTTGAAGCCCAGGAGGCAGGTTATAGGTGACATCGTCGCTGATTTGCTCGCCGTAGTGCATGTCGACAGGAGTAAGGCGCTTATCCTGATCGACAAAGGGATGGCTGCCTCGCGACTCAAAGAACTGCATGGGAACCAAGATGCGTTTAGGGGTGGCAGTGCCTGCCGTGCCCTGCGCTTTGATCATGGCCACCAGGTTGGTGTCGGGATCGTCGAGCGAGAGAAAGTGATCGACGTGGGCTGCAACTCCATCGGGAACCATGTTCTCGATCCACTCGTCGAACTGCTTTTTCACCTCGGCCTCATCGTTTTCGAGGGCCTTTTGACGCCAGTAGAGAGCCTCCTGGCCGGACATTATGAAGCGAAGGTTTCCGTCGATTGCGCCATGGCTGTCAAGAACGATGTCGGCAATCCTCTGGATGGTGTTTGCCAAGTAATCTTGTCTTGCCGTAGTTGCGAGAGCGCTGCCGTTTGCGCTTTGGCGGATGCCGCTAGCGACGGAATGCTTCCAGCTCACGGTCGCGAAGGGGCACATTTTTTCGCCGGGATCGAGGACAGTTTCCTTGCCGTCGATGTTGAGAAGAACAATGGTGTCGTCGAGCTGATCAAAGTACATGTAGCCTGATGCGAACAGTCCCTTGTCGCGGTCCACCACCCGCATGGCATAGGCCTGGAGCCCGGCGCCCCTGAGCATTGCCAGGTAAAGCATCGCAATCTCGGTGGCCGAACCGCTCTTGTCGTGCCATACATCGGCGGCGTGCTTGATCTGCTTCAGCTTCAGCGCTTTCAGTTCATACTTGCTCTTCTCGCGCGAGTAGTCGGTATTGTCCAGCGCCTGTACAGCTGCGTAGAGTTTTTTGGCTTTGTCCAGCGGAGTGTCGCCAGGCGAAACGATTCCAGCTACGGCATTGCGGACCTCTTTGGACGGACTTGCGAACTCATCGACAAGCTTTGACCACTTGGCGCCTACGGTCTTCCAATAGACTTCCGGGTCATTTGACTCGCGGATATAGAACTGCGCGCGGTACAGCGTGTTTTCGATTGGCGGCATCCAATCCTCATTTGGAGCGGGGGGAACATCCACCATGTCCAGCGAAAAGCGGTTCAAGACGTCGGGGCTTAGCTTGACGCCGGGGGGTAGCACAGTCCACACACCGACATTGGAGTCAGTGGCGGTGTTGAACACGTAGTGGGCTTTGTGAACAAAGTAGTCGCGCTGAATATGCCAGGCGGGGGGATACTCCCAAACATCGCGGTAGCGCAACTGGTAGTAATACTCAATAATGCTGCCGACTGTGACGGCGGGAAGCGTGAACACCTTGTGTGCGACTTTGTCGGTGCCCACTTGCGAAATCAGCAGGTCGGCCGGCTTGCCATTGAGCGGCACAATGGTTCCATCGGGATGGATTGTTCGGCCTTGGATTGCCGCGACTTCGTAGACGAATCCTTCGAAGTCTTTTTCGTAGGGCATCTCGACTGTGGCCAGGCTTTCGCCTTTCTCCGCCAGAATTTTAATGCGCGCATAAAGGCTGTGAAAGCCGATGTTGTTGTCGGCGATCTCGGTGACATTCAGATAGGCCGCGGAAGCTCCGGGAGCTTTGGGGTCGGCGGTCATCGAGAGTTCTTCTCTGGTGGGCTGCTGAAACTGGGCGTGGGCGAGGGCAGGCGCGGAAAGGGCGACGAATAGAAGCAATTGCCCCTTGACGGCAGATATCCGCATGCAGTTTTCCTTTGCTTGTCTTTACCTGAAGTGTATCGCACTTCAGCCTGCTCAGTTGCCTTTCGCCGCCGGAGCTGTTGTCAGCACGAGCTGTTGCTGGTCTGCGGCGGCTACTTTCTGGTAGAAGGCGCGGAGGTCGGAGTATTCTTCGGGTTTGACCGATGTGAACCCGCGAACAAATTGACGGGTAATCGTGACCTGGCCCGGTACAACCGCGATCTTTGTGGCAAGGGCGGCGTGGTGCTCCCAGGGGAGATTTGTCTCCTGTGGCGCGCTTTCCACGGTTAGCCCTGCGGGCAGATGATAGACGATCTGGTCGGTGACCTGTTCGGCATAGTGCATATCGACGGGTTCGAGCCGCTGGGCCTGATTGACGAAGGGAGTTCGGCCGGCGGTTTGAAAGAAGAAGCCGGGTAGGAGAAGGCGTTTGGAGGTTGCCGCGCCCAAAGTCCCATTCGCTTTGACGACGGCCATGAGGTTGGAGTCGGGGGCGTCGAGGGCCAGGAAGTGGTCGATGTGGACCTCGATGCCCTCGGGAACCATGGGCTCGACCCACCGGTCGAACCGGCGCTTTACCTCGTCAAGGTCGAACCGAAGGGATTGCTGACGCCAGCGGAGGGCTTCCTGGCCGGTCATGACAAATCGAAAGGTGGCTGTGACAGCTCCGCGGTCGTCGAGGGTGACGTCGCCTATGCGAAGGATGGTGTTGGCAGAGTAGGTCTGGAGCCCGGAAGTGGCGATGGCGCGCCCCTCCGCGCTTTCCTTGATGCCCGTGGAACCGGAATGCCGCCAACTCAAGGCTTGGAAGGGGCACATTTTCTCGCCGGGATCGAGGAGGATATCCTTGCCGCCGATGGAGAGAACCACGATGTCGTCGGTGAGCTGGTCGAAGTAGAGGTAGCCCATATCGAAGACTCTTTTTTCGCGATCGGTGACCTTCATATCGTAGGCGGTGAGTCCCGCGGCACGGAGCATAGCAAGGTAGAGCAGGGCGACGTCCTGGCTGGAGCCGCTTTTCTGTGACCAGGTGTCTTCGGCACGCTTGGCTGCACGCAGGCCGAGTTGCTTGAGCTCCGCTTTCTCTTTGGCGCGGGAATAGTCGGTGTTGTCGAGAGCCTGAACGGCAACATAGAGCTTCTTAGCCTTCTCTAGATCGGAATCGGCGGGGGCGATCAAGGTGGAAACCGCATCGCGGATTGGCCTGGTTGGCTCGGCGAAACGATCCACATCCTTCGACCAGCTTTTTGCCTCGGATATCCAGAAGTCGCCGGCATTTGTAGCGCTCTTGTAGTAGAAGATGACCTTATAGAGGACACTCTCGATCGGTGGCATCCACTCTTCGTCCGGGGTGGCGGGGACGTCTGTCACGTCAAGGCTCTTGCGGCCCAGTGCGTCTGACTTCAATTCCGTTCCCGGCGGGAGGATGGACCACCAGATGAGGGAATTGACGGTGTGCCCGTGCTCGTCGATAAGGCTCATGCTGGTCTGGTTTTGCGAACCATGCAGGAATCCCTTGAACGGCGTGAAGGCATAGTGCGCCTGGTGGACAAAGTACGGGCGTTGAACCTCCCAGGTGGGAGAGGAGGAGATGTACTCGTCGTAGTCGATCTGGTACCGGTATTCCAGGATGCTTCCGACCACCACATCGGGCAATGTGAACACCTTGCGGTTGAATTGTTCGCCGCCGCTTTTTGCGATCAACAGGTCTGAGGGTTTCACGGTAAGCGGGATAACGGTCCCATCTGGGTGGATGGTGCGGCCTTTGATGTCGTTGATTTTGGATTCACCATGCAGATACGGGACTTCGATTGTGGCCAGTTCCTTGCCCTTGTCCTGAAGAACCTTGATGCGCATGTACAGGCTGTAGTAGTGGAGTTGATCGTCGGAGACTTCGTCGATGCCGAGATAGACCGCGGCCGCGCCCGGAGCTTTGGGGTCGGCGGTCATGCTGAGCTCTTCCTGGGTGGGCGGCTGAAACTGGGCGTGAAGGAGGATAGGCGCGGCGAGGGCGATGAGTGGGACAACATTGCGTAGGAAGGCGGAAATCCGCATCTGGTTTTCCTCTGCTAGTTGATACGTGGAGTGTATCGCATTTCCGCATGCTCAGTTGGCTTTCGCTGCGGAGGATGTTGTCAGGACGAGCTGTTGCTGGTCGGCGGCGGCTACTTTCTGGTAGAAGGCGCGGAGGCTTTGGTACTCGTCGGTACTGGCCAGGGTGAAAGAGCGTGCCAGGGTCCGGGTGATAGTGACTTGGCCGGACGCGGGCTGAGACTTGATGATCAGGACGGCATGGCCCTCCCAGGGTGTCTTGCTGGGCTGCGGGGCGCTCTCGACTTCAAGGCCGGGCGGGAGATGGTAGACGACCTGGTCGCCGATCAGGTCGCCATATTGCATGTCCACAGGTGTCAGGCGCTTCTCCTGGTCGACAAATGGATGGGTGGCGCGGGTTTGAAAGAAGAGGCCCGGTACCAGAAGACGCCTGGAGGTGGCAGTACCAGCAACTCCCTTGATTTTGACGGCGGCGATCAGGTTCGAGTTCGGATCGTCAAGCTCCATAAAGTGATCAACGTGGGCTTCGACGCCATCGGGAACCATGTTTTCGATCCAATGGTCGAATTGCTTTTTGACTTCGGGCTCGTCGTTTTCGAGAGCTTTCTGACGCCAGTAGAGAGCCTCCTGGCCGGACATTATGAAGCGAAGATCGCCGTCAATTGCGCCGTGGCTGTCGAGGGTGATGTCCGCGATTCTTTGGATCGTGTTTGCGCCGTAGGATTGGCCGGGCGAGGTCGCAATTACGCTTCCGGTTGCGGTTTGGCGGATGCCGGTGGCGTTCGAGTGCTTCCAGTGGACGGTTTGGAAGGGGCACATCTTCTCGCCCGGATCGAGAACGATTTCCTTGCCATCGACGCTGAGAATCACGATAGTGTCATCGAGCTGGTCGTAGCTTAGGAGGCCGGGCATGAAGACTCCCAGGTTTCGATCGACCACCCGCATCGCGTAGGCAGTGAGGTTAACGGCTCGAAGCATGGACAGGTAGAGCAGCGCGATCTCAGTTCTGGTGCCGCTCCTCTCCGTCCAGACATCTTCGGCGTGCTTAATGTCCTTGATCTTGAGCTGCCTTCGCTCAGACTCGCTTGCCTCGCGGGAGAAGTCGGTGTTATCCAGCGCTTGCACAGCGTTATAAAGCTTCTTCGCCTTATCCAAGGCGCTGTCGCCGGGTGGAACCAGATTGGTCATCGCGCCCTGAAACTTGCTGGAGGGCACTATGAATTGATCTACACTGGTGGACCAGTTATCGCCTACGTTTTTCCAGAATTCGTCTGCGCTCTGCGCGTCGGTCCGATAGAAAACGACTTTATAGAGCGTACTTCCCATAGGCGGCATCCACTCTTCGTCCGGTGCCGGAGGAACGTCCACCAGGTCGAGGTTCAAGTGTCCGATCCTGTCCTTCGTCAAGCTGACGCCGGCGGGCAGTTTCGACGAATAGGTAAGTTCACCGCACGAAATGCACTGGTAGCGCGATTTGTGGACCAGATAGGGATATTGGACCTCCCAGAATGGATTGACAAGGTAGCCTGCGCTGTAGCGAATCTGAAAGTAATACTCCAGGATGCTGCCCACCTGGACGCCAGGCAAAGTAAAGACCTTACGGCCCGATTGGAAGCCTTTGGTCTTGGTTTTCAGCATATCCGACGGTTTGCCGGTAAGGGGAACGATGGTTCCATCCGGTTGAATGGTTCGGGCCCGGATGTCCGCAACCTCATATAGATGCTTCTGGTAAGGAAGCTCGACGGTGGCCAGATCCTTGCCCTTTTCCGTGAGCACTTTTATGCGCGCGTAATAGCTTTCAAAGCTCAACCAGCGGTCCGCAATCTGGGTAACATTCAGATAAACCGCGGCGGCGCCAGGCGCTTTGGGATCGGCCGTCATGCTGAGCTCTTCCTGGGTGGGCGGCTGAAACTGGGCATGCAGGAGGATGGGCGCGGCGAGGGCGACGAGTGGGACAAGAGTGCGTAGGAAGGCGGAAATCCGCATGTGGTTTTCCTCTTGCAGGGGTATAAGTGGAAGTGTATCGTGAACCGGAGCTAAGTCGCAGTTAGTTTTTCTTACTAACCTTGGATGGGAATAACGGTCCCGTCAATGGCGGGTTCGGGTCAGAACAGCCGTATGGCCCGGGATCGAGGCCTGACAGCGGTTCGTTCCGCCCCTGCGAGGTTGATAAATTTCTCTCTGGACCACTCACACCCGAATTGCGCTGCGCCGGACAGTACTTATTTCGCGGGAGCGTCCAGCACGAGTTGCTGCTGATCGGCGGCGGCGACCTTCTGGTAGAAGTCACGCAGAGCGCCGTAATCGCTTGCCGGAAGGACGGTGAATGCGCGGCCGAAGGTCCGCAACAAGGTTACATCGCTGCCTGTATTGGACGACTTGATCTGGAGAATGGCATGGTTTGGCCACGGAAGCGATGTGACCTGAGGCAGTGTCTCGACAGTGTAGCCGGTGGGCATATGGTAGATGACGCCGTCTTTTATTGTCTGGGCATATTGCATATCGACGGGCTGGGTGCGGTTTGGTTGTTCGATGAACCGGGTATCGCCGCTGTTGGAAAAGAACGTGCCGGGGAGCAACAGGCGCTTGGCTGTGGCAGAGCCAGGAGCGCCGGTTGCGTTGGCATAGGCGGTTAAATCGGAGTTGGGATCGTCCAGCTTGGCGAAATGCGAGAGATGAGCCTGGACTCCGCTGGGAAGCTGGGTTGAAAGCCACTCATCGAAGCGGTGGTTGAGGGTGTCCTCGTCGACCCTGAGAGCCATTTGGCGCCAATGGAGGGCCTGCTGGCCGGCCATCGAGAACTGTAGCTTGGCCGTAACGCCGCCACCCTCGCTGACGGTGACATTGGCGGTGCGTATAAGAGTGTTGATGTTGTAAGCCGACTGGGGGGTAGTCCAGGGCACAACTCCCTTGTCGCTCAGCCGGATGCCGCCGGCCCCGGAGTGCCTCCAGTCGACCATCTGGAACGGACACATCTTCTCGCCCGGATCGAGGACGATTTCACTCCCCCCGGTCGAGAGGATGATAACCAGATCGTTCAGTTGCCCCCAGTTGAGAAAGTTCTGATTGAAAAGAGCGCGTTCGCGGTTGACCAGCTTCATGGGATATGCGGTGAGGCCGGCCCCGCGCAGCAGAGCCAGATAGAGCAGCGCCATGTCTTCGCCTGATCCGCTTTTCTGCTTCCACGTGTCTTCGGCGCGCTTGGCGGCCTTCAGGCCTTGCTGCTTCAGTTCGCTCTTCGTTTTGGCGCGCGAGAAGTCGGTGTTGTCGAGGGCTTGTACGGCGGCGTAAAGCTTCTTGGCCTTGTCGATGTCGGAATCGCCAGGCGCAACGATGCCAGCGACTGCATTCTTGATATCGCTGGTAGGCTCGGCGAATCGGTCGATTTCCTTATGCCAGACGTTCGCCTCGTTGGTCCAGTAGGCAGCGCCGGAGCTTCCCGGCGAGTAATAGAAGAGGACCTGATAGCGCTGACTCTCGATGGGCGGCATCCACTCCTCATTTGGGAGTGGGGGGATATCGGAGAGGTCGAGGTTGAAATGGCCGTTCCCCTGGCTCAGGGTCTTTCCATTCGGCAGATTGACGTACCACAGGAGGTCGGTTTCGGGAATGCCATGTTCATCGACCATGCCTGTAGTGCTGAACGTGGAAGCGCCGCCGAAGAAACCTGGAAATGCGTTGAAAACGTAATGTGCCTTGCGAACCGGATAGGGTATTTGAATCTCCCAATCCGGACTCGAAAAGTAGTTTTCGTTGATGCGGATCTGGTAGTAGTACTCGAGGATGCTGCCCACCTCGACGCTGGGCATGTTGAACACGACACCGTGAAACTCGACCTGGCCTTCTTTCAGACGCGTCAGGTCTTCCGGCTTCACGGTAAGTGGAATGACAGTTCCATCCGAGTGGATGGTTCGGCCGGAGACTGCGGCGACGGTTTGGAGTCCCCTGAGATAGCCGAGATTCACCGTTGCGAGCTCTTTGCCGGCTTCCTTCAGTATCTTGATGCGGACGAATTCGCTTTTGAAGTGGAGGTTATCGTCCGCTTTCTCTTCGCGGTAAAGGTAAACGGCAGCGGCGTCTGGGTAGGCCGGGTCGGCGGTCATCTTGAGTTCTTCGCTGGTCGGTGGTTGGAACTGGGCCTGAACAAGCGCCGGCGCGGCCATGGCGAAAAGCACAAGAACGAAACGCGCGAAGAAGCGGATACGCATGGGTGATTCCTTTGCTGGATTGCAACTGGAAGTGTACCGCAATATTGCGCAACTTGGTATGTGTTCTTCCGCACGGGGGATTGGCTGGGCCGAGCGGGCCTGCAACGCGAGCAAAAGCCGACTGAAGCTTCGAAGGTAGGGATCCTCTCGTCAAGCTCACCGGCATCCGCCAGCGTTCAGCCTCAAACCGAGAGCTGAAAACCGGCAGCCAGATGCCGGCAGTGCTGGCAGATTTCCCACCCTACAAGCGGCCTTGCGGGCAGCCACGCGGCGGGAGGACTGTTGAATGCGCTAGAAAGCGGTATACGTGTATTGCACCGATTGCCACACCCCGTTGATGAGTGAGTAAAGCGTTGCGTAGATGGTCTCGCCGTTTGAAGGCAGGCCGGTTACCGTGGCCGATGTGTTCGCCATACTCTCCGAGTCGTAGATGTTCTTCGAATTTGCGCCCGTGGGGCTGGTTCCGAGGTTGAGCCAATAGGCCGTTACGCCGCCGCCAGTAGTCCAGGTAAAGGTCTCGCTGCCGCTGGGAAGCGTGCTTGGTGAAGTGGGCGAGATCATGGTTGCCGCTACCGGCGAACCCGACGAATTGAAGGTGTACACCATCGGCTCCCACACTCCGTTGATGTAGGAGTACAGCGTGGCGTAGATCGGCACGCCGAAAGCAGGCAGGCCGGTTACTGTTGCTGTGGTTGCATTGATCGCCCCGCTGCTATAGATGTTCTTTGCGCTAACTCCGTTGGTACCGTAGCCCAGATCCAGCCAGTAAGAAGTAACTCCGCTGCCCGCCGTCCAGTTAAAGGTTTGGCTGGTGGGATCAAGCGTGGCGCCTGAGCCTGGGAATGTCAGCGTCGCAGGCTGCGCCGTGCCGGTTTCCAGGAAGGTGTATACCGTCGGCTGCCAGGTTCCGTAGATATACGAGTAGAGCGTGACATAGAGAGTGCCGCCGAAGGTGGGCAATCCGCTCACGCTGGCCGTGGTGGAGGTGGTTGGCCCGGAACTATACAGGTCTTTCGCAGCGGCGTTTCCGGGGCCGTCGCCGACGGTAAGCCAGTAGTAAGTGATTAACTGGCCGGGCGACCAGGTAAAGGTCGCGGAGCCGTTCAACTGGGTTCCCGAAGTGGGCAGGGTCAGTGTTGCTGCGACCGGTGTTCCGGACTCGGTGAAGGTGTAACTCGTTGGCTGCCACACTCCATTGATCAGCGAGTAAAGCGTTGCATAGAAGGGCTGGGCCAGGGCTGGAATGCCGGTTACGCTGGCCGTGGTTGCAAGCGTCTGTCCCGAGCTATATACATTCTGCATGGCGGCTGCGGTGGTGCCCGTGCCGACGTTCAGCCAATAGGCCGTGACCCCTGCGCCGGTGTTCCAGGTAAAGTTGGCGCTGGTGCCGGTAAGAATGCTGCCCGTGGTGGGCGCGGTCAGCGCTGCCGGTACTGGGGAGCCCGACTCGGTGAAGGTGTAGCTCTGCGACAGCCATACGCTGTTGATCAACGAGTAAAGCGTTGCGTACACCGTTACGCCATTCGACCCGATGCCGTTCACGGTGACGGAAGTGGTGTGGATGGGCCCTGAGTCATACGCCTCCTTCGCCTCCGCGCCGTAGGGACCGTAGCCGAGGTTGAACCAGTAAGCTGTAACTCCGGTGCCAGTGGTCCACGTAAAAGTCTGGCCGGTTCCAATCGTGCTGCCCGCATTGGGGGAAGTCAGTGTCGCGATTCCCGCGGACACCTGGAATGGCGGTGACGGCGCGGTGTTTAGATTCAGCGGCGGAGTCAGCGCCGGGTTCAAAGACAGGGACGCGATCAGCGTGTCGGTGGATTCGACTTCAGGAAAGATGAGATTGGTGAAGTCAGCCTGCCCACCGGAAAGAGCTACCGAGGTGGTGCCGGTCAGCACGGCTTCGCCGTCGGCCATCGTTACCGAGTTAGTGGCAGCCGTAGCCGCAGCGCCGCTCTCGGTCAACGCCACCGGGACTGAGGGCGTGATTGCCACATCCTCGAAATAACTCGACTGGAAGTTCTGGGTAAAGGCCAGCGCATAGTTGGTCTGCACCGCGCCGGAGTCGACGGTGCCGGCTGGGCAGTTGGGGTCGAATTCGAAGGCGCGTTGGTCCGCGGTAATCCCGGCCGAAGTAGCAAAGATCGCAACTCCGCCGCAGATGGCCGAACTGCCGGGCAACGGCAGCAGGGTCTGCGTTGGCCCACCATAGTTGGCCTGCGGCGCTAAGTTGATGCTTCCCAGGCTTACGCCATTCACTCCGGGGATGAGATTGCCTCCGGTATCGGTGTAGGTTCCATTGATATCGGGGTTGGCTGTGGCGGTATTGCCGGCCACGATGGTGTTGGCCAACGTCAGCGAGCCGCTGCCGTTGTTGATGCCGCCGCCGCTGAATGTGCTGGCGTTTCCTGAAATTGTGCTGTCCGTTACCGTCACATTGGCGCCGATATTTGAAATGCCTGAGCCGGTATTGCCGGTGATCGAACTCGATTTCACCGTCACTGTCCCGCCTGACTCTTCGACAATACCGCCAACGGCGCCGGAGTTACCCGATATCGTACTGTCGATGACATTGAGCGTTGCGTTGTAATCGTTGAAAATGCCTCCCGTTCCGGTGGCAGCCGTGTTGCCTGAAATGGTGCTGTCGATCACAGTCAATGCGGCCTGGTACCCGTTGACGATTGCGCCGGCATTGGTTGAGCTATTTCCGTTGGTGATGGCGAGGCCACTGATTGCCGCGTTGAGGGCGGATGAGTTGACAGTGAAAACCGGGAAGTCGCTGCTGGAACCGCCGCCCGCAACCGTGACCAGGTTGGCGAGAGTATAGCCGCTGCCGCTGGTCGGCCCGGTGATGGTGGTATTCGTCGGAATACTCAGCGTGCCATTGGTAAGTGAGATGGTGTTGGCAAGCGCACTGTTTGTGGAAGCAAACGCCGTCGAGTCGAATGTGATGCTGGCTGAGCCGAGGCTGGCCGACTCAAGCAGAGCGTCGCGAAGGCTGCACGATGGGTCCGTGCCCGTCCCTGGCGTGGTCTGCACGGTGCAGTTGGTTGCCAGGCCTGCGTCGTCATTCGCTGTTGTTACAACAAGGGCGGGAATCGTGACGCTGATATTTCCGGTGGTCGCCGCCAGGCTGTTCGCTGCGTCGGTTGCCGTGATGGTTTGGTTGCCAGCCGTCTCCAAGGTGGCTTGGAACGTGCCGGTTCCGTTAGTGATTGCGGTGCTGCCCGGCAGGATAGCGCTGGGATCGGTGCTGGTGAAGACCACCGTGCCGCCATAGCTGGTGGCCACATTGCCGTAAAGATCGTAGGCGGTCAGCGTGTAACTGATCGGCGACCCTGCATAAGTCGACGAAGGTGCGACTAGCCCCATGAATGTCGCCACACCCGGCTGGATGGTAAAGAATCCCGTGCCCGTAATCGAAGAATTGGTCGTGTCCGTGGCCGTAATGGAGTCTGTCCCAGCGGTCTTGAGTACGCCGCTCTGAGAGCCTACCCCACTGCTCAGAGTGACCGGCCCAAGATTGACGAATCCCGGATCGGAGCTGGTGAACGCTACGGTTCCGTTATAAGAGGTTGCCAGGTTTCCAAAAGCGTCGTATGCGTAAATGTTGAAGCCGAACGTTGTGTTGAACGGCTCCGGTCCGCCGGGAATCAAGAGATGTGTCGCCGCGGCGGGATTGACCAGGATGCTGGCCGTGCCCGTTATAGAGGAGTTCCCCACATCCGTTGCCGTAACGGACTGTGTGCCCGCCGTGACCAGCGTGACGGGGAATGTGGCCGTGCCGGCGTTGCCGGAGGTGAAGGTGAAGTTCCCGGGAAGCGCGGTGCCGGTTCCCGCATCCGTACTGGTGAAGTGAACTGTCCCCGTGTAGCCGGTTGCGGTGTTGCCGAACGCGTCGAGGGCTGTCACGGACAAGCTGAATGAGAAACCGGCGGTGGTTATGCCGGGGCCGGAAACTGTGAAGTGCGTCGCAGCGCCCGGATTGTTGGTAAGCGCAAACGTGGCCGGAGTGGCCACGCCTGCCACGCTGGCGGTGATGTTATAGGCGCCCACACTGGTGTTGGCCGTGAAGGTTTCGCTGAGAACGCCGCTTGAGTTTGTTGATCCTGTAATGGTGTTGGTGGAGTTTCCGAACGTCCCGCTGACTCCGGAACCCGGCGCGGTAAACGTCACGGTGGCGTTATTGACGACTACACCACCCGCGTCCTTCACCGTTGCCGACAGCGATGTGCCGAATGCCGTGTTGACGGCCGTCGATTGCGGCGTGCCGCCGGTTGCACTGATGGAGGCCGGAACTTGCACCACCGTCACATTGCTATCTAAGCCCGTCGCGGCGTTCCCCGAATTGGTGTGGGTAAGGTCGCCTCCGCCATACGCCAGCGCCGTGTTGGTCACCGATGTCGGCGACGCAGCCGGCACATTCACGAATACCTGAATGGTGGGGAAAGCGTTGCCGCCGGATATTCCCGCGGTGGCAGTGCAAGTGGCCGTTTGCGTGTTAGTGCCGCCGCAACTCCAGGTACCAGAGGTGCTGCCGAAGTTGTTGACCGTATAGCCCGAAGGCAAGGTATCTGAAACAGTTGTGGTTCCGGAGGTGATGCTGGTCGAGCCCGCGCTGTTGCTGACGGCGATGTTCCATTGCGCGGTCTGGCCCTGCGTGAATGTCCCGGTATGGGTCTTCGATACGGACAACACGGGGGCCGGCACGATGGTGAATGGATAGGAAACCGCGCCGGAGCTGGCCACTCCTGCGCCCGATACTGTAATGGAGTTGTTGACGTTCCCCACGAAGGAGGCGCTCGGAGACACGTTGACGTTGATGCCAAGCGTATTGTAGCCGCTGCCATCGGCAACGGCGGAGTCGTTGGTGCATGTCACGGTTTGGCTTGAGGAGTTGCAGGTCCAGCCCGATCCTGAGTAGGTACCGGCATAGGTGAAGGCCGCGCTGAGTACGTAGCTGACCGTCATGGGACTGGTGCCGGAGGGATCGCCGGTGGAACCGGGTCCTTCGGAAGTAATTGCGACGGGCAGTTGCACTCCCTGCTGGCCCTGCGTAATGCTGCTGCTGGGGGCGGCGTCGACCGAAACGGTCGGCTGATTCACGGTCAGGTTCACACACCACCCGCCGGTGATGGAGGTGTCTTCGCCTTCTCCGGTGGTGCCGCCGTCGTCGATATACAGGCTCCAGGTGCCGTTGCCGTTATAGATGCTGGAGGTGCCGCCGCCAAAGACTCCAGACGCGCCCGCGTCGCCGAAAATGGCGCCCCCAGCAGTGGTAGCTTCGTTCGATGGAGTGAATGTGCTTGATGCTCCCAGCGGCGGTCCCACATTCTGGGTGCCGCAAAGGGTTGCGTTTTGCGCGCATTGCGGATACTTGACGGCTGATTTTGGGTTTCCGTTCTCACTCGACGGTTCGTACGGACCACCTCCGGTGAGGTTCGTGCCGCCGATAGCGCTTCCGCCGTCCTGGAAGGTGAGGTTGAACCCGGTCGGAGCGGTTCCTACGTTGCTGCCGGTGAGCGAGAAGAAGTCAAGATTGTTGCCGCCGGGGCCAACCAGCAGGGACATCAGATCGCCCTGGTCCCTGGTGGTGAAGTCGTTCAGCGTAACTGTTGTCGCCTTCACCGTGCCGGGAAGGTTGGTGACGAAGATGTTGGAAGGATAGGGCAGACCCGCGCCGTAGTCGTACCCAGTGGCGGGAGCGATAATCGATCCGCTATTGCAGAAGGAATATGGCCCCGCTCCTGACCCCGATGCGGTGGTGGCTTTGTTCACGCGCAGGTCGACGGTCCCGTTGCTGATGCCAAACTCGGGACTCCCGGTGTTGGTTCCGCTATAGCTGGCGACAACTTGATGCGTGCCTTCGGTCAGGGATGCGGTCACCGATGCTGTGCCATTTGAAACGGAGGAAGAACCCAACGTGGTTGCGCCGTCGACGAAGGTGACCGTTCCTGCGTTGACCGTGGTGTTCGAGTTGGAGCTATCTTTAACGGTAGCGGTAAAGGTGGCGCTGGCAGTGGTGCCGGAGGTGATTGAAATGGGATTCGGCAATGAACTGACAGTCGTCGTGGTGGCATCCGCCCCCAACTGCATAGTGAGGTTCAGGCACCAGGAGCCCACTTGCCCATAGGGGATGCTCCCATTGTTCGACGGGTTCTCCGACAGCCAGTTGTTCAGATACAACAGCCAAGTGCCGTTCGCCGCTGCGCCGCCAAACTCCGATGCGAAAGTAGCCGAACCGGTGGGGGCAGCTTTGCCGACGCTGGTTGGGGCGGTAAACGGGGTGCCGGCAGCGGGGAACGTGTCGTCAAACAAGGGATCGATCTGGACATAATCGTCGGCCGGCTTGCACGGAGAACCTGAGGTGCAGGACTCCTGGGCGTTGTTGCCCTGCGAATTGGTCTGGAGCAGACCCGAACCACCGTCGGCAAGCCAGACAGTTGTACTGGTCAGTGATGCTGGAGAGCCGCCTGGGCCGTTCCCATCCGCCCAGGCCATGAATTCGTACCCATTGCCGTTCGGCGCCTGCAACATGAAACCGGTGAAGTCCGGGTCCTGCACCTGCAACCCGTTCAGCGTCACCGTAACGCTCTCGATGGTACCCGAGATGCCGCTCAGAATGAGCTGCGAGGGATAGGGGTACCCGCCCGTCCCGCCCACATTTGAGGGGTTGTCGCTTTGATTGACCGGACCGTTGCAATAAGTAGTACCAGACGGATTTGACGGATGATTGACCGTCAGTACCGTCGCCGTGCTCGACGTGCTCGATGCGTAGCTCGAGGTCCCGCTGAACACCGCGGAAATGGAGCGGCTGCCTTCTTCCGCAGCCGGAAAAGTCACAACTTTCTGCGCTTGGCTCCCGCTGACGGCGACACCCGAGGCGAGAACGGTGCCCAGGCCGGCGGTTGTGCCGGTACTGTCGTAGAAAGTGACGGTGCCCGAGCTCGGGCTCGGGCTGATGGTTGCCGTGAGCGTCACCGACGTTGCGGCGCCGTTGGCACTCGTAAAGACATTTGAAGACAGGCCGTTCGGATTGGCGCTAACGCTAGTCGTGGTCGCGGTGGCAGATTCTGTAGTCAATGCGATAGACCATGATCCAAGTGACCCGCCCGGCGTATATTGACCACCTACCTGGGTCGCAATATAAAGCGTCCATGTCCCCTGCATGCTTGTGGCGGAAGCGGGAAGCCCGAAGGCGCTGCTGAAGTTGAAGCTGCCGGTGCCGTCATCGGTATTTCCGCCAGAATCGTAGGTCGAAGGGCCCGGCGAGGTGAATGTATCTAATCCTGGATAAAAGTCGCTTGGGAAATATGTACCCGAGAGCCCGGTGCAAGTGCCTTCGCCGAGGGCGGGAAGCATCCCGTTCTCGTTGTTCGTGCCCGTGTCGCCCGAATCGGCAAACGTAAACGTGGAACTGGCCTCGTTGCAGATTCCAGAGGCCAGGTCCAGAGCCGCGCCGCTGGGAGCAACGAGCGCTATCGCAACGCTGTTCAACCCGCCACCGTTTGAGCCGGTCACGTCGAGACCGGTGAGCTTAATCGAGATGTCCGACACCGTGCCGGGGAGGCTGCCAACAGTGATCGCCGAACCCTGTGAAGCGCCAACTGTGCCGCTCACGGTGATTCCACCCGATGAGGTGCATGTGGTCACGCTCCCCGCGGTGGAACACGATGCAAGCGCACGCGCAGGCAGCAGCAGCGCCACGGCGGCCAGGGCAAGTGTGATCAGGCTGATTTTCAGGCGGGCATTGCGTAGTGGCATCTCAGAGAGAGTGACGAACGACATGTTGAAAACCTCGCACCCCGACATGGGGAAGCTGTGGGGGCACCCTTGAGGAAGGGTGAACTGTTTTTGCCGCTGCGGAGGCTCCCACCTCCGCAGCCACATTAATCTTGCTTGAGATTGATGCCTGGTTCGCAAGCCCTATCCGACAGGGGAGTCAACACTAATAGGGGACCGCGAACAGTCGTCTGGTATTGGTATAGGTCTACGCTTCCGCTCGACCCGTTGTCAACAATTCTTTCCTTTCAAGATAACACTAAAGTGTCAGCCGCTTGGTGGGATCAAATTGCTCTTCATGGCGCTCGATGAACGCAACTTACTGGCCGCTTCCCTACCGCATATTGACAGCATGCCTCGAATAGCCTCTGGGAGAACATTTCCGATTACTCCGAGTGTTAATACTTAGTTAATACTCGCATCGCTCCGGTTGAATTGTCCTGAGTTATTAACTCGGAACGCAATACCCAGGCTTCCAGTTAAGATTAGCGTGGCTGAGCCATCGCCTGCAGGCTGCCTTGTTCCGAATCGCCTGCCCGGCCCGCTTCACCGGGAATCCGCATGCATCGCAATCGTCGCCGAGGCTGCCGGCGAGCATGTTGATTTGCGCAAGGCCGGCTGTATACTTGAGGTGTTCCCGCACAGGCCATTGAGGTTAGCCTGCGCCTGCAAGGTGAGCCGTTGCCCCATACGAGCCTCAACCGGCCCCTCCCAGATGCCGAGCAAGTCCCGCTCTGCGTCGATCTGGACGGTACGCTGGCCAAGTCGGATACGCTGGTGGATTCGTTGCTGGTGCTGGCGAGGACGCGTCCTGCGCTCCTGCTCAGGCTGCCCGGAAAAGTCCTTCACGGCAAAGCGGCGTTCAAGGCATTCGTTACGGAATCCATCTCTCTCGATGTGGCGCATCTGCCTTACAATCACGAGTTGCTTCGCTTCCTTCAGCAGGAGCACGCACAGGGCCGCGCCATCTATCTGGCGACTGGAGCGGACGTGGCGCTGGCCAGCCGTGTTGCCGCACATCTGGGAATCTTCAGCGGCGTGCTTGGCTCGGACGGCTCTACCAATTTGACCGGATCAAAAAAGTTGGATGGTCTGCGCAGCCGCCTCGGGCCTGAGTTTGATTACATCGGCAACGACACGCCCGATTTGCCGCTGCTCGCTCATGCCCGTGAGGCCATGGTGGCCAACCCGAGTCATGGCTTGCGCAGGGCGCTCAGGGCTGGCGGCATCCGCCCCGCACGCACATTCGAGGAGCGCAGCCATCCCGTAAAGTCCCTGGTAAAGGCATTGCGGCTGCACCAATGGGCCAAGAATCTGCTCATCTTTGTGCCGCTCTTTCTCTCTCATACTTTGAGCATGGGTCAGATGCTCAGGGCGGTGGCGGCATTCTGCTGTTTCTCGCTTACCGCTTCTGCGGCCTACATTGTCAACGATCTGCTGGACATTGAACCGGATCGCCGCCATCCCCGCAAGCGTCTGCGGCCCTTTGCCGCGGGCGATCTGTCACCTTTTGCCGGGGTCGGGATCGTTGCGGTCTTCCTGCTGTTTGCACTGGTGTTTGCGCGATTTCTTCCAACGGCGTTCTATGGCTGGCTGCTTCTCTATTTGGCAACGGCGATGGCCTATTCAGGCTACCTGAAGCGGTTTGCACTGGTGGATGTGATGATTCTTTCCGGCCTGTATATTCTTCGTTTGCTGGCGGGGGGCGCGGCAACCCAAACGCAAATCTCCCACTGGCTGGCCGGCTTCTCCATGTTCCTGTTTCTCTCGCTGGCCATCGTCAAGCGCTTTGCCGAGCTCGAAAACCTGCGCGCAAGCAGCACCGCGCCAAAGAACGGGCGCGGCTACCTTCTTGCGGATCTCCCGCAGATTCGCAGCTTCGGCACCGCCAGCGCCTATGCCGCGGTGGTCGTCTTCGCCATCTATATCAGCGGGCCCGATGTAGTGAAGCTCTACCGCCAGCCGAGGCTGCTTTGGCTCATTGTCCCGTTGATGATTCTGTGGCTGAACCGCGTCTGGCTGCTCGCCTCGCGCGGCGATCTCGATGAGGACCCGGTGGCTTTTGCGCTCACTGACCGCATGAGCCAGTTGATAGGCGTTGCGGTAGCAGCAATTGCACTGCTTGCGCTTTGACCGTCTCCAGGCCGCAGGATGCGCAGTAAGGAGCCAAGAGTCACAAGTTCAGTTGGTCATTGTAGCTCGGAAGCGGGAGAACCTGTCGCCGCAACCAATTCGAATTACTCTCCGTTAGTTGAACAGGTCCTTCATTTTGTCCAGCAGACCCGGCGAGGTTGGCTTGTTTTCAACGCTCAGCGACTCGGCCAGCCCTTTTATCAGATCGCGCTGGGTGCGGCTCAGCTTGCGGGGAATCTGCACAACGACCTTGACCACCAGGTCGCCGCGCCCTTTTTCGTTCAGAAACGGCACGCCGCGCGCGCGAATGCGCAACTCCCTGGCGCTCTGTGTGCCTTCGGGAATCTTGAGGCTCACCGGGCCGTCGATGCCGGGAATCTCGATCTCCGCGCCCAATGCCGCCTGCGGAAAGCTGATCGGAATCACGCAGTGAAGGTCGTTGCCCTTGCGATCGAAGAATTCGTGAGCCCGCACCGAGAGCACGATATACAGGTCGCCCTTGGGGCCCCCGGCGCGGCCTGCGTCCCCTTCGCCGCCGTAGCGGATACGGGTTCCATCCTCCACGCCGGGAGGCACCTTGACATTGAGTTTCAACTCGCTGGCCACGCGGGTTTCTCCGCGGCAGGTTTGGCAGGGATCGCCGATGATGGAGCCGGCGCCCCCGCAGGCGCTGCACGTTCGCGCCACACTGAAAAACCCTTGCTGATAGCGAAGCTGGCCTCGTCCCTGGCATTGGCCGCAGACCGTTGGCCCGCGGCCGGATGCGCTGCCGCGGCCCTGGCATGTTTGGCAAGTCTCAAGCCGGCGGACCTTGACTTCGGTTTCGCTGCCGAAGACGGCGTCCTCGAAGTCGATGGTGAGATCGAAGCGCAGGTCGTCGCCGCGCTTTTGCCGCGTGCTGCGCTGCTGGCTGCCGCCCACGTTGAACATCTCGCCGAAAAGATCGCCGAAGATGTCGCCGATGTCCACCCCGCCTGCAAATGGCCCGGCGCCGAAGCCGGGCCCCTGGCCGCTGAGGCCGGCATGGCCGTAGCGGTCGTAGGCGGCGCGCTTGTCGGCGTCGCTCAGCACCTGATAGGCCTCGCTGGCTTCCTTGAACTTCTCTTCCGCGGTGTGGTCACCGGGATTGCGGTCAGGATGGTACTTCAGCGCCTGCTTGCGATAAGCGCTCTTCAACTCCTGGTCGCCAGCCTCGCGGGAAACCCCAAGGACTTCGTAAAAGTCTGCTTTAGCCACTCTTGAACTCATTCATTTCTCTGTTTTGGATTATGTACTACGCGCACCATCGCCGGACGCAACAGCCGCTCGCGCAGCTTGTAGCCGCGGCGAACCTCTTCGGCCACATGATTGTCGGGCAGATCGTCCCGCTCCACCGAGCCCAGCGCCTCATGCAGCCGCGGATCGAACGCCTCGCCAACGGTGGGAACCGGATTCACCTGCATTTTGCTGAGTATCTCTTCCATCTGCTTGACGATCAGCCCCACGCCAGAACGCAACTGCTCTTCCGACCCTGTGGACTTGAGCGCCAGCTCAAAGTTGTCTACAACTGGTAGAAACTGCTCCACCACGCTGCCGGTGGCATAATCGCGAAACTCCGTCCGTTCGCGCTCTCCACGCTTGCGGGCGTTTTCAAACTCAGCCTGCATCCGGGCCAAACGGTCCAGCAGTTGGTCGCGCTCAGCCTTCAACCTCTCATATTCCGCCAGGCTCACGGTCTCCGCTGCGCCTTCCGGCTCCGCGCCCGACTCCGGGGCTTCCCCGCCGGCGGTTTCTTCCACCCCAGCCGCAGCGCCGCCGTCCCGTGGTTCCATCACGGTTAACTCTGTTTCCTGTTCTGGCATAACTTTACGATTTCTCCGAAACATGAATGTTGCCTGATTCCATGATAATTTGCGCGAGGCCCGCCGTCTTCCTCGCAGGTTCTGGATGCCCTTCTATTGGATGGCCGGGGAAGGCCGTCGGACTCGTGACTAAGCAGCCGACAGCAGGTTCCTAGTCGGCGGGAACCTCTAAAATTCGCTCGGAAAGCCGGGATATGTAGCGCACCGCCTGAATCATCTCCTGATATTGGATGCGCGTGGGTGCAATAACAGCGACGGTTCCCAGATTGGTACCGCCCAGGCGGGCCGGCGCGCCAATCAGCACCAGGTCCTGCATGGCTGGCGAAGACGCGTCGAGCCCAACCACCACCCGCACCTCCTGCTGCTGGCCGTCTACGTAAGCGGTCAGCAGTTCCACCAGGCGTTGCTTGGCCACCAGCGCCAGCAGCATTTGGCGCAGGCGCTCGCGGTCAATTTCGGCTGTAATCAGGTTGGCCATGCCATCAACATAGATTGCGGGTCCGGCTTCGTCGCCGGAAAGAGCCCCTTTGCGGCAAAGCTCCACCACGGACGCCAGCATACGGTTGTAGGCCGCCTGGTCTAACTCCACCCGGCGCGCCAACTCCACGCGAATGCGCTCGATCGGCCAGCCGCGAAAGTTCTCGTTCAAATAGCGTGCGGCGGTCTCCAGTTCCACGTGCGCAAGCTCGCGATCCAGATTCAGTACGCGGTCCAGCACAGCGCCTGCCTGCGTAACCAGCACCGCCAGAACGCGCCCCTGCGAAAGCCGGGAAAAGTGGATGTGCTCCAGCACCTGGGCCGCGGGAGAACTAGCCAGCGCTACTCCAAGTCCGCTGGAAATAAGCGCCAGCACATGCGAGGTGCGTTCAAGATACTCGTGCGAGCTGGCCACGCCGGTAAAGTGGTCCTCGATTTGGCCTCGGCGGGCTTCGCTCAAAGGCGCGGGCGTCAACCCGGATGTCAACCCAGACGTGCCCTGCGCCATGGAACCCGCGGGCTGGCCAGCTGCGGATTTGCGGCCCATTTGAGCTGTCAGCGGACTCGATTGCGTGATCTGTTCCACGTAGAAGCGGAAGGCCGCGGCCGTGGGCACCCGCCCTGCCGAAGTATGCGGCTGTTCCAGCAGTCCCGCATCGCCCAGCGAAACCATTACGTTGCGCACCGTTGCCGAACTCATGCCCTCGCGGTCCACAAATGCGTTCGCAACCGCCTGCGAGGCCACAGGCTCCCCGGTAGCAATGTACTGCTCGATGATGGCCGTAAGCACCAGCCGCTCTCGCGGGCTGACGCGCGTATCTGGCATCTTCCCTGCTCTCCGTCCTCGGGGCCGTATGGCGCCTCAAGGCCCATTCCACTGCCGATGAAGAAAGAACCAACGGCGCAAAGCCTGTCCGGAACCGGGCTAAAGCGATTCAAGCACTTGTATTTCCAGCGCTTTAGTTCAAAAAATGTATAAAATTGTCCCCTTCTATTCTAGGGAGCGGCCACTGGTGCTGTCAACCGGCTGGCGCGGGGCCGCGGCCATGGGCCGGTGTGCCATCGAGACTCCATTTGAAATCTGCGGCGGGGGCGGCCCTCCACTCCCGGCGCGGGCATAATAAAGGAATCGAGTGATTTCTGCCGCCGATGCAACGATCGATGCGGAAATGAGGCCAATAGGATGAAGCGATGGGCGGGTCAATGTGCGCTGGGGATCGTGGTGGCAGCCAACCTGATTTCCCTACTCGCGGCGCAGTCCGCCGTGGCGCAGAGCCCCGCTGCCACCGGCGATGCGGCCTGGCGGCAACAACTCGCCGAATGGCGCGCGCAGCGGGAAAAAGACCTTGCCGCTCCCGACGGCTGGCTGACACTGGTGGGACTGGAGTGGCTGAAGTCCGGCGTGAACACCGTGGGCTCCGGCGCTGACAACCAGATCCACCTGCCCGCGCCGGCGCCCATCCACCTGGGCCTGCTAACCGTGAGCGGCAAGCCCCCGATGAGCCAGACCATCCAGTTACTTGCCCCGGGCGGCGGCTTCCCCGCCGATATGAAGATCGACGGCGCACCGGCCCGCGAAGGACCGCTTTCGGTGGACGACCAGAAGCCCTCGACCATAACCTGGAACGGATTGACCATGGTAGTGCTTCACCGCGGAGACCGGTACGCCCTCCGCATCAAGGACGCAAACTCTCCCACGCGCACCGGCTTCCACGGCCTGAACTGGTATGAGCTCGACCCGCGCTATCGCATTGTTGCCAAATGGATTCCCTTCACGCCGCCACTTATCGAGAAGATTCCAACCGTCATCGGCACCACGCTCGACATGCCTTCGCCCGGCGCAGCCGAGTTTGCGCTCGGCGGCAAAACTCTTCGCTTGGAGCCGGTGACCGAGGAAGGCGAAGAAAGCACGCTCTCCTTTATTCTGAGAGACCTGACCAGCCAGACCACAACTTACCAGTCGGCTCGGTTTCTGCACACTGGGCTGCCCAGCAACGGGCTCGACAAGCCCGGCACGTTGACGCTGGACTTTAATCAATTGGAGAATCCGCCCTGCGCCTACACGCCGTACGCCACCTGCCCGCTGCCACCGGAACAGAACCGGCTGGCGGTTGCGCTACAGGCTGGCGAGAAGCGCTACTCCCACTGACCCCGCGTCGCCGTCCGCCATTTCCAGCCTGTCCTGCCTACCCCATGTTCACACGGCCGCTACCCCGCCGTGGTAGCCTTGCTGTTCGCTTCAAAAGGAGCCGTGTCTTCATGCAATCCACCCAGCCTTTGCACTTCAATCTTGTTGCCGCGGCCCACGCCGCCATGATCGAGCACGGTTTTCAGCCGGAGTTTCCCGCCGGCACCGATACCGAATTGGCCGCAATTCAGGCCCATCCCGCGCCGCCCGCCATTGCTGGGATTCAGGACCTGACCAGCCTGCTCTGGTCTTCCATCGACAACGACACCTCCAAAGACCTCGACCAGATTGAGTGGGCTGAGCAGCTTGCGGATGGCCGCATTCGCGTGCTCATCGGCGTGGCCGACGTGGACGCGCGCGTGCCCAAAGGTTCTGTGATCGACGGCCATGCCAAAAGCGAGACGACCTCCGTCTACACCGGGGTCAAAGTCTTTCCCATGCTTCCGGCCGAGCTATCGGAAGGCATTACCTCGCTCAACGAGAATCAGGACCGCGTCGCCCACGTCATCGAGTTCTCAGTGGACGCCTCCGGCGCCGCCTCCGACGGCAAGGTCTACGCCGCGCTCGTCCGCAACCGCGCCCAGCTTGCCTACAACGCCGTGGGCGCATGGCTTGAAGGTACGGGACCAGCGCCGGCCAAGGTGGCCACCAGCCCCGACCTGGCCGCCCAACTCAAGCTCCAGGACTCGGCGGCACAGCGCATGGTTGGCGGCCGTTTTCAGCACGGCGCGCTCGATCTTGAAACCATCGAGACCCGCCCGGAGATGCAGGCGGATCAGCCAACCGGTATTGTCCGCCAACTGAAGAACCGCGCCACTTCCCTCATTGAGGAGTTCATGGTGGCGGCCAACGGCGTGGCCGCCCGTACCCTTGAGCAGGCCGGAGTAGCTTCGATCCGCCGCATCGTGCGCACGCCGAAGCGCTGGGACCGCATCGTCGAAGTCGCGAACGGCCTGGGAACGACGCTGCCCGCCGCGCCGGACTCGAAAGCGCTTAACGACTTCCTGCTCGCCCAGAAGCAGAAGGACCCCGCTCATTTCCCCGACCTGTCCCTAGCCGTTATCAAACTGATGGGCCCCGGCGAATATGTGCTCGTAAAGCCCAATGAGCCCTCGCCCGGCCACTTCGGCCTGGCGGTGCAGGACTACACCCACTCCACCGCGCCCAACCGCCGCTTCCCGGACATTGTGACGCAGCGCCTGGTGAAGGCACTGCTGGCCAAAGCGCCGCAGCCCTACTCCCAAGACGACCTCAACGCCATCGCCGTCCGCTGCACGCTGATGGAAGACGGCGCGCGCAAGGTGGAGCGCGAGATGCAGAAGCGCATCGCTGCGGTAGTGTTGCATCCGCGCATCGGCCAGAGCTTCCCGGCTATCGTCACCGGCGTGAACAAGTACGGCACCTTCGTCCGCACGCTCGACCCGCACGTGGATGGAATGGTAGTGAGCGGCGGCAAGGGGCTGGATGTGGGCGACAAAGTGACCGTGAAACTGATCTCGACCGATCCGCAGCGCGGGTTCATAGACTTTGCGGCGTGAGAGAGCTAGTCGGGCAGTTTGGATGTTCCGCTCGGTTGAGTTTCAGCTTGGTCAATTGTTTGATAGAGGCAAGCGTCAGACCCTGCAAGAAATCCGGAGCCGTGCTCTTCCAGATCTAAGAGTAGGTGGCGGAAAGCGTCGAGCGGATCACTTGAGAACCCCGGATAATGACTTGAATTGGGTTTTCCTATAACCGTTCGCATATAGTCTTGGTGAGACATCGAACGGCCTGCGAGGTGATACCTGATCATTCCCAAGCTGTGCCGGAAGTGAATCTCTAGCCTGCGATCATCTCTTCTAAACTCTCCATAGGCGAACTGGCCGCCGCTGCTGCCACCCGAGCCGAGAACATGAAAAGTGAACCCGTGGGCTGATAGCAAAGGACTAAGCAGCGCCGAGCCTTGCTGCAACATCTCTTCAATGTCGCTCATCACCGATTCACTCCAGAACTTCTTTTTCAACAAGAATAGGTAGAATTTCGCTATGTAACTCAGCCTAATTCGCGAGGACTCTTGCCGCTTCCGTCAAAGTGATCATGAGAGTCTGCGGTTTGGCCGACGAAGAAATGAAGCCATATTTCTCATAGAATCTCTTTGCGCTCTCAGAGATTGCGCTCACCAAAATTGCTCGTATGCCAGCGATTTCCGCCGCTCGCAAGGTACGCAAAACGGCATCGCGGAGAAGATCGGCCCCGATTCCGCGGCCCTGAAAGCTGGAATCGGTGGCAAGCCGTCCAATCAGGATCACTGGCACTGGGTCAGGCATGTTGCGCTTTACCCTCGTTGTGGCTTCTGTGTGAGCCACAGCGCCCGCCGCAATCGCGTAGTAGCCAGCAACGCGACTGTTGGCGCACACAACATAAGTTCTAGAAGCGCCGCTCATTTCATTCTGAAGCGCACGAACTCTGAGCCAGTGATCGAGAGACGGCTCACCGCAGGAGAATTGTGTCAGGTCATGATCCGCGCTTAGACGCTCCGGTGGGGTAATTCGGCCGACGAAGTCGCCTACTGTTCCCACAACGGCTTCCTGTTGAGCAACCGCGCCAACCCGGGATTGTCCGCAGGAGGATTGTCCAGCATCTCTGTGAAGCGCTGGAACGCCTCTTCCCCGAGACTGAAGTAGCACTGGTCGAGAAGTACCGCTTCTGATTCCCGACACACCACGTCCAACATAAAGTCAGAGCGGTTCCTGCCGAGTGCGTCGGCCGCGCTGTCGATGAGCGCCTTTTGGCGGCGACTTACCCGGAGGTTGATGTTCTCGGCACGCAACTTGCTCGGTTCGGCAGTAGCAGCTTTCATATTTCCCCCAATTCATACCTCCGACCAGCATACATTAATGTGCGCACAGTGTGAAACTTTTCTGGCGCGAGGAAATCGGATTGGGGATTTGGTGCGCTCTGCCCTACTTTGGCTGCTGCACCAGCCCAACCAAATGCCCCTCAGGATCGGTAAAGCCGGCGATGACCTGACCGGTGGGAACCGTGTGCGGGCCGAACACCTTCTGGCCGCCCTTGCTTTCGATCAGGGCCAGCGCCGCGTTCACATCGTCAACCTCAACATAAAACGTGACATAGCTCTGCTCCTGCCCCATCGCGCCGATGCCGCCGGGAATTCCAGAGCCTGCGTTCACCATCGAATATTCCGACATGACGGATGTGATCTGCCAGTCGAACACCTGCTTGTAGAACCCCTCCAACAGGCTCAGGTCCCGGCCAATAATCTCGAAATGCACTACCGGATTGGGCATCGATCCATTCTCCTTGCACCTTGACGTGCGCTCACTCCACACGCCCGCTGCCGCAAAAATCCAATGAAATCATGAAGCGCAAAAATATTTCTCCGATTCCTCTTGCATTCTATCGCAGATTGCGATATATCTATTGCATATTGCAATGTGCCTTCAACCAACGGGCGTACCATTGCAGCAAAAAGAAATGTGGTCAGCCTGGAGTCGTCGCTTCCAACTGTTCACTTCTTCACTTTTTCACTTTTTTCACTGTTCACTAACCACTGGTCTTTATGAAACTTGGCGAAAAAATCCGCTATCTCCGCGAAGTCGAGGGCAGCCTCCGCGGCCTGGACCGTGACCTGAGCCAGCAGGAACTGGTTCGTGCAATCGAGGCCGAGACCGGCTCGAAGCTGAGCCAGAGCTACCTCTCTCAAATTGAGAGCGGAGCGCGGCCGCACCTGACCAACACCACGCGGCAGATTCTGGCCACATTTTTCAAGGTACACCCCGGTTACCTGGTGGACGACCCCGAGGGCTACCACCCCGAACTGCAAAGCGAACTGCGCGATGTGGAAGACAAACTCGACCTCTGGCTGGTTTCCGGCGCCGAGCGTTTCCGCCGCGATCCGGAGTTGAAGCACGCGCTGCTCACCCTGGCTCGCCACGAACACTCGCGCGAGTGCCTGCTGCTGGTGGAGGCGATTCTGGAAACCCCCGGCCTTGCGCCGCGACTCGCCGAAGTGTTGCGGCCAAAGAGGCAGGCATCGGGAATCAGGGATCAGGAGTCGGACGAGAAGCCTCGAGACAAGAGCGCTGCAAAAAAGAAAGGGGCGCGCAAATGACCTGGGAATCCTTCTATCTGGTTTGTTTTCTGATTGGGCTGATGATGAGCGCAGTCTCGCTGCTGGGCGGCATGGGGCATTTTGGCGCACACGTTCATATACCTCATGCGCCTCATCTGCCAACTGCGGCGCACCTGCCGCACGGGGTGCCGCACGCTGGGTCTCATGCGCCTCAAGGGGGCGGAACCGTCCCCTGGTGGAATGCTTTTTCCCTCATGGTTTTCCTGTGCTGGTTTGGCGCGGCCGGGTATCTGCTTACGCGCTATGGCGGCTTTGTCACCGGGGTTGTGCTGGTGCTGGCGGTGGTTTGCGGCGTTGCCGGCGGAGCCATAGTCTTTCTATTCCTGACCAAGGTGATGCTGCCCCACGAGCACGAGCTCTCCGCGGACGAAACGGAGGTCACCGGCGTGGTTGGCCGGGTTTCAGCCACCATTCGAGAAGGCGGAATTGGAGAGATTGTCTATGAGCAACTGGGCGCGCGACGATCCGCCCCGGCGCGCTCCCAGGACGGAATCGCGCTGGAAAGACAGGAAGAGGTGTTCGTCGTCCGCTACGAAAAAGGAGTCGCCTGGGTCCGGCGCTGGGATGAGGTGCTGGAAGAACAGGAATCGGGAATCAGCGAACAGGGATCGGTTGCCGGGGACAAGCACTGACGACGGCCACGGATCGCTGAAGACCAATAACTGACAACCAGCAACCGACAACTTACAACTGAAAACTGACAACTGACAACTGAAATCTGGAGTTTCCAATGACTGCTGACACCACCGTGCTTTTAACCGACATGGCCATCCTGGTAGGCATCTTCCTGCTCGGATTCCTGGCCAAGATCTTTCCGAAGAACGGGGGAAGAGGGACTAAGGGACTGAGGGACTGAGGACTGTTCCTTGCTCACCGTCCACTGTTCACTGTTCACTAACCACTAACCACTTTCCACTGCTCACTGTCCACTGTTCACTGAACGTCAACCATCAACCACTTACCTCCCGGGCGAAAGGGCCGGGACGCAATGACAAACGAAATTGCACTGATCTTGGGATTCAATGAGATTGTTTTGATTGCTGGCTCGTGCGTATTGGTATTGATTGTGTTTATGGGCATGGCTGCCAGGATGTATCGCAAGGCAGGGCCCAACGAGGCTTTGATCGTATACGGGTTCCGGGGGCCGCGAGTGATCAAAGGCCACGGCACGATGATCTTTCCCATGGTGGAAAGCTGCCGCGAGTTGAGCCTCGAACTGATGAGCTTCGATGTTGCGCCGCAGCAGGACCTCTACACCAAGCAGGGTGTTGCGGTAACGGTCGAGGCCGTGGCGCAGATCAAGGTGCGCAGCGATCAGCCTTCGATCCTGACCGCAGCCGAGCAGTTCCTTACCAAGACGCCGCAACAGCGCGAGGGGCTTATCCGCCTGGTGATGGAAGGCCACCTGCGCGGCATCATCGGCCAGTTGACCGTGGAGCAATTGGTCAAGGAGCCGGAGATGGTGGGCGAGCGCATGCGCTCAACCTGCGCGGAAGAAGTGAGCAAGATGGGGCTGGAGGTGATCTCGTTCACCATCAAGGAAGTGCGCGACAAGAACGAGTACATCTCGAACATGGGACGCCCGGACATAGCGCGCATCAAACGCGACGCGGAGATGGCCACCGCCCAGGCAGAGCGCGACACAGCCATTCTGCGGGCCACCGCAACCCGCGAGGCCGCCGTAGCCAAAGCGCAGGCCGACCAGGAGCGAGTTATCGCCGAGACCGCCTCGCAGGCCCGCCAGTCCGAAGCGCAGCGCGACTTGGACATCAAGAAGGCGGCGTTCAGCGAGCAGAGCCGGCGTCAGCAGGCCACGGCCGACAAGGCTTACGAGTTGCAGACCAACATCATGCTGCAACAGGTAACCGCCGAGCAGGTTAAGGTGCAGCAGGTGGAGAAGGAAGGCCAGATCAAGGTGCAGGAGGCGGAAATTCTGCGCCATGAAAAGGAACTCATCGCCACAGTGCTGAAGGGTGCCGAGATCGAACGGCAGCGCATTGAGAACATGGCCGCCGCGGAGAAGAACCGCCTCACCGCCGAAGCCGAAGGCCGTGCCGCCGCGATTCGCTCGCAGGGCGAGGCCGAGGCCAGCATCATCTTCATGAAAGGCGAGGCGGAAGCCAAGGCCATGAATGTAAAAGCCGAGGCTTATCAGGAATGGAACCAGGCCGCGGTGGTGGACAAATTGCTCACCAACATGGCCGACGTAGTCCGCGCCATGGCCGAGCCGCTGAGCAAGGTGGACCACATCACCATTGTGTCCACGGGCGACGGCGATGCCACCGGGGCACACAAGATAACCGGGGACATGACGCGTATCGCAGCCCAGGTTCCGGCATTGTTTGAGGCCCTCAGCGGCATGGACATCAAACAACTGATGTCGAAGGTGACGGCCATCAAGAGCCGCCCGGACGACGAAGGCAAGTAACTGCCAAATAGCCCGGTCCTCGGCGCGCAGGCGCCGAGGACCGGCAAGACCCTTGTACGAGGAATGCATATGCGATTCGAAACTCGATACGACACATGGCTTGTCGCGGTGCTTGGGGCAGTCGGCCTGATCCTTCTCGGCCTTCCGTTAGCGCTCTACTCCACGCTAGCCGCGCATGGCCAGCCAATCTGGCCCCTGATTCCCGGGCCAGTGATATATCTTCTCGTGCTCTCAGCCACGCTCCCGCAATACTACGAGGTGCGCGAGGAGGGCCTCTTTATCCGGCAGGGATGGAAGAAGACACGGCTGGCTTACCCGGCGATATGCGAGTTGCGCATTTGGAACAGCGCGCTCAGCGCCGCGGTTTTTTCTACGCACCGTTTGATGATTACCGCGGTCCCGGGTGGCCAGTTCGTTATTGCCGTTGCGGAGCAGGAGCGATTTATGGCCGAGATCGCGCGCCGCTCGCCACAACTTGAACAAGGTACTGCAGGCTTGAAGGGGCGCGGCGGATCGCCTGTTTGGTGTTGACATGAAAAGTCCAAACGAGCGGCACGCCAGGCATAACTCGCTGCTTCCTGATTCTGGCACGCACGGTGCCGAAGGTCAGAAGCAGCACACAGGTAGGAAGCGGCTAGAAGCTTGAGGCTAGCAGCTAGAAGCTGACGGAAACAACAAGGAGGACGTTATGGCACTGCTGGAGAGAGTAGGAACCCTGCTTCGCGCGAATCTCAACGACCTGATCGAGAAGGCCGAAGATCCCGAGCGGTTGTTGAAACAGATTGTGCTGGACATGGAAAACCAACTGCTGCAGGTAAAAACGCAGGTTGCCATTGCCATTGCCGATCAACATCTTTTGGACAAGAAGCGCGCCGAACACCTGGAGCAGGCCTCGGAGTGGCGGCGAAAGGCCGAACTGGCCGTGCAGAAGGGCCACGACGACCTGGCTCGCGGCGCGCTGGAGCGGGCGCTGAGCCACGACCAGTTGGTCGAGGGCTTTACCACCCAGGCCGAAGACCAGAAGCACGAAGCCGACAACCTGCGCCAAGCCCTGCACAAGCTGGACCAGAAGCTGAGCGAGACTCGCGCGCGCTGCGAGATGCTGGCAGCCGAACATCGCCGCGCCAAGGTGGTTGGGCGGGCGGCACAGGCGCGGCAGGCCGTCGGCGCAGGCCAGGACAACGCCATGAGCCGGCTCAAGAGCCGCGTCCACATCAAAGCTGCCGAAAATGCGGCCGTGAGCGAAGTGCTGGCGCCCGACACTCTTGAAGATCGCTTTCAGGCGCTCGAGAGCGAGGACAAAGTCGAGCATCTGCTGAACGAAATCAAGAGCCGCCAGGCGGCTCAATAAGCGGGCTCAGCCCGGTCTGCTTCTGATGGAACCGGGCGTGGCGCGGGGCGAAATGTTTGTGTCCATGGCGGGTGGAGTTGCGTCTAACGGTTCAGTAGTGGGTATTCGCAATGAATCGTTGCCCAGCTGAGCCTGCTTGACCGCATCTTGCGAGCTGGGGTGATTTACCCTTAAGGTAGCCCGCCCCGGCACAATTCCCCTTTCCAGGTGGAACGCGCGGGGCCGGCGCCTACTCCACGATTGGGGATTGGATGCGTTCAGGTTCTTCCGCTTTTTGTGCCATACTTCTTACCGGCATTGCCCTGGCGGCGGCGCCCTCTTATCTTCATTCGCAGGAGAACGCCTCAGGCCAGGCAGCAGCCGTCGCGCAATCGCTTCCGGATGCGCCGCAGCCGCAATTCGAGATGGCTTCCTCGGATGCCCAGCAGGCTCCGGGGCCGCAAAACCAGAGCATTCCGCAGCCCCCCCCCAACTCGGCGACGCCTTCAACCCCGGCGCCACAGGATAGCTCCAGTTCCCAATCGGCTGCTCAGCAACCTGACACGGAAAAGAACAAGCGTGACAAGGCCGAGCAACAGATCAAGGAACAGGAAAGCCAACGTGTGTTGGGCATCTTGCCCTCGTTCAATATCTCCTATCGCGCCGACGCTGTTCCACTTACCGCGGGCGAGAAGATGAAGCTGGCCTTCCGTACCTCGGTCGATCCAGTTGCCTTCGCAGTTGCAACCGTTGTGGCCGGATATCATGAGGCGGATGATGACGATCCCGGATTCGGGTGGGGCGCCGAGGGATTTGGCAAGAGAGCTGGGGCGGCTTATCTTGACGCCTTCGACGGCACCATGATCGGCAACGGCTTTCTGCCCGCCTTATTCCACCAGGATCCCCGCTACTTCCGGCTGGGCCACGGAACCGCAACCCACCGTATTCTCTATGCACTTTTCACCAACGTTGCGTGCAAGGGAGACAAGAGCCGCAAGTGGCAGCCAAACGTCTCCAACATTGGCGGCAACATCATTTCCGGCGCAATTTCCAATTATTACTATCCCTCGCAGAACTCCGGGATCGGCGAAACTCTCAGCAATGGATTTGTCGTGACCGCCGAGGGTGGGTTCGGCTCGCTTTTCCAGGAGTTCTGGCCGGATGTCTCGCGCAAGTTCCTGCACAAGGATCCAACGCAGGGCCGCGACGCACAGGCCCGCGCGGAAGATGCGGCGGAAAGGCAAGCTCGTAAAGATGCCAGGGAAAAGGCCAAACAACCGCAGGGTCAAACCTAGAACCAGAACGAATAGGACACAAACGGCATCATAATTCAGGGGAATGCGCGCCGAATCCGCGCACCACCGCTCTGCGCCGCGATTGCGGAAGCAATTATCGCAGCCCGAGTGGCCTGGGCCAAAATGCTGGTTTGACCGGGACGGCCTGCGAGGCAGTTCAGGTCTCAGGCCCGAATTGAGATGTTTACCCGGGCTACAGTAAGATATGTTCTCATCGCTGGAAGGAGACTTTTGTGAGGTTATCCGCGCTCTTTGAAGGTTTCGCGCTCTTGATGCTCGCGGGCGGTGCAACTGGGACGATAACATACGCGAATGCCCAATCATCCACAGTCAGTCTCCAACAATTCGATCCCCAATGCGGCAGGCCGGGGTACAATTGCAGGCCCGCATTTCAGAACGCTTTCGCGGCTCTTTCCAGGGTTGGAGGGGGCATTCTACAGCTACCGGCCGGGACATTCGAAGTCGATTTTCCAGAGATGCCGCAGAATGTCCGTTCAGGTCCGCTGCTAGACAGCAAGAATCTTCTCCTCGTTCCTTCGAACGTGATCGTCCAGGGCACAGTGGCAGGCAATGGAACCTATGAGTCGGTTATTCAGTGGAGTAACACCAGCGTTCCGACGTTTGTTTTCGACAATGCCAACCATTCCGGCCTGAAGAATTTGCATCTGCAGTTTACCGGCGCCATGCCGACGGTGTTTCCTTATTTCGATTCCCACCTTCAGAGGTCTCTTGGCCATAAGCAGCTATATAACCAGGCTGGACCTTATGAGCTGTTTTCTTTTGTTTATGCTCTCAATTCCGACTACTGCGTTTTCGACCATCTCTTATTCGACTCGGCAACGCATGACAATGACCATATCTTTGCCGTCGCCATCAACTTGAAAGGGAAAGGCGTAATTGAGAACGACGGGGGAGGCATGAGCGGGCTGGCCACTGGAAACACCATTACGAACCTTCAGATTCTGGACTTCGATCACGGAATGGTGATCGCCGGCCAGAACAACATACTCGTTGAGAACATAAAGGCAAATCGCAGGGGAAGCACGATGGCGATTCCTCCCGGACATGTTATCTACTTTACGAATTTGATCCGGTACGACGGTACTCCTCCATCATTGGCTACATCCTACATTTCGAGCACCAACGTGACAATCAGGAATGTCGTCGAAGGACCCGATACCCTGAGCAATGTGAATTCCCTCGGAACGCTGGCAATAAAGTACATCAACGGCGGTATCGTCGATAATGTTTACTCTCAACACCCGGAAGGGCTGCTTCAAAGCGTTCAGCAGACTCAGAATGTAACCTTCAGCAATATGACCTGGAGCAGTGATTATCCCCTTTGCCAAAACGTCCCAAAGAATTGTCTAGCCGCTAAGATCATTCTGCGTCCGAGTGCTACGGCGACGGTTCCCTCAAAGAATCTTACGTTTAAAAATATAAGTCTCATATCCACAGCTGAACCGATATTAGGGATATTCTTCGGCGCGGACGATTACGTTGTCGATGGCCTAAGTATTACAACTCCCCCAGAATTTCTTCAAGGCCAGACGAGTCCAAATGGGATTGTGCAGACTCAGCATTCTAATCATGGAACCATCAATCACTTTACATATACTCCCTTGCTGACTTCATACAACCCTGAAGGGAAGTACAACAGCCCAATTTCCATTGCAGGCAAATCTAGCGACGTGAATGCCTCTGTAACTATCAACTGGCCTCGCGGGGTGCCAATGCCAAAGACCGGATCCGCTATCATCACTTCAGCGGCGGATAACTCGGATGCTACTCAAGTAATCAACACAATCGCGCAAACATTCGCCTTCGGCCGGCGCCAGTAGCACATCGCAACCTGAGGCTAACCTCAGCATCCGATGGTTATCGCCAGCCGACTCATCGGCTCTATCGCTTTTTCAGATTCGTGGGCTTGGCGGTTTTGCCGGCGATTCGCTTGCCGCCGGTCAGTTTCAACGCCCTCAGCACCGACAGATTCTTCTCGATCAGCGCATATCGCTGCTCCACACAGGCGTAACTGCGAAGAGGATCGGCGGGCGTGTTCTTGACGTAATCCAGCAGATTGTTCACGGTGCTGGTTGCCACGTGCAGCCTTGTATCCGACGATGCATAGTAAATCAGCAGATCGCCGTTCTTGCGCTCAATCCAGCCATTGCTGAATGCAACGTTCGATACATCGCCCACCCGCTCGGGGCCCTCGGGAGCGATGAAGTAGCCTGCCGGTTTGTGGGTAATCACCCAGGGCCGCGCGAGTTCCGCCAGGAAAAGGTAAAGCACATAGCGCAGGCCGGCAGCCGTGTTGCGCACGCCGTGCGCCAGGTGCAGCCAGCCCTCCGGCGTCTTGATCGGCGCGGGTCCGAGGCCGTTCTTCACCTCCTGGATGGTGTGGTACTCGCGGTTGTCCATGATCGATTCCTCGTCGATCACCGCGTTCTCGATGCTTGCGGAAAGCCCCCATCCAATGCCGCCGCCCTTGCCGGCCTGAATAAAGTCATCCTGCGGCCGCGTGTAGAAGGCATACTTGCCGTCGACAAACTCAGGATGCAGCACCACGTTGCGCTGTTGCGGAGACTTCGATTTCAAGTCCGCGAGCCGCTCCCAAGTCTTCAGATCTTTGGTCCGGACAATTCCGCACTGCGCCACTGCCGACGACGTATCCCACTGCGGCGCCTTTGGGTCTTTCCGCTCCGTGCAAAACAAACCGTAGATCCATCCGTCCTGGTGCTTTACCAGGCGCATATCGTAAACATTCGTGTCCGGCTCGGCGGTTTCCGGCAGCAGGACCGGATAATCCCAGAAGCGAAAGTTGTCTATGCCGTTGGCGCTTTCGGCCACAGCAAAAAACGATTTGCGGTCCGCGCCCTCAACCCGCGCCACCACCAGGAATTTGCCATCGTGCGGAATCGCCCCAGCATTGAACGTGGCATTCACGCCGATGCGCTCAAGCAGGTTGGGATTTGTCTTCCGATCCAGATCGTAACGCCACGTAATGGGCGCGTGAGCCGCGGTCAGCACCGGGTACTCGTACCGGTCGTAGATGCCATTGCCACCAGGTACTTTGCGATTGCGCCGCACCAGCAGCTTCTCCTGCTGCTTGAATAACTCCTGAACGCTCTTCCTGAATTCCGCCTGATTCATTCGCTCTCCCCGGTCCTTTTAGCCTTGCTTGCCTTGCGCCTCGGCAGCGCCTTTCATCGTGTCCAACCGCTCCATCACTTCAAAGCAGGTTCTGCTGTTGTGGTAGGGACATTTCCATGGGCCCACCTTGTCGTGCTCGCTGCCGGGCACACCAGCCTTCGACACCAGCCAGAACCATTCGCCGTGCTCGCGATCGACGATGTGCGTCTCGATGAACTCCCAGCTTCGCTCGGCCGCATCCATGAAGTGCCGGCGGCCCGAGACCTGGTAAGCGTTGAGAAACCCCACCACAGCCTCAGCCTGCGGCCACCAATGTTTGTCGGTATCGATAATACCCGTTGGGTCCGCTTCGTAGAGCAGCCCTCCATCCGCGTCGATCGCCTGTTCATAGACCGCCTGCGCCATCTTCACCGATGCTTCCCGCACCCGCTCCAGCAGCGCGGCATCGCCGAGAATCTCCGCCGCCTCAAGCAGCAGCCAGCTGCCCTCGATATCGTGCCCAAACGAGATAACGTCCGAACGCCGCTTCCACCGCTCATCGAAGAAGAGAATGAAGTGATCGTTTGCTGGATCGATGACATGATCGAGAAAAACCTCGATCTGCTCACGCAGGCGCAGGCGCACTTCCGGGTCTTCACGGAAGCGCAGTAGCGTGGCGTATGCCTCAAGCAAATGAAGGTGCGTGTTCATGGACTTCTTCTCGTCCAGGTCCACATCGCTCAGCCGCTGATCGGCAGCCAAAGTCCAATCGCGTTCATACGTCTCAAAGTAGCCCCCATGCTCGTCGTCGTGGCCCGCGGATTCAATTTGCTTCACCAGGCCCAGCGCCTTTTGAAATGCCTCGCTGTCGCCACTCGCGTGGCCATACTCCGCAAGCGCATAAACGGTAAACGCCTGCCCGTAGATTCGCTTCTTGCTGTCGAGCGGCTCGCCTTCGTAGTCGAGCATCCAAAAGACGCCGCCAAACTCCGCGTCCCAGAAATACTTGAGGAGGTAATCGTACGCGCGTCGAGCGGTTTCAAGATAAATCGGATCGCGATAAACGCTGAACGCCTTCGAGAAGGTCCAAAGAATACGGGCATTCAGAATGAGACCTTTGGCGGCGTGCGGGTCAATGGCCAGGTCGTTCAAAACCTGACCGCGAAACCCGCCAAACTCATCGTCGATGGTGTACTTGAGCCAGAAGGGAAGAATGTTGGAGAGTAACTCCGCTTCCACCTGGCGTCGTAAGTCGCTCATCGACATCACCCTGTTCCAAGGTCTTTCTGTTTCAGTTCACCGCGATCCCCTCGGACCACGTATTGTCTCCGGTAATCTCACGCGGCCTGGCTAAGAATCGCGTCAATCCGTCCCAATTCCTCTTCAGAAAACTTCAGGTTAGCCAGCGCCGCTACGTTCTGCTCAATCTGCTCCACGCGGCTGGCCCCAATCAGCGCCGAGGTCATGCGCCCGTCGCGCAGCACCCACGCCAGCGCCATCTGCGCAAGGCTCTGTCCGCGCTCCGCCGCCATGTCGTTCAATGCGCGCGCTTCGTTTACGTGGTGCTCATCGACATCCTGCTTCTTGAGAAAAGTATTCGGCTTCGATGCCCGCGAACCGCTCGGAATCCCATGCAGGTAACGGTCCGTCAAGAGCCCCTGAGCCAGCGGGCAGAACGCAATGCCGCCAATGCCCTCGCTCCCAAGCACATCGAGCAATCCATCTTCGACCCAGCGATCGAACATGGAGTACTTGGGCTGATGGATCAGGCATGGCGTGCCTAGTTCGCGCAGAATCCTGGCGGCCTCGGCAGTCTGCTTCGCGTCATAGCTTGAAATGCCCGCGTAGATCGCCTTCCCCGACCGCACCGCCTGATCCAGAGCGCCCATGGTCTCTTCAACCGGCGTAGCGGGGTCAGGCCGATGCGAATAGAAGATGTCCACATACTCCAGGCCCATTCGCTTCAGGCTCTGATCGAGACTGGCAGTCAAGTATTTGCGCGAACCCCAGTCGCCGTATGGACCCGGCCACATGCCCCAGCCGGCCTTGCTGCTGACGATCAATTCATCGCGATAAGGCTTCAGATCGAGAGTTAGAATCTCGCCGAAATTCGATTCGGCGCTTCCCGGCGGAGGCCCGTAGTTGTTGGCCAGATCGAAATGCGTGATGCCCAGGTCGAAGGCGCGGCGCACCATTGCGCGGCCGTTTTCAAATGTGTCCACGCCGCCAAAGTTGTGCCAAAGTCCAAGGGAAATGGCAGGAAGCTGAATGCCGCTCTTGCCGCAGCGGCGGTATTGCATCGTGTCGTAGCGCTGCTCATTTGCGATATACAAGGTGAACATCTCCTCTGTTTCGCCGCTAACTCAAAATCCCTTTCACAACAACTTCCGTGCGTCCATCGGTTGGCGCGGCCACCACATTTCCCTCTATTGGCTCGCCGTCCACCGTCAGTGCAATCGCATTGCCCTCGCCCGCGCGCTCGATCGATATCTTATAGGCCACCCCGCGGAAAGTCCGCGTGGCCGTAAATCCAGGCCAGCTTTTCGGAATCACGGGAGCAATCTCGAGGCCGTCCAGCGAAGTCCGCACACCCAGTATCCATTGCACGATTGCGTAATAGTTCCACGCCGCCGTTCCGGTAAGCCACGAGTTCTTGGCCTCGCCGAAGGTCGGCGCATCCTTGCCCGCGATCATCTGCGCGTAGACATAGGGCTCGCACCGGTGCAGATCGCCGATCTCCTCGCGCGCGGATGGATTGATGCGGCTGTAGTAGTCGTGCGCCAGGTCGCCGTGGCCCAGGCGCGTCTCGCCAATCATCACCCACGGATTCACGTGGCAAAAGATCCCCGCGTTCTCCTTGTAGCCGGGAGGATAGGACGAAATCTCGCCCAGTTGCAGGTAATACTGTGAGTACGCCGGCTGCTGCACCACGATGCCATGTTTTGTGGCCAGGTGCGTCCCCACCGCCTCCATGGCCTTGGCTGCCTTGCCGTCTTCCAGGCCAATGCCGGCCAGCGCGCAAAAGCCGTTCGACTCAATGAATATCTTGCCTTCCTCGCACTCCTTCGAACCGATCTTGGCTCCAAAGTCGTCGTAGGCGCGCAGAAACCAATCCCCGTCCCAGCCGTGCTCGTCAATCACCGCGAGCATCTTTTCGGTCTCGCCGATGTATCCCGTTGCCTCGGCTTCCAGCCCGCGGTGCCTCGCAATCGCCGCCAACTCGCGCCCCGCATTGACAAACAACCCCGCGATGAACACCGATTCGGCCACCTTGCCGTCTTTATTGGTCGTCGTTTGAAAGCTCTGGCCCGGCGTGTCTGAGAAGCAGTTCAGGTTCAGGCAGTCGTTCCAGTCGGCGCGGCCAATCAGCGGAAGGCCATGGGGGCCCAGCCGATCCAATGTATAGGAGAAGCTGCGCTGCAAGTGGTTGTAGAGCGTTGCCTCGGAACCCGGCTCGTTGTCGAACTGTACCGGCTCATCCAGAATGCTCCAGTCGCCCGTCTCTTTCAGATACGCCGACACGCCCAAGATCAGCCAATGCGGATCGTCGTTGAATCCCCCGCCGATGTCGTTGTTTCCCCGCTTGGTGAGCGGCTGATACTGGTGATAGGCCCCGCCGGTGGGCAGTTGCGTGGCTGCCAGGTCCAGGATGCGCTCCCTCGCGCGGGATGGAACCATGTGTACAAAGCCCAGCAGGTCCTGGTTCGAATCGCGGAACCCCAACCCGCGCCCGATCCCCGACTCATAGAACGACGCTGAGCGCGACATGTTGAAGGTCGCCATGCACTGGTACGCGTTCCAGATATTAACCATGCGGTTGGTGTGGATGTCGGGCGTATTCACCTGGAAGACCCCGAGCGTGGCTTCCCAATACTGGCGCAGCCGCTCGAATGCTTCGTCCGCAACAGCGGCGCTCAGATACTTCGAAATCGTCGGCTTCACCAGCTTCTTGTTGATGGTCTGCGAGCCGGGCGGATCGAACTTCTCAGATACCGGATTCTCGTGGTAGCCCAGCACAAACACAATCTGGCGCGTCTCTCCCGGCTCCAGTTCGAGATTCACCTGGTGCGCCCCCATGGGCGACCAGCCATAAGCAATCGAATTGGTCAGTTGACCGGCTTCCACCGCCGCAGGCTTGTCCCAGCCGCGATAACGGCCCAGAAACGCCTCGCGCTGGGTATCGAATCCCGCGCCCGGCTGCGAACAGCCAAAGTAGGCAAAGTGGTTGCGGCGCTCGCGGTATTCGGTCTTGTGGTAGATCACTCCGTCTTCCACTTCCACCTGGCCGGTGTTGAAGTTCCGCTGGAAGTTGGTGGCGTCGTCCTGCGCATCCCACAGGCAAAACTCGATGCTCGCGAACCCCTTGAGCGTCGCCTTCGTTGTCCTCCGGTTTGTAACCGTCAACTGCCATATCTCAAGGTTCTCGCCGAGAGGAACGAAGTAGCGGGTCTGCGCTTCAATGCCGTTGTAGCTCGACCCGATGACCGTGTAGCCCATGCCGTGGCGGCAGGTGTAGTCCTCCAGGTTGTGGCGCGTGGGCTGCCACGAGGGAGACCAGAACTCTTTCGACTCATTGTCGCGAAGGTAAATATACCGCCCGCCGAAATCGAACGGCACATGGTTATACCGGTAGCGGGTCAAACGGCGCAGCCGGGCGTCGCGATAGAACGAGTAGCCGCCGGCCGTATTGGAAATGATCCCGAAATACGCCTCGCAGCCCAGGTAGTTGATCCACGGCAACGGTGTGTCCGGTTGGGTGATAACGTATTCACGATTCAGGTCGTCGAAATAGCCGTACTTCATGGTGCTTGCTCCCTCAAAACAAAGAACTACCGCGGATTTTCCGCCGGTCCAAATCTTACTCAATCGTTTATCCAGAGCACTTCAGACCGTCTGGAAACCGAAGCGCGATTATACGTGACCGAGCGTCCGGATTAAAACAAGCGGAATCGGCGGCCAATTTTAGAGGTGTCGCTTGTCGTTGCAAGCAATTGGGCAAATGTGAGAAACTTGCCGTTCTTCACAGTCTGCCCTTTCGTCTGCACCAGGGAAAAATCTCCATGGCAAGTCTCTTTTTTCGGGCCTTCTCGAATGCACGATCCGGACTGAAATCGCCGTTTGCCGCTTTGCTCGCTGGTTTTCTCATCTTCCCCACAATCGTCGCCTGCGGAAGATCGAGCGGCATCCTCGACACGAACAAGGGTAAGCTGGCGATAAAAGTCGACCAGGTGGGCTACCCGCCCCAAGGACCCAAAATCGCCTTTGTAAGCGTGCCGGCGCAAAGCTTTCAGGTACGGCGGTCAAGCGACAATGCGGTTGCCTTCGAGGGCAAGCTGACGGCTCCGCAAGCCGACACAAACTCCGGCGACAAGGTTGAGACGGCGGATTTCTCCGCTCTCCGCGCGGCTGGAACCTACTACCTGAACGTTCCCGGAGTGGAGCGGAGTTGGGACTTTAGCATTGGCCCAAATGTCTTTGCGCGGGCATATTACATGGCCATGCGCGCCTTCTACGGCCAGCGCTGCGGCACGGCAGTCGATCTGGGACCGGAGTTCCCCGGCTACTCCCATCCCGCCTGCCACCTGCATGGCGAGTTTCATTCCTCATCCGGCGCCAGCGGGCCGCGCGATAACGTGGGCGGATGGCACGACGCGGGCGACTACGGCCGCTATGTGGTCAACTCCGGCATCGCCACCGGCACCTTGATGTGGGCCTGGGAGATTTACGGCGGCAGACTCAGAAGCATTCCGCTCAAGATTCCAGAGTCCGGCAACGGCACGCCGGATATCCTGAATGAGGTCCGCTGGAACCTGGAGTGGATGCTGAAGATGCAGGACACCGATGGCGGGGTGTGGCACAAGCAGACCAGCAAGCGCTTCTCGGGATTTATCCCGCCCGACAAGGACGCGCTGACCAGTGAGGTTGTTGGTACCGGTTTCGCGCCGTTCAAGAGTACCTGCGCAACCGCGGACCTGGCCGCTGTGGGCGCAATTGCCTCGCGTGTGTACCAGCCCTACGATGCGCAATTTGCCACCAGGGCGCTCGACGCGGCACGGCGAGCCTGGGCCTGGACGGAACAGCACCCGAATGTTACTTTCAAAAATCCATCCGGCATTTCTACCGGCGAATATGGCGACGCCAACTGCCAGGACGAGCGGCTATGGGCGGCGGCGGAGTTGAGCCGCGCCACCGGCGAGCCGGCTTTCAACAGCTATTTTCTGGCCCACTATGCGGAGTATCTTCCCACTCTCGATTCGCCTCCGGCGGAGAGCTGGAGTTCGGTTGCGCCGATGGGATTGTGGACCTATGCGCTCTCAAATCGAAAGAGCGCGGATACAAAGGCGGTTCAGGCGATCCGCCGCCGAACCGTCGATGCGGCCCGCGCGGTGGTGGAGCGCACGCGCGACAATCCGTACCATGTGAGCCTGAAGCCGCGGGATTATGTGTGGGGCTCAAACGGCGTTGCCGCGGGATACGGCATGTATCTGCTGATTGCCGACGTTTTTTCGCCAGACCCAGCGCTCGCGGATGCCGCGCGAGACAATCTGCATTATCTTCTCGGCCGGAATACGTTCTCCCTTTCGTGGGTAACGCAGGTGGGGGAGAACCCGTTTCAGCATCCGCATCACCGGCCCAGCGCATCGGGCAAGCTGGCCGCGCCTTGGCCGGGGATGCTTTCAGGCGGGCCAAACGCCGGGCGTAGCGACGCAGTGCTGGCCGATCTGCCTGGCAATTTGCCGCCGGCAAAAGTGTATGCCGACCAGACGGCGTCGTATGCAAGCAACGAGATCTGCATCAATTGGCAAGCCGCGCTGGTGTTTTTGCTGGCGGGTGAACTGCCTGAGTCATGAGAATGAACCCGGCCGCGGCCGGCAAGCAAGTCAGTGTTCTGTTTCCCGCGGAAAGCTGGGAGACTAAGCCTGCGGGCGTTAAGGAGTTCCATGCTGCATCTTCACATTGTTGACATCGTTATCATCGTGGCCTATCTGGTCAGCACGGTGTTCATTGGTTACTGGGTCTCCAAA
>Ga0302278_10000538_pt1 | contig 48521 bp, 30 predicted proteins | sample III_Bog_N3_2_FD_194543 | JGI IMG/M metagenome (GOLD analysis project Ga0302278, IMG submission 194543) | Peat permafrost microbial communities from Stordalen Mire near Abisko, Sweden - III_Bog_N3_2 | ecosystem: Environmental > Terrestrial > Soil > Wetlands > Peat | place: Sweden: Abisko...
AATGTACGAGGAAGACATCGCCGCGTGCAAGGCGATGGGCAAATTTGGCGCGGCGCTTTTGCCTGAAAAAGGCGGCGTTCTCACCCACTGCAACGCCGGTGCTCTGGCGACTTGCGGTTACGGAACCGCTCTGGGCGTCATCCGTTCGGCCGTCGAACAGGGCAAGCAGATTCACGTTTACGCCGACGAGACGCGGCCGTTCTTGCAAGGCGCGCGGCTGACGGCTTGGGAGCTGATGGCCGACAAGATTCCCACTACAGTAATCTGCGACAACATGGCGGCCAGCCTGATGCGGGCCGGGCGTATTCAGGCCGTGGTCGTGGGCGCTGACCGCATTGCGGCCAACGGCGACACGGCCAACAAGATCGGCACCTACAGCGTTGCGATTGTGGCGCGGGAGCACGGCATTCCGTTCTACGTGGCCGCGCCGTGGTCCACCATCGACCTGGCGACGGCGACCGGCGAAGGCATTCCCATCGAGGAGCGCCCGGCAGTTGAGGTAACGCACCACGGCGGCAAGCAGCTGACGCCGAATGGCGTGGGCATTTGCAATCCGGCCTTTGATGTGACCCCGGCAAAATATATCGCCGCCATCATCACCGAACGCGGCGTGCTGCGCGCGCCTTATGCTGAGTCGCTCAAGCAGATGGAACTTCTAAAGAAATAAAATTAAGGAGCAAGCCTCCATCGCCGGGAAGAACTGTGACGGCGACGCCGGTCAGGTCTTTGACCAGATAATTTGCGGCGCTGAGCGAAGCGATGGAGTGGGAAAAGGGCGTGGCAACGACCGTGCAGCCGGCGGCACGGCCAGCCGCGGCGCCGGAAGACGAATCCTCGAAGACCACACAATCCTGCGGCACAAAGCCGAGCAACGCCGCACCGGCCAGAAACGGCGCAGGATTCGGCTTGCCCTCCGTGACAGAATCGGCGTGGACGATGCGCTGGGGCACGGGAATGCCGCTGGCTGTCATGCGCAGGCGGGCGAGCCGCTCGGTGGCGCTGGTGACCACGGTCCATCGATTCGCGGGCAGCGCTGCCAGCAGTGGAAGCACGCCGGGAAGCACGCCAAGCCCCTTCCCGTCGGCGAGTTCGATCTCCTCAATGAGCTTGAGTTCCGCGGTGCTGTCCAGATCGGGACGAAGCAGGGCGACGGTCTCGATGGCCCGGCATCCATGGGCGGCGCGAATCGCAGTCTGAGGGTCTATGCCGCGCATCAGCGCCCATTTAGTCCAACTGCGCTCGACGGAAGCCACTGAGGAGATGAGAATGCCGTCCATGTCAAAGAGAACAGCCTGGCAGGGAATCTGGACCGGGGAAGCAGCAGTTGAGGAGGCCATGGTTCGATTGTAACGGGCGGGCTGTTTATCGCTTTGGCCGGGCTGATTTGATCGCGACTGAAGCTGACTTGGGCGCGGGAAAGGCAGCCCTTGGCGTGTCGGCCAGGGTGACGGCGGCCTGGACCGGAGCGGTGTGCGCGCCGCGCTTGACCTGATTGTCTTTGAGTGTGAGGGCGCCGTTGGCAATCTCTGCGTCCGCGGTCCAGCGGTCGAAGCGGGCCAGCGCCGGAGGAATGAAGCCGGTGGTTGCGGCAACGGTTCCATGACTCCACTCGAAGTGGAAAGTGCCTTTCGCTGAAGCGGCCAAATCGTTGCCGGTGAAGCCGGACAATTCGATCTTGCCGTTGCCGCTGAAATCGCTACCGGTGCAGCGAAGGCCGAGCAACTGCCCCAGAGCAGGCGGGCTGAGCTTGTCGAGCTGCGCTTTAAACGCGTAAGCGGGCTTGTCCTGGGCGGAGGCGGCGGTGTGGAGCATGCCGGTTCCATGGATGTGGCCGCCGAAGAGGGCGGCGTCGAAGGCAGTGATCTCAGCCCCGCTGGCGAGTGTGGAGAGCGTGGCCTCAGGCGTGTGGAGCGTGACCGGGCCGAGGATGAGGGATTCGGCCTTGACAGTGCCTTCCATCTGTGGCCATGCCGGGGCAGCCGTGGGGCGGAGACGATGGAGGAGCGTGGAGAGCAGCGTGCCCGGCTCGCGGGCGCCCAGAAACGTGGTCTGGAGAACAGCGGCGTCAAGTGCGCCAAACTGGACTTCAAATGCCGGTGGGCAGCTTTGCAGCGCGTCGCAAGGGGCAGGCAGCGAAAGTGTGCCCGTTCCCTTCACCGGACCGTAGGAAAAGACGACCGGGTCCCAGCGAAGCTCTCCAGAGGCAAGGTGGAGAGTTGCCTGGGAGATTTTAACGGGGTTGGCGAGATAATCAGCCTTCCAAGTGGCGTTGCGCAGAATTACGGTTCCGGTAACGGTGTCGGCAGGCGGCGCGAGCTGAAGCGTGGCGCCGGTTACGGCAGGTGAAGTGTTCGCAAGCGGCAGCGCTGGAATTGGCGTCGGGATGGGCCACCAGGGGCCTTCGGCGGTCAGGTCCACTGAGACGGGGTCGCCGGTCAAAGCGTCCAAAGCAGCGGCGTCATGGATGCCAGCCAGATGCGCCAGTTCCCTGCCCCTGTTGATGGAGGCCTGGCCGCGCAACGTGAGCTGGTAGCCGGAGAGCGCGAGACGCGTGGAAACCGTGAGCGGGACCTCTGCGCCAGCGGGAATGGCCACCGTCGCCGCCAGCGCTTGAGGTGCGCTGGAAGGCTGGCTTGCAGGCGCTGGCTCCAGGAGCACCTTCGGGATACGAATGGGTTCGCTGAGGCCGTTGCCGCTGAGTTGGAGGCCCTGAATGGTGATGTTGCCGGTAAGCGGCCCTTGCACTGCCGGATGGGCCTTGGCGGAGCGGGCGTGGTCAGCAGGCTCGGAATTTGGCGGGGCGGTGTCTTTCGGAGCGTAGGTGATTTTGCCGCTTGCCAATCCGGCGGCCTCAAGGCCGGGAGCCAGATCGCTGCGCACGGTGCGCAGCGCGTCCAGGCCCACGGCAACGGAGATCCGGTCCAGTTCGACGGAGAAGCGGGGCGGCGCGCTGTCGCCGGGCATGTTGCCGGTAAGGCGGATGTGGCCGTCGCCCAGCGGAGAGTCGCAAAGCAGGTTGTCGATGGCGCGGGTGGTGAAATGGGCGGCGACGGTACAGTTGGCGTCGAAATCCATGGACGCGACCGGGGCAAACTCGGCACGATGGACGCCTGAGGCGCGCAGCCGGGTTCTGATCTGCGCCGCGTCGGCGGTTCCGTCGAGTTGGAGTTCGCCGGTGAGGTCTCCGCGCCAGCCCGCGTCAGAGCCGAGAATCAGCCGAGTGAGCTGGCCGAGTTGAGCCTGTCGCCATTCGAGGTCAAGGTGGATCGGCATTTGGCGCAGTTGCGGCGCCTGGCGGAGATTTGCCTCTAGCCGGACGATGCCTGTATCAGCCTGCTGGAGGGGCAGGTCGGTGCGAACCGGTTGGCCACGCAGCCTGACGCGCCAGTCGCCGGGATTCTGCTGATAAAGAGACATCTCGGCGTTGAGCAGGGAGAACGGCAGCTTTTCCGCGCCATTCTTGATGTTGATGCGGGAGTTGGCGGCTTTGAGGTAGGGCAGTGTGATGGGCTTACCCGGCCCGGCGCTGCCGGCAGCGGATTGTGCCTGGACGGTCGCCGTACGGAGAAGCGAATCGATGTTCCAGCGGCCGCCCGAGGTGCGCGCGAGGTTCAGACTGGCCTCGTCCGCGCTGATAGTGTCGATCTCCAGGCGTCCGCGCCACAGGGAGAGCAAACGAATGGATGCGGTAACCGAGTTGGCGTGGAAAACCGGTTCGGCGCCGTAAGCGGGGTCTTCCTCGACGGTGAGGTCGTAGAGAACAAAGCCCGGCCGGGGCAGCAAACGCACTTCAACGGAGGACAGACGCACGGGGCGGCCCAGCGAAGACGAGATCAGTTGAGTGATGCGGCTTTTGTAGCGGCTCACGCTCAGGAATGGGGGCACAATCAAAATGGCCAATATAGCCGCCAGCGCCGCCAGGGCGAGCCAAAGGCGCTTGTGCTTCTGTTGCCGGGGTTCGGTCTCTTCCGTCATGGTCTCGCTAGTGGTTAGTGATTAGTGGTTAGTTTCCTTGAGAGATCGCAGTGTGGCAGAAAGCATTTTTCCGACTTCGTTAGACAGGCTCTCTGCTTCATCGATCATCTTTGAATCCCTGATTCCGAGAGCCCGCGCAATTTCCAATTGCGTTTGCAGTTCTGAATTTGAACCACGGGCGATGCCCAGGAACTGCCTGAATTCTCCCGTGCTGAGCCTTCCTTGCCCCTCCGCAATATTACTCGGAATAGAGACGGCTGATCGCCTGATTTGGCTAGTCAACCCGTAAATCTCTTCGCGGGGGAACTTCTGCGTCATGCGATAAATTGCAACTGTCAACTGCATTGACCTTTGCCAAACAATCAAATCGCGGAACGACTTCACCATGCAACCGCGCTCCAAATTCTAACCACTATTCACTGATCACTGACCACTGTCATTTCACCCTGTGGAATGTCCGGTTCCAGCGGGTTTCGGTAAAGAAGTGTAGCGCGACGTGACCCAGCCAGGCCACTGAATTGCCGATTCCAGGCTGTTCATATTGGTCTTCGGGAGTCACAAATGACCAATAGTTGAACAGCGGACGGCCGACGATGTTTTCTCTGGGCACAAATCCCCAGAAGCGCGAGTCAAGGCTGTTGTGACGATGGTCGCCCATCATGAAGTAGTGGCCAGGCGGGACTACCAGATCGCCGTTCACGACGTGATTGGGAAAATCGACGGCCCAGGCTTCGGTGGCGCCACGGTCAGTGGATGGCGGCACAGAGGGAAACTCGTCGAGAAATTCCTGATGGTTTTCCGGCGTTGTCAGCTGGGCGTGAGGCTGGCTCTGAGCCACACCGTTGACGATGACGATTCCATCGCGCAGATGGATATGGTCACCGGGCATACCGATCAGCCGCTTCACCAGCGTCAGGTATTGAGGATTTCCATCCGCATCCAGGTCTGGCACAGGCTTGATAAAGACCACAATATCGTTGCGCCGGGGTTCGCGGTAGCGTAGGAGCGGCATCCACTTCGCGGGCGGTGCGATGGTGATGCGATCCACCAGAAGATGGTCGCCCACCAGCAGCGTCTTTTCCATCGAGCCGGAGGGGATGACGTAGTTTTGCGCAAGAAAAGTAAGGATGAACAGGCCCACCACCAGGATGGAGCAGATGCTGGCCAAGGCCTCGAAAGGCGTCTCTTCCACTCTCTGTTCATCGGGCTGAGGCTCGGAAGGCGTCCTTGATGCCGGCGATTTTTTCTTTGTCATCCTGTCGCTCTTTGTCAGTGGCTAGTAGCTAGTGGTTAGTGGTTAGTTGTCAGTGGTTAGCTAAAAAATCCGGAAGCTGACTGCTGGCCTTGTTCTCTGTCTGCTGTTCACTAACCACTGTTCACTAATCACTGCTTTTTTAATGCACCACGTGGAAGATGCGCTTCCAGCGGGCAAAACCGGCAAGCCGGGACGAGATTTCCCTGTCGTGTCCGAGTCTATCATCCGCAGCTTGCAGCGTGGTTTGTTCGACATCGGTGGTTGAAGGCCGGGTGAGGGAGAAGTAAATGACCAGCGGCCGGGCCACGATCTGCCGCCGCGCCACAAAGCCCCAGAAACGCGAATCCTTGCTGTGGTTGCGGTTGTCGCCCAGCGCGAAATATTCGCCCTGAGGCACCACCAGTTCGCCCTCGCTGATAAGGCCCTGCATCTGCTTCCACCAGAGCGGGTCCACCTCTGGATCGGTATAAACCGTGGCAGGAAAGTCGTCGCGGAAGGGATTGCCGGCCGCAGGTTCAAATGCGGCGTAGGGTTCACGGAGCGCAACACCGTTCACCCAGACTCGGCCATCGCTGATGCGCAACCGGTCGCCGGGCAGGCCCACTACCCGCTTGACGAGATAGTTGTGCTGGGGGTGGTGGAAGACAATAATGTCGCCGCGCGCAATCTCGCGATAGGGCATGAACAGCCGGCCAAGGCTGCCGGCAGGGGCGTAAATCTGCTTGTTGACCAACAGAAAATCGCCCACCAGCAGGGTGTGTTCCATGCTCTCGGAGGGAATAAGGTACGGCTGAAGCACAAAGGTGAGCAGAAATAGCGCCACCACCACGGTGCGGAGCAGCGAGGCGAGAGCCTCGGGCACGGTAGGCAGTTGGAGCCGCAGCCGCGCAAACAACTGCGGCGACGCGTCAGGCGCTTGGGCGGGGGTACTCATTGCGCTGCCAGCTCCTCCTTTTTGTCTCCCGGTTCGGCCTCAGCTTGGGCAGCAGCCTTTTCCCCGGCTGCCTGCAACCGCTCCAGCGCTCGCCGGGCGGCATCCTGCTCAGCGTGTTTCTTGGTACTGCCTTGGCCGCGCGCAAGAGGCTTTCCCGCCTCCGAATCCGAGGCTTTGAGCCGGACCTCGACCAGGAACCGCTTGCGGTGGTCAGGGCCGCTTTCGCTCTTGACCCGATAGACAGGCGTTCCAGCGCGCGAGGCCTGCAAGTGCTCCTGCAAGGCCGATTTGTAGTTGCCCAGGGCTTCTCCGGCCCGCAACTCCTCAGCCAACTGCTCGGCAGCCTCGCCCATCACCCAGCGGCGGACAAAGGCAGTAACCGGCTCCAATCCACCATCCAGAAAGAGCGCGCCCAGAACAGCCTCCATGGTGTTGGAGAGCACCGTGCTCTTGCGCCTGAGACCGCCCTTGTCTTCGCCGCGGCTGAGGCGCAAATAGCTGCCCAGGTCTATCGCCAAAGCCACCTCAGCCAGATGCTGGCGGCTGACCAATTGAGAGCGAACGCGTGTCAACTCGCCCTCCTGCCACTCCGGGTGAAGCAGAAACAGAGCTTCGGCCACCACCAGCCCCAACACGGCGTCGCCCAGAAACTCCAGGCGCTCATTGTCGCCGGTTCCCACGGTTTCCACCTTGCCGTTGGCGGTGATCGTTTCATGGGCGATCTGCTCAATAACCGCCCGCTCATTGGCCAGCGAGCGATGCGTGAGCGCGTGCACCAGCAACTCGGTGCGCGCGAAGCAATGACCCAATGCGGCTTCCAGTCCGGCAAGAACGGCTTCCACATGCGCCTCGATCCGATGGCATCTCTCAATTCATTCTAAGAGAATACCGTCGAAATACCATTTTGGTTGCAGGGAACGAGCATTGCAGGCTGCTAAAAATGGGAAAAACAACAGCCTGCCCCTCATCTCAAACTGTTTGAAGAGGAGCATTCCGGGGATCGGCCACTGTTTCAAATTGGTCGATCTGTATCTCACCCTCGGGAAAGATGGCTTTGACCTGGAGTTGCCCACCCATGGCCTGAATGAAGTTGCGCAGCGTCGAGACGTACATATCGGTACGCTTTTCCATCTTCGACACAGCGCCCTGGTTGATATTGAGAACCTTTGCGAGGTTGACCTGGGTCAAGCTCCGAGCTTCCCGTAGCTGATAGAGGGTCATCACGCCAGCAGCCTCCCTGACGCTCTGTCGAGTCCGCTCCTCAGCCTCCGGTGAAAGCGTCTTGCGAATATCTCTCCATTTTGTGGCCACTGGGTTCACTCTCCAATCTCGTTCAGGTGCTGGGCATAGATAGTATCCGCGCGACGGATGGCATCGACATACCAATGAGCGTCTCCGGTCTTGTCTCCCCCCAGAATCAGGTAGGCATTCCGGCGCGGTTCGAATACAAAGAGAATGCGGTAAGGGCGGCCCTGGCACTGAATACGCAGTTCTTTCATGTTTGGGTACTTCGACCCCAGAAGCGTGTCCACGTAAGGCCGCCCCAAAGCCGGCCCATACTGTTCCAACTTATCAACCGCACTGTTGACGCTTTCCCACTCCTGCTCATTCAAGCTCGCATACCAGACCTGGAACTCGTTGCTAACCTCAACTTCCCAAATCATTATCAAATATACCCTTCAAGTGATATTCCGTCAAGGTGATATCTATGGAATGGACTGAGCCACCGGGCTACCCCCCCGGACGAATTGGTTCGTCGTCCAAAGCGTATTATTTCGGCTTTTCACTCCCGTTTGGCCATGCAGCTTCGGGCTTGTCAGGTTGCGGCTTGGCCTGCGCGGGAGCGGGCGTGTCGTCGCCGGCATCTTCGTCGCAACTGTGGCCTTTGACGGCATAGGCCGTCTTGACTCCGCGCTCGGCGGCCAACCGCGTATCCTGCTGCCCGTCGCGTGTCTTCAAAGCCTCCTGGTACTCCGTGAGTGCCTCGTCGCGCTTGCAGTCCAGGTCCAACATGCGGCCCAGGTAAATGTGCGACCAGGAAATCAGTCGCGGATTCTTGCTGGCGGCCAGCGTCTTCTGGAAATCGTCGACGGCCTGATCGGGATGGCCGGTAAGGATGGCGGCCCTGGCCAGGATGAAATCGGCGCGGGCGCCATTGGCGATGGCTTCCATCGAATTGGAAGCATCCGGAGAATCCGAGTGCACGGCAAGGGCCTGGCGAGCCATGGCGCTGGCCGTGGCCACATCACCCGAGGCAAGCCGCGCCTCGGCCAGGTCAAGACCGGTCAATTTATGCGGCTGGCTGCGCGAGAGCACTTCGCTGTCGCCTTCCTTGTCAAAATCAAGATCGCGAGCGCGATGCACCTGCTGGTCCACGTCCATGCTGTAGACCATCTCGCCGATGGTGTCTTTCAGGCTGGCGGGATCCTTTTCAAACTGGATCATCTGCTCATAAAAATACTGAGTCAGCACGAAGCCCTGCGTCATGTCGTGGCGGACAGTAGCCCACTTGATGGCATCCACCTTCTGCTGGTAAATCTGGCGCTCATGCTCGTAGCGAGGCAGCGCTGACCTATCGACGCCGGCCGGAATGGTATAGACGGGAACGCCCGTGTCCATGGTGCGCGCCTCGATGGCCTTGATGAGGCACTCAATGGTCAGCGGCACGGTGTCGGAGCGGAAGCGAAACTCCAGCGGAGCGTCGCGGATTTCCTTGAGAATGGGCTGCGTGCGGTCGATCGCATTGGCCCTGACGTAGAGCAGCGGCTCAATCACGTAGTGAAGATAGGTGTGACGCACATCGGTCATGGGGATGGCCCCGTCTTGCGGCGAAACCACCACCACATAATCGGTGCCGTAGATGCGCGCGTTGACCATGCGCGGCGAAAACAAGGGTTCGACGACCACAACAAAGCGCCGCCCGTTGTAGGTTTCAGCCGGCATCTTGAGGTAGAGGTTGGTGGAGACAATCATCTTAGAGAGCGGATCGTGCAGGTGGTCGGCTTCCGCGTCATAGGTTCGATGCAGCGCCAGCCAGATTCCGTGCAGGTCAACGGCGGCGACAAAGTCGCGCAGCAACGGCACAATCTCGACAATCTGGGTCGCATCAGGAGGCATCTCGGTCAGCTCGGCCGCGGTCTCGATCTCCGGCGGCGGAGTGAGATAAAGAGCCAGCGAGATGTACTGCGCGATGTCAAGTTCTCCGCCCGTCATGCGATGCTGGGCAATGTAGAGGCAGATCTTGTCGCGCTTGTTGCGGGCGTCCTCGCTTTTGGCAAGCGCCAGGTCCATCTCGTCCCGTACCCGTTTCCGGACCGGGGCGCTCTCTTCCAGGCCTTCATCGTAGCCGCAGGCATTCAGAGCCGCGGCCATCAGGAAGACCGGCTCGGCGCTGATCAGGGAGATGGTAGGCCCGGCAGGATCAATCAGCGAAGGCGCCTTTTCCCGCGCAAAATCCGGCGAGGAAGACGAAGTCTGCTGCTTCCCGCCCGGCCCGGCGGGGTTGCTGCTGGAGGATTGGGCTTGGGCCGCAACGGGCGCAAAGCACGCCAACAGGCAAAAAACAGTAGTCGAAAGGAGGGCGGATGATGGAAGTACTCTGAGCGTCATGAAGAACCCTGTTCAATTCTAGACGCATCAGGCGGGAAAACGACATGGAGCGCAACGGCTGGAGCGTGTCCCTGGGAGCGATTTGCCCTAGGAGAGCTCTGATTAAGTCGATGTTTTCAAAGGGCACGGATCCAAAGCCTGCCCGGAGCGAAGTCGAAGGGCGCCACAAAGGCTGCAAAATCAATGCGGGCTTTTGCGATCTATTTACGGATGGATTCTTAGAAGCTGTCCAATGGCTCGGTTTTAGGTGAAGGGCACGGGCTTTAGGTGAAGGGCACGGGCTTTAGCCCGTACATCAAAAGTAGGAATAGTTGTGGGCTTTAGCCCCTGAGGCATACTTTACAGCAGTTCGCATTCCCTCCGCGGCTAAAGCCGGAAATCAAAGATGGGCTCTCAACGTACGGGCTTAAGCACGTACCCTTCAATACCTAGTTTTTGGACAGGTTCTTGGACGGAGAGCCCGGTGCTTGCTCTGGAGATGATGTCTTATGGACCGGCGGGGTAACGCAAGTGGCCCGATTGTTCAGGAGATCCCGAGACGGATTGGTCTGAGAATCTGCACACAAACCGACCGCTAAGATTTTGCAGATTGCGGAAAATTTCCCCGCTTGGAGGCACACTGATGAGTGGCAAAGCTAAGGGCCGCACCAGAGCAAGTGCTGGGACCTGCACGTAACTCCTTTGGTTGGAGGATTTTGCGCGTAAGTCGTTTGCTGAGAGGATTTTGCGGCGACACCCTACCTGTAAACCAAAGAAAGTAAGGATTTTACGCCCAAAATATGGGTGGGGGTACCCGGAGTCCGTGGTCGCGTTAGCAGGCTCCACCGCGAAGCGCGTCGATCTCCGCGCGGGTGGGCATGGAAGGCGCGGTGCCGGGGCGCGTGATGGAGATGCCGGCGGTGGCGCAGCCAAAGCGCGCGGCCTCGATCAGACCCATACCCTCCGAGAGAGCCACAGCGAAGCCGCCATTGAAGGCATCGCCAGCGCCTGTTGTTTCCACGACTTTACCGGCGCTGACGGCGGGCACATGCGCCCGGACCTGCGCGCTTTTCACAAAGACGCCTTGCGCGCCCAGGGTGATGATGGCGTTCGGCACGCCGCGGGCAAGGAACGCATCGGCGGCCTTTTCGGCGTCCGCGATGGTCGAGACCGAAACGCCGGTGAGCGAGGCCGCCTCCGACTCGTTGGGCGTGATGTAGTCAATGTGCCGGTAGATGCTCTCGGGCAGCGGCGCAGCGGGCGCGGGGTTAAGGATGGTGGGCACGCCGAGGGAGTGGGCCAGCGCCAGCCCGTGCTCGACGACAGCGAGCGGGAGCTCAAGCTGGGCGACAAAAACGCTGGAGTCGGCGATGAGCGCACGAGCCTGATCGACCTCGGCAGCAGTCACTTCAAAACAAGCGCCGGGCACAATGATGATGGCGTTCTCGCCTTTGTGGGCATCGATGATGATGGCGGCTGCGCCGGTGGCGCTCTGTGTTGAAAAGAGAAACTGAGTGTCGATGCCTTCAGATTTATATAGCGCCCGCGCCATGTCGCCGAAGGGGTCCGGTCCCAGCTTGGAGATGAAACTCACCCGGCCACCGGCGCGCGCCGCGGCCACTGCCTGATTGGAACCTTTGCCGCCCGGCCCGAGTTTGAACTCGCTGCCCATCAGCGTTTCGCCCCAAACGGGAATACGGTCCGTGCGGAAGGCGAGATCCGCAACAAAGCTGCCGAGGACTGTGACCCATTTCTTTTCCATCATCGATCCGTCCCTTGTAAGTCGTAAGTGAACGCTGTTATGGCGGCTAGCCGGCGCGATAGGCCAGCGCGATCAGCGCCAGCGCGAGCAGGTAAGAGATGAACATGGCGGCAAGATAAACCCAGGACTTTCGCCTGGCGCCGCGAAATTCATGCCACACCAGTACACCCCAGAGCGTGGCGATCATGGGCGAGGCCTGCCCAATGGCATACGAGATGGGCAATCCGACGAAGCGGGCGGCAACGAAGTTGAAGACCGTGCCCGTGCCCCAGATGGCGCCGCCCAAAAGGCCAAGCGCATGATAGCCCGCCCGTGCCGAGAAATATCCGGAGATGGAGACCGGCGCGCCCGTCAACGGCTTCCGCATCAGAATCGGATTAAAGACGAAGCAGCAGAGAAACGCGCCGAACGTCATGAGGACCGCCGCAGTGTAAGGGCTAAGAGCGCCGGCAGAAACCAACTGCGATGCATCCGGATGGCTGCCTTGCGTAGCTTTTGTGATGAGTGGCGCGAAGACGCCCATCAGCAGCCCGGAGACGACGCAGACCAGGGTTCCCCTGCGCGAGCTGACCGCCGAGGCAGTTCCGCGCGCGGCGTAGGCTATCCCGATAAAGACGACCGCGACCAGCGCCATCAACACGCCGGCGCCCAGCAGTCGGGCGCTGCCTTGCGGGTGGATGAGATAGCTGAGGGCCGTGCCTTCAACGAGGGCGATGCCGATGGAGAGCGGAAAGGCAACGGCCAAGCCTACCATATCAATGCCGGCCACAAGCAGGACGTTGGCAATGTTGAAGATGAATCCGCCGAGCGCTGCATAGATGAGAAAAATGGAATCGGCCTGGCGCAGGTTAGGCAGGAAGCTGAAAAGCCCGCCGCCCATGCTGCCCAGCGTGAAGGCGTAGGCCACCGAGACAAGAAAAATGCCGAGGCCGTAATCCCAGTAATATAACTCGAAGCGGTAATTTTCTGTCAGCTTGAAGGTATTGGCAAACGAGCCCCAACAGAAGGTGCACAAAATGGTCAGCAGAAGCGCAGTGGCGAAAGACGCGGGGACGAACATTGTTTCTCCCTTTGGCAGAGCTTTCCTTTACGCGAATGTCCCGCAAGTATAAAACACGAAAAGCTGCGCCAGTGAGCCACTCTAGCTGCCTGCAGCAGCAGTGTCAATGCAGGCTCCGAGTTCCTTGTCCTTGGCAAGCGGTCCAGGCCATGGATCGTGGACATGAGGGAGCTACAGCGGCTGGAAAGTCTACGCGGAACGAATCTCTGAGACGATGGCACAAGACAAACTGATGGTGGGAGATGCTGAAGAAGGATTTCTGTATCGCCCAAAATTTGAACATATCTAGCTCATTTAGTCATCAACATGCTACTTTAATTGACATTTAGTCAATTCATCCGCTAGGATTCTCTGCAAAATGAATTAGCACTCCGAATACAACTTGTAGAAAATCAGGAGGAAATCAAGGTGATGCAATGGGCTGGCTGTAAAACGATCAGCACAGGGAGAATATCTATTAAGGACGTCCCTGTGAAACGCAGGAAGCGATGTGCGACTGCGCTGCTGATCTCACTTCTTTTTGCCGGGGCACTTTGGGCGCAAACCGGAAGCGAAGCTAACATTTCTGTGCAAGATATGAAATTGGTTTCTCCAGGCTCGGGCTGGGCGTTGACGGGCCACCGGCTGTTCTGGACATCGGACAACGGACAGAGCTGGAATGACATTACGCCAGGGGATGGCCAGCGGCCTGTCAGCAAGGCTTTCTTCTTCGACGCGAAAACCGGATGGGCAGTTCTTTCTGGCAATGATGACACGCAATCATCCATCACCGTTGCCTCAACTCGGAATGGCGGAGCAACCTGGCAGAATGCACGGGTAGCCCTCGATCCCATCGTGCAGGGCAGGCAGGTGGGTGGAGTTGCTTCGATGTACTTCACTGACGCGCAAGAGGGCTGGATCATCCTACATCTCAATTTAAGCTCAAATTTCAGTATCGGCGCTGCATTGCACACGACCGATGGCGGTTTGACATGGACCGCGCTTCCTCCTCCACCTGCGGCCGGCAATATTGCTTTTATAACTCGCACGGATGGGTGGATGGTTGGCGGGCCGGCGCAAGATCGGCTATGGTTCACGCGCGATGGCGGCCAGAACTGGCAGTCAGCAGCGATTCCCGTGCCGGATGGGTGCACTGGTTCCGTGTCTATCCACAGCCTGCCCTCCTTTACGGGAACGATTTACGGACAGCTTACCGCTTCAACTGAAGCCCCGGACGGCAACTGTGTTATCGACTATGTTACTGAGAAAAGCGGCCAGTCATGGCAGCCGCAGCGAGTCAGCCGGAATTCGGCGGCGCTGCACGTAGCTATCACGAACAATGGAGCGCTAACAAGTCATGTTTACGCGACGGGCTCAGAGGTTTTTGTTGAGCACGGCGGCGTTCGAAGCCAAGGCGCAATTCCGTCGGGCTTACAGCCCGACGGCAATATCACTCATGCTGAGTTTGTTGATGCCTCCACGGGCTGGCTGAGCTATTCATCCGGCGCGTGTGAGAAATCAAAGGCGGCGTGCTCACAACAAACCGAACTGCTCGCCACAATGGATGGAGGCAAGACGCTCACAACCATTACCCCGCATCCCGCTGCTGCGCGGGAATCCTCTTTCGCGGCTTCTTTGCCTCTATCGCGAAATTCCCTCGCCTCTGCGCAGTTGCAACGTGACGAGCGAGCCGAAGCAACTCCGCAGGTTGCGGCAGGAACAGTTGTAAGTGAGAATGCCGGCCTTGACATCGCCTGCGCTCCTAGCCAAACCCAGATGCAAACGTGGTGGACAAACAGCCCTTACTATGACATTGGAATCTATCTTGGCGGATGCGATGTATACTGCGTTTCGCCGAATGGCCAGAACACGTGCGCTGCTAATTGGACTGCAAGCTCATCGAAGACTGTTGACACTAACCTGACTCCCGCGTGGGCAACAAGCGTCACAAATATGGGATGGGGCTTGCTTCCATTGTGGGTCGGCCCCCAGGCTCCTTGTGTCGGCGCAGGCTTTTGGTACATTAGTTCAGACCCCGAGTCTACCGGCGCCTATCAGGCCGATCTGGCCATAGCTCAGGCCAAATGGTTGGGCATCACAAGCGGAATAGTCTATTACGATATGGAGGGTTACACGCCTGACGGCGGAAGTTGCTCTAACGCAGTAAAGACCTTCTTGGAGAGTTGGACAACTGAGCTTCACGCAAACAATTTTCTCTCGGGAGTGTACAGCGGAGAAAATGATTTTGAAACTGACATTGTGAACACCTCGCCGCTCCCGGACGTTGCGTGGGTAGCTGCCTGGGATTCAAACACAACAGTATGGAACCTGGGACCGCTGCCCAACACGGACTGGGAAAACAATCAGAGAATTCACCAATGGAACAGCGAATCCGGTGGAGAGACTTGGGGAGGCACAACCCTCGGAGGTTTTGATCAGGATACGGTCGATGCGGCAGTCATCGGCAATTGGACGGCTACTTCCCCGAGCTTTGCGGCAAGTAACAGCGGTGCGGTTACAATCAGCACTCTTGGCTCCAGCGGAACGTCTACGATTTCCGTGACACCCTCGGGCGGATTTACTGGAGTTGTGAATCTTAGCTGCAGCATCGCTCCAACCGCAACTGTCAGTCCCACTTGTTCGCTGCCGGCATCAGTTACCATAAGCGGAACCGCTGCAAGCACGGCAACACTCACCATCCACACCACTGCGCCAACTCAGTCCTTGAATTTGCCGCGAAGGAGCCTTTTCCTGGGAGGTGGCGGGTCAATCGGGGCATGCCTCCTGCTATTTGGAATCCCGCGGCGGCGCTTGAGTTGGCAAAAGCTTCTGGGGGTTGTCTTTCTCATCGTGAGTATCGGAACAATCACAGGGTGCGGAGGTGGAAGCAGCAGCAACACAAAAAGCACAGGCGTCGGCGGCACAACGCCAGGAACTTATACCGTCACTGTCCTTGGAGTCGATCAGACCACCGGAGCAATCAAGTCGAACACGAAGGTGACGCTTACCGTAAATTGAAGGCTTACTCTGCTTTTGGAGCCGGCGCGAATTTGTGCATCATCTTGCAAAGTAATAAAAGCTCCGCCCCAGCAAGTGGTCTTCATGCTGGGGCGGAGCAGTCGTGCAAATGATGAAACACCTTCCTGCATTTCCGGCAATGTTTAGTACAAAAGGTACTTAGCCCGGGCCTGTTTGAAAACCGCAATTTCATCCATCCAGTCCATCCAAACCCGTCGCGGATCCCGTCCGGCGCTGATTGCATCCATGGTCGCTTTGTTCAGCATCAAGCGGTCCAGATTTTTCATCTCGAACTGCTGGGGGTAAAGAGAGTGCAGCGCGGACGCAATTTCGATGCCGAGTTCCGGCGCATCGAGTCTATTCCTGTCCGTCACGATAATGTTCACGCCACCGCACTTTTGCTGCTCGTAAACGCTGGCGGTAGGTGTGAATTCAGTCGGCACAAAGCGAACTCCGTCGATTTGCCGCGCATTCAGATAGGCAGCCAGTTCCACCGGCTTAATCCACGGCGCGCCCACCAACTCAAACGGAGTATCGGCGCCTCGTCCAAGGGACACATTAGTCGACTCAAGAATTCCTAGCCCTGGATAAAGAGCCGCTTCTGTCAGGTTGCGCATGTTAGGAGAAGGATTCACCCAGAACATCCCAGTCGAATCCAGCCAATCTCCCCTCTCCCAGCCTTCCATGGCGACGATTGTGAGGTGAGAATTAATGCCGCGCTCGGAGTTATAAAAGCGCGCTAACTCGCCAATTGTCATTCCATGGCGGATCGGGATCTGCCCGTAGTTGATGAAGTTTTCGCGGCCCTTGTCGCTGATCGGACCTTGAACGAAAGCACCGTTGATAGGATTTGGGCGGTCGAGAACGAATATCTTCTTGTCCGCCTTCGCAGCTGCCTCAAGGAAGTAGCCGAGAGTGGTTTCGTAAGTGTAAAAGCGCGCGCCGATGTCCTGAATGTCGTAGACTATTACGTCCGCGGAGTTAAGAATCTCCAGCGATGGATGGCGCTTGGCGCTGGAATCTCCATAGACGCTGTACACGGGAATCCCGGTTATCGAGTCCTTCGAGTCCGCGATCTGTGTAGTGTCCACGCTTCCGTTCACGCCATGCTCAGGACTGAAGATAGCAACAACTTTGATGCCCGGAGCCTTGGCCAGTACATCGATGGTGCGATTGCCTCGCGAGTCCAATCCGGTCTGATTCGTGACCAGCGCAACCCTGGTTGCCGATCCATTTTCCGCGCGGAGTTCGGCGAAATTGTGCGCCTCAAGCATATCGATGCCGACGCGGACCAGGTCATTGCGCGCGGTCATAAGGTGCTCCGACGACAAGGCCTCGTTATAACCGGTGAGACGAGCGAGACGCAGTTTTTGATCGTCTGAAACCGAGAGTCCCAAACCCTGCGCGGCGACGGTAGCTATCCGCGCACGCAGCGAGCCAACCCCGGATCTATGAGCGTCCGGATGGACTGCATTGGTCAGAACAATCACATAAGTGTTTGTGACTGGATCGATCCAGATTGATGTTCCGGTGAACCCTGTATGCCCATACGATCCGATAGGAAAAAATTCCCCACGGTTAGAGGAATACGGAGAATCGATGTCCCATCCGAAGCCTCGCAGCGAAACGCTGGTGGGCGGTTGCTCCGGCGTAGACATCTTCTCGACCGACAGGGGCGTTAGAACGTGGAAACCGGAGAGCATGTCCTGAACAAATATTGAAAGGTCGTCGGCGGTGGAGAATAATCCCGCGTGCCCCGCAACACCTCCCATGCGCCGTGCCGTCGGGTCATGCACAGTGCCGCGCAGCATATGGTGGTTCTCGTCATATTGAGTGGGCGCGATGCGCGGAATCCACGCGGCGGGCGGCAAGAAGCGCGTATCCTTCATCCCCAGAGGTCCGAACACATACTTTGCCGAATATTCATCCAGGCTCATGCCGGAAACCTTCTCTACCAGGAATCCGAGAGTTTCAAAGTTGATATCGCTGTAAAGAAAATGCGAGCCAGGAGGAAAGATTGGCTTCTCGTCCATGACCATCTGGTAAGCCGCATCGCGGCCCGTCCAAGTTGTCTTCAGGTCTATGTCGGGGCGCAATCCTGAATAATGCGTGAGCAGTTCACGAACAGTAATGTCGCTCTTCCCGTTTCTGGCGAAGTCCGGCAAGTAATTAGATACCGGATCGTTGATGCGGATCTTTCCCTCCTGCACTAACTTCATGACGGAAGTGGTCGTGGCAATGCATTTCGTGAGCGAAGCAATATCGAAAATGGTGTTTTCTGTCATTGCTTCCTTGTCAGGTTCCAGAGAGCGCGAGCCGAAAGCCTTGCGGTAAACCACTTTTCCGTTGTGGCCGATCAGCACAACGCCGCCAGGGATAACTCCTCGCGCAACTGCCGCATTCATCATCTCATCAATGTTAGTTAGGTTTGCTCCATTAGTTATGATGGCTTTGTCGCCGGAGGGCGAGGCATTCCCTTCGGCCAGTGCGCTAAGTGACGCAGCGGCAATCAGAAGCATCAGGACAAGCCGGCAAATCGTAGGTTGTTTTTTCACTCGAATCTCCCTTGCCTGGGCTTGCGCCTGGCAGCAATTGACAAAACTTTTATGGGCGGACGGCAGCACGCGCCCGGTTGAATCAGCTTATTAAGCTAGAACCTTCAGTCCCAGGCCGGGCCCGGACGGCAAAATCAACTTTCCGTGCCGCACCTTCACACCTTCGTACGGATCATTGCTAATCAACAAATTTCCATCCAGGTCAGGATAATCAACTAACGGCGATAGGTGAGCCGCCGCGGTAACTGTGCACGAGCTGGATACCATGCAACCTAGCATCACCTTCATATTCATCGTTCTGGCAAACTTGATCCACCGGTAGGCTTCCATCACGCCTCCTGACTTATCAAGCTTTACGTTGACTCCGTCGTAAGCTTCCTTCAGTTGGGGGATCAACGACGCGTCCGTGCAAGCCTCATCGGCAATAATCGGCAAATGCACTTTGCTGCGCACATACTTAGTCTCTTCAAACATATGCGCCGGCATCGGCTGCTCGATTAATTCCACACCCTGCGTCTCTAGCCAGTTAATCTTGCGGATGGCTTCTTCTTTATCGGTCCATCCCTCATTGGCGTCCACACGCAACGGCTTTTTTGTCACGCTGCGGATGGCTTCGATCGTCTCCTCGTCACTCTTAAGCCCAACTTTCACCTTGAGAATCGGAAAATCTTCGGCCTCGCGCGTCTTCTGCCGCGTAATCTCCGGCGTATCGATTCCTATTGAAAAAGTGGTCAAGGGGGCGTCTTCCGGATCGAGCCCAAAATACTGATACAAAGGAATGCCGAGCTTCTTGCCCAGCCAATCACATATCGCGATGTCCACCGCAGCCATGGCCGCGTGCTGATGCTCGCCTAGCGCGTGGCGCACCTCGGCTAGGAGCTTATCGAATCTTTGCGGGTCACCCGATTCAATCCGGCCGATAATCGCATCTATGGCCAGCTTGGCTTGCTCGGGGTACTCCTTGTATCGCACGATCGGCGCGCCCTCGCCGTATCCGGTGATGCCGTCGCGTTGATACTGAAGGTGAACTGTGTCGCGATAGGCGCTGGATGACATAGTGGTCGTCCATGTGTGGCGCAGCATGAGACGCTTCAGTTCAGTCTTGACCACTGCATTGCCGCCCACCGTGGGAGCTGCCGCAGCGAACATAGTCGCCGGTATCGCAGCGCCTACTCCCACTGCGCCGGCCGCTCTGAATAAATCGCGTCGATTCATCATTTCACTCTCCGTGCGGCTACCAACAGTTTGGTCCAGGGCATATCGTCAAGCTTGCTAATCTGCACCTCGGGGTGTGTGTTGGTAGTGTCGTGGATAAATTCGCCATTACCAATGTACATACCGGTATGGGTGATCTTTGTCGCGCTGCCGCCAAAGAACAGCAGGTCGCCCGGCTGCAGGTCCTTGCGCTCCACTGGTGTAACTCCACTCCAGTTTGCCTGTACGCCGGCGTCTCGCGGCATGAGGATTCCGCGCTGGCGAACCAGCATTTGCGTTAGGCCAGAGCAGTCGTATCCATGGGTGGAAACCCCGCCCCATGTGTAAGTGATGCCAAGGAATCTGCGCGCGACTTGGATGGTCTGGTCGATGGTAAGTGCGGGAACATTTGTACTTACATTGCCTTGCTCGACATAAGCCGTCTGCCCATTTACGAGCTTGACCTGAAGCCACCGCCCGCTCCGGTCCACATTGGCGGAAACCAATTCCAATTGTGCCTCCCAGGGAAGGTTCAGCAGGGGCGCGTGTTTGGTCACACTGGGTTCGCGATAGATATTCGCGCCGAGCTGTACGACGCGAACGGCCTTGCCGGCGGGGGCATAATCGCTTTGCTCCGCTGTAACATCCTCTGCCGCAACCCAGCCCGTATAGTCATCTCCGGTGCGAATATGAATCCAGCCATCTTTCTTCTCCAACGAAAGGACGCCAGAACCATAGAGGGCTTGCGACACTACATCGCTGTCAGCGGAGGCGGAATGATACATGTTGATAACCGGCATGGCTACCACATAGTCTGGCTTTGCGACAGACTCCTGGCCCCTCGCAACAACGCAAGGAAGCGCGGACATAACCAATAAGGCACCGATCTGCGAAAGTACGGCATTGCGAATTATCTTCATCCTAGCTTCTCCCGTGGTACAGATCCATTTGTTACTACGACGCGCCTAACTTGTAGCGCCGCTGCTGGGCAACCCTTGTAGCGATGATGGCACAATCAACATTTGTGCTACTTATCCTTCTTCACGGCAGGAAGATCAGGCGAGGTTGGAGGCGCGGCGACCGGCAGTGCAGGCAATCCAACCTCCTCCGGTTTGGGAAGGACGTGTGTCTCGCGATATTGCGAGCTTGCCTCACTGAAACGGTTGGCGCGCTGAATCCACAATTGGATGGCGAGATCGTAATGCGCCATGACATTATCCAGCCAATAGGGGCGATTCTCCTGGAGCCATGCGTGGCGGAAGAGCCCCCGGCTCATCTCATATCCCTCGCGAAGATCCTGGCATTCACCATTCACGCCCGTAATCGCGCCTAACTCTCGGCCTACTTGGCGCTTGCCTACTGGATCGCCTTGTTCCTGGTAAGCGCGATCATACCCGTCGGCGATTTCCTGCGCAACCTCGAATTTGTATCCGATAAAGTCCATGCGCCGCGCTCCCATCTCCATTGCGTCCAGCGCATCCGGTTCGCGCAGTGGCGCTGTGCCACGCGCCTGATCGATGAGAATAATGGCCTGTTCGGCGTGTACGCGAAACGCATGAGCTACCGGCAGCAACTTGGCGGAAAGCTGTTGTCCTTCCGCACTCCACGGATCAATCCAGAATAAGTTGTCGGTGGCCGAACCTAGCCCTGCATCTTTCAGTGTCGCCTGCGCGGCCATCAGTTCCACTTGTGCCTGGTTGATCTTACCTGTGAAATCGCCATGAAAGACCTGACCGTAACTGCTCTGAAATTGAGGAATGCTGCTTGTTCCCTTTTGCCAACCGGCGGCCGCGCCGAAGAGCGCGCCATACCAATCCATGTTGAACAGTCCCTCGCCCAGATCATTCCAGACGGTATTCAATTCTCCGGTAGAGCCGAGCCGCTGACCATCGCGAACAAATCCCTGAATGTTATCGAGACCGGCATTGAAATTTGGATAGACTACCCGCCAGTTATTAATGCCTGGAGCCACCCACGTCTCCATTCCAGCATCTACGTACGGCGAGAGCCACTTTTCATATCCGTTAGGCCTCGGATTGTATTCCCATGCGACGGCGATCATGTCCTTCGGCAGTGTCTTGACCAGTTCTGGGCTATCCATCGCGATGTCGCCCCAGAACAGCAGCTTTCTATCCAGAGGAGTTAGTTCCGCATGAATTTGCTTGAGAAAGTCAACATACACCGCGCCGAGCCCATCCTGAGTCACGCGCGCTTTGGTCTGTCCTCTTCCCAGTTCGAAGGTTTCGTCCGCGCCGATATGAAGAAACGGGCCGGGAAAACTCGAAGCCGTCTCCGTGAACCATTGCCGGATCAGATCCAGCGATGCAGGCTGACCTGGCGCCAGAACAGACCCATGCGGCGTTTCCGCAAGCTGGGAATAAACATCGTACATCAGGACGCGATGCAGGTGGCCAAATGCTTCCTGCTCGGGAACAATCGTGACGTGGTACTGATTGGCATAGCGCACCAGCTCTGCTCCGTCGGCGCGGGTCATTGCGCCTCCGGGCAGTGCGGCCAGCGGATTGGACGCATAGGCCAGGGTGTTCTCGAAGTACGGCGAGTAGATATTCACCTTGTACTCGGAGAGTATGCGAATTTGATGCTTCTGATATTCAAGCGTGGGAACGGGGCCGCGCGATAGATCGTCGCTCAGGCCGCGATACTTCATGGCAGGCCAGTCGCGCACCACTCCCGAGTGAAAAATAGCATCCGCTCCACGGCCGTCTGTCAGTTGCTTGATGGTTTGCACGCCGTAATAGATTCCCGCGCCCGTGGCTGCAATGTCATATGTTACGTTCCCGTCGGTGACGAGAACATAGCCCTCGGCCTGCATCGCCGGATCAAAATTGATGTGGGCGCTTGCAAGAATTGTCTCCGCCTTTTTTGTTTGCTGGCGAAGAAGCACGATCTTGATTTTGCCCGTCTTGCCGATGCGCGCGTCGATGCCGCGTTCCTTGAGCGAACTGGCCAGGTCATCGGCGGCGAACTTGTCTTCGGCATCCTTGCCTGCGGCCATGATGCCTGCGCCCTTAGCCAGCGAGACGTCCTTAACTTCGCGAATCTCACGCGGCATGGGAATCAGGGCGAGCTTCGGAGCCGCTGGCTGCCTGGGAGAGAGCGATGGTGCTGCTTGCGCAATCAAGGTCGTCGATGGAAAAAGGAGAAGGCCGGTTAGAAAGCAGATGGTAGCGCAAAAAGCAGCAGAAGGGAGAAGGCGTTCGCGTAAATAAGACAGGCAGAACATTTGTTTACCTCAGGACCGCGGTGTGCGCATTGGGATCGCAGGGAACCACGCGTGCGCAATTCTGATTCTAGGCAAAAACCGCAAGACGCTCAACAAGCATCAGAGCGGAAAAATCGTATTAGGGAGCTTAGAGAAAATTCAGGAGGATTGTCCTGTTGAACAATCCTCCTGGTTAGATGTTGCACTTGTCTCAAAATTAGAACTGATAATGCACTGTAACCTGCATGATCCTCTGTGAGGAGTTCGTGGATGTGATTCGGCCAAACGTGGTGCCGAGTGAACTGCTCAGTGTGTTAACTGGAGCCGCATAGCTGGCGAGGTTCAGCGCGTTGAAGGCCTCCCCGCGCAGCAGGAGGGTTTGTCCACCGGTGATCTGGAATGACTTGGACGCCGCCAGATCAACCTGACGGTACCCAGGAGCGCGCTCGGAACCGTTGGACGCGTTACCAAAGCTGTTGGCGCTCTCGTAACCATAAGCGCAGGTGCCATTGTCAACGGCATTGCCGGTTGTTTTATCGAGGGTCGTGCACGGCACTGCGGATGGATCGGTGCCAAACCAGTTTGAGGTAGTACGGCCCACAATTTTCATCGGCCTGTACTGCATGGCGTGCGGACGGCCGCTGGCAGTGCTGCCGTTGTGGATGACATAGTTATTGGGCGAAACCATGTTGAGCGGGAAACCGGAGTACATGACGACGCCGCCGGAAATCTTCCATCCGCCAACCGCTGAGTCCAACACCCGGTTCATTTTGGCGCCGAATCTTTCTCCGCGGCCGAAGGGCAGTTCATAGTTGAAATGGCCGTTGAAAGCCTGACGGACATCCTGGCCTGCCGGGCCGTAGTCCCCGCGTGGATTGCGGAAGTCCTGGAAGAACGTCGAGGAATCGGAGACACCGGAAACGCCATAGAATCCGGCGTTGTTAGTCAACGCGTGCGACCAGGTGTAGTTGAAGGTGTATTCCAGGCCATTGGAATTCTGATGACGAACGGTGGCCTGCATGGAGTGGTAGTTGGAGTAACCTTCCGACTGAGTGATCTGCATATATCCCTGATTGCCCACAAGATTGCAGGCCGGCGATGCCGGAGCAACGGTGTTGCTGCAATCAGCATTGGTGAGCTTGGCGGTAGCATTCGTCGTCCACTGATTAGCCTCAATGGGAGTGACCAGGTGCTGGCCTGTTTCACCAACATACCCAGCCTGCACGGAAGTCTTGCCGTCGATCAGGTATTGCAAGGCCAAGTTGAACTGTTGAATCAACGCCGGCTTTAGGTTCGGGTCCCAGGCGTTGTAAATGCTGATGGCTCCCGCAGGGTGGCTGAAGCCCGCCTCCAATGTCAAGGGAAGCTGTCCGCTAGAGCTGGTTGAAGGGACGGTTGGAGTGGCCGAGAAGCCGGTCTGGAAGGGCGGATTCTGCGCCATCCTCCAGTTTTCTCCCGCGCCTTCCACATCGTCGGTCATCCCGTAGCCGCCGCGAAGCACGATGCGAGGGTCGACCTGGTAAGAGAATCCAATGCGCGGCATGAACTCATAGTTGTAAGCGTTATACAGGGAGCGGCTGTTGCCGTTCACTCCTGCAAGTTTGATGCCCGACGCCGAAATCAGGTTCATATTCGACAAGTCAACGCTGGCTTCCTTGTTGTTGACTTCGTAGATGGGTTGATCGTGGCCATAGCGCACGCCCAGATTCAAGGTAAGCCTTGAGTTAAACTTCCAGTCATCCTGAACATAGAAAGCAGCGCGGTACTGGCGTTGTCCGTTAGCTCCGGAGACGCCGCCGATGGATGTGCTGCTGGCCTGGTCCATGACGAGGTCGGCATAGCCGTAACCGCCGCAGGCCTTGTTAAAGGCGACGCCGCAGATTTTTGATGAGTTATCCACGTTGTACGCACCGGAATACGAGAACGTTCCCAGAGCGCCGGAATTTCCGGAGTAGTAAATGTTCTGCTGATAGCGCAGTATCTGGGTACCGAATTTGAGGGTATGCGCGCCGCGCAGCCAGGTCAGGTTATCCCCGTAGTAAAAGTTGTTCTCGTGGAACTGGGTGACGACCGCCTTGTTGCCCATGTTGCTCTCGGAGCTGCCGATGCTCATGACGCTGAAGCCCGCAAACGGCTGGTCGGCAAAGGGGAGCCCGATCTTGTTGTCGCCGCTCGCCCCAAAGATGCCGGAAGGATCCCCCGGTACGCCCTGATTCCAGATAGAGCGAGTGACGCCCGCACGAAACTCATTCACGATCGCAGGCGAGAAGTTGTGTACCCAGTTGGCTACAAAACTCTTGAACGGATAGACGTTGTTGCTGGGAAAGGTCGTCGGCAAAACGGAATGAATGGTGAAATCGGTCGCTTGACCCTGGGTGTAACGGCCCATCACCGCGTCGTTGACGCCGGCTTTCCAATCGCCCCTGAAATCTTCCTGATTGTTGTGTGTCTGGCCCTTGGTGTAGCCCAGATAGTTGTTCGCATCGCCTTGGCCGGTCAGGGGCGTTGCATTAGGTTGAGGAAGTGCATTCACGTTGTTAAACAGAAATTTGGCCAAGGGGCTGACCAGCGGAACCTGATTGCACGTCTTGTGCGGATCCCCCGCGTTCAATGAGCAGTCTCCCATTGGGGAGGCATTCGCAAACCCGTTACCGTTCTGGTTGTTATAAAGTTGCACGTTAGCGAATTGCGGCGTCCACAATTCCGAAAAGTCGCAGGTCGCAACGCCATTCACTACTGGGCAGTTGCGCATATCCATGGTCGGCACAGTGGCTTTCGCCTGGCCGCCGGAGTGATAACGGAAGCCCAGATAATCAGCAAAGAAGAAGAGCTTGTCCTTGCCGTTGAAGAGGTGCGGAATCCGGACTGGCCCTCCGATGGTGCCACCAAACTGATTTTGCGTAAATACAGAGGGTTGGACGCCGGCATAGCCGTTATACCAGGAATTGGCGGCCATGTAATTGGCTTGATAAAGCTCGTAGGCACTGCCATGGAAGTTGTTCGTTCCGCCCTTGGTAACCACCAGGATTTCGCCGCCGTTGACGTTTCCGTACTCGGCGCTGGCGTTGCCAGTGATTACCCGCATCTCCTGAATAGCGTCAGGGGCCGGGTTGTAGGCTGACAGGTTGTTCATGGTCTCGTTAATCTCGATACCATCGAGAACGTAGTTGTTGGTCTGGGCACGGTTGCCATTGAAAGATGGACTTCCAGCCCAAGATGTGGCGCGCTCGTTGCCGTTGCTGGATGCCATGCTCGACATGCTGGGGTTGACCGCGCCAGCTACATATAAGGTTGCGCTCTGAAAGTTCAGTCCGTTCAGCGGCATGCTGGAGAGTGCGTTGCCGGAGAGGGTCGACTCTACCGTCGCATCCTCGGTTTGCATAATGGGCGAAACATCGGATGAGACAACGATTGTATCCGAGGTCTGTCCAACCTTCAGCTTGGTGTCGATTCTGGCGATCTGGTCGATCTCCAGCATGAATGGGCCAATCGACGACGTCTCGAAGCCCGGGGCTGCTACGGTGATTTTGTACTGTCCGATGGGCAGGAACTGGATATTGTAGATGCCACTCTCGTTGGTGACGGTGCCCGTCTTCACGTTTGTCGCCGTGTTGGTTGCGGTAACACTAACTCCCGCGAGAACAGCTCCAGCCGGATCCATAATGGTGCCGCGCACGGTGGCTGTAATTGTCTGAGCACTTGCGGGCGACAAGCCCAGCAACATGGCAAATGTCAGCAACAATCCGAACATTCGCGCCTGGCCCGCGCAAAGGTTGCGCAAAGCCTTGATTGTACAAAGATTGCGTATGATCATGTTTGTGTCCATCCTCCAAAAGTTGTACATCGTTAGTCGGTAGCGGCAAAGAGATGCCGATGGTCCATTTACAAGAGCAGTGTGACCATTCGGCAAGCCGCCAAGAACAGAGCCGGCACACATTTAGCGCGAAACTAGGTCCGCGTCCATGTGTACAACCTTGCATTCCGAAAGCGGCTAGCAATTCCGCTTTTGACAATTGACCTGCGCCAGGAGACAGATTCCAGGCAGCGACGCGCCTAAAGGCGCACACCACCCGTAGCCGGAAAACCGGGTACAAACCACAATCGCAAAGCGTAATTGAAGTCGAAGGAATAATAGCCTAAGGATTGCTTATTTGTCAAGGTTAGCAACTATGTTGTTGACCATAATCGCTCAATACGCTCAAAATTGTCCCGACTGGGGGCATGAAAGGCGGCCATGTTAGACATATAAATGAATTTACATCAATCGCTGGATCAAGAAGCGCGCGACTCTCAAAATGACTTGGATGGTTGATCGGAAATCCCTCAAGCCGCTCACCGCCGGGCATACGGCAGGCAGGTCAAAACTCCGATTCTCAGCTCGATTGCAAATGGGGAGACGCTCCCAGCGACCGGGGCGGATGGTCGCCTGCGTATGCGCGGCGAGAAGAGACAGCCCCAGAGGGAGAACTGTGAGGTCGGAGGCCGTTGATCGCAGAACGGCGCCAGCCAAAGCCGGCGCCATTCTGGTGGGTCACTGGAGCCAGTTAGAAGGTGAACTTGCCTGCGACTTGCATAACGCGATTGTCGCGGGCGCTCGTGATGACACCGAAGGTGCTCGACGTTGTTGATGTTGTGCCGGGCGAGCCCAGGTTGGTGTGGTTGAGCACGTTGAAAGCCTCGCCGCGGATCTGGAGGTTCACGCCCTGGTGCAGCTTGATGTTGCGGAAGAGTCCAATATCGATGCGGTCAAAGCCAGGAGCGCTGACCACGCCGCGCTTTTCGGTGCCCAACTGGCCCTGTCCGCTGGGGTTGAGACCCGCGGGCAGCGGCGCCGCGAATGCGCCGCGATAGAACCACTGTTGGCGCGTACGGAGCTGCGTTCCCTGACCATTCCGGGGATTGCCGATCTGGTTGGGCCGGAAGCCGGCGGCGGTGTTTCCCGCGTTGCCAATTCCGGCGGAATCAGTGGCTTCGTTGCCGTTTGCCTGGTTATTCAAGGTGTTGGTGTAGCCATAGTAGACCAAGCCACCCAAGCTCTCCGAGATGGTCAGCGGCAAGCCCGAGTTCATGGCCAGGATGCCAGAGATCTCCCAACCGCCCACGATGTGGCCGGCGACGCCGCGCTGATCCATCATCCAGGGCAGCTCATAGACGCCATCCACGCTCAAGACGTGATCCCGATCATCGGTGGCGCGGCCATAATCGCCGTTGATGTTGTAAGCGTTCTGTGGCGGCGTCGAGTAGTCGTTCGGGCTATTGGTCAGATCGCGCGACCAGGTGTAGTTGGCGTCGATCATGCTCTTGCCCTTGAACTTCTTGGTGGCCTTGACCTGCAGGCCGTTGTAGTTTGAGCTGAAGATCGCCTGGACTGTGTCGACGTAAGAGTAGCCCAGGTACGGCCTGATCTGGTTGAGCCCGTAATCGCAGGTTGTGCTGGCGTACGCAGGTATCGTGGTAGTCCCAATAGTGCCTGCATCTTTATAAATACAACTGGAGGCAACATCGGTCGGCGATATCTTGCCGAGATAGGAGTTGGGCACCGGCTCATCTTCGTTCACTTTGCCGAGCAGGTGTGTGCCATGCGTGCCGAAGTAGCCGATGTCGAGCATAAAGGTAGGCGACAACTGTTGCTGTATATCCAGCGAGAACTGCTGGATATACGGCGTGTGGTAGTTGATCGGGGAAGCTTCAACGCCGCCCGGTGTAGCCGAGGCTGCGATAGTTGCGGATTTGCCGGCTGGATCATCCAACACAGCGGTCGAAAGCGAGTAGTTGGTCACTGCGGGCGGATTGCCCCAGATTATCGACTCGTAGTAGCTGACTTCCGACTGGTCGTAGGCCCAGCCATAACCGCCGCGGAGCGAGGTTTTGCCATTTCCGAAGACGTCATAAGCGAAGCCGAAGCGCGGCGCGAAGTTGTATTTGTCAGCCTGTCCGACCTTGTTGCCGAACGGAGAGGGGTGACCTGTAACACTCGAACTGGATGGGAAAATCAGGCCGTTCAGGTAGTTGATGCCCTGATAGTCGGCAGTCGGATTGGGGGTGGCGACGAGTACCTTCCCAGTGGAGTCGTAGCACCCTGCTGTCGACGCAGGAGAATTTAGGCAGATCAATCCTGTGGGGCCGATGGTAGGCGCTTTGGCGGCGCTGTAGGTAGCCGGGTCAAAGTTGCTCAGGCGGTGACCGGCGTCGGTAGGCTGGGCAAGGTATCCGTAGCGCACACCCAAGTTGAGCGACAGACGCCGCGAAATTTTGAAGTTGTCCTGAACAAATCCCTCCAGAATGTTCTGCAGAACGTCAGCCGTAATGGCGTTCGAGGCCTGGTTGAATCCGCCATTGGCGTTGCCTTCGAGGAAGTTGGCGAACCCAAGATCCGTTTGCGTAGCCGCATTACCGGTGGGTGAAACACCTGTGGCGTTGGTGTTAACGCCGGTAAAGGTGAAAGCGCCCTCGTTGTATCCGTTGGCTGCGCTACCAACGGCGTTCTCTGCCTTCTCAAAGTGGTTGTAGCTTGCGCCCGCGATGAGCGTGTGGCGGCCTATCGTCCTGGTCAGATCGCCGAAGACGTTGTTGTTTTTGTCGATGTCATGATAGATACCCGTGCTACCCAAAGCGGCAAACGCGTTGCTTCCCGCAAACGAAAGCGTCGGGATCACGCCGAGCACGTTCTGGTAGGGCAGGGTTACCTGGCTTGCAACGTCGGTGGAGGCGGCGGATGTGAAAGCGCCGATGGGGGTGGTGAAAACCGCATTGCTGGAGTAAGCGTAACCGACGTTCGCCAGCATTTTGGGCGAGAAGAGATAGGTGGCGTGCCCCATGTGCTGGGTGCCGGGATTCGTGGTGATAGTGGTAGAGAGGCCCGGGATGGCCACACCTGTACCGAAGGTTCCACTCCCGGACACGATCGGGAATGTGTCGTGGAGGTAGCGGTAGAAGAGGCTCAACTTGGAGGAAACCGTCTCATCGATGCGAACAAAGACCTGATTATTGTTGTTTGTGTTGGCCACAGTGTCCGCTAACTGGTGCGGATCAAAGCCAGCAGCGATGTTGGCCTGCTCGGGCGGCAACGGAATGAACTTGTAGATGTCCTTCAGGTAAGCCGCGGCCACCGTGTCAACTGTCGCTACCTTGTTGCCGTAAGCGGTGCATTGTCCATTAGTCGCGTTATAAGCAGTGCAGACTTGCACCGGTCCCTGCGCCCAGGTGGTGCTGGTGGGCTGATAGTAGACGTTGGAAAAGTCGCCCGAGCGTTCGTTAGCGTCGGGGACAAGGGCCGTTCCCGAGGTATAAGTTACGACTCTCCTGGTCTCGTCGGAGAAGAAGAAGAAGGTCTTATCCGTTCCGTTATAGAGGTGCGGAATCCGGACTGGGCCGCCGAAGCTTTCGCCGAAGTCGTTGTAACGAAGGATAGGACGAGGCTGCACAGGAAGGGTTAGCTTGTTGCCCCATGTGTTTGCATTGAGAATATTATTTCGGAAGAACTCGTAGGCGCTTCCGTGGATTTTGTTGACTCCGGACTTGGTAACGACATCTACCTGGCCCGAGGCGCTGCGCCCGAACTCGGCGGAGTACTGCCCACGCAGAGTCTTGATTTCAGCGATGGCGTCGGGGCTGGGATAGGTGAGGAGCGTCAGGTTGGCTCCGCGGTCCACGTTGTCGGCACCGTCAATGGTCCAGTTATTGGAGGTATTGCGGCCGCCGTTGACCGAGAAGTTGATCTGGTTCGACCCGCCAGTAGGGTTCGTTGATCCTACATACAACTGATCGCTCGCACCGCCGAAAGCAACGCCGGGCTGTAAGGTGAGAAACTGCTCATAGTTGCGGTAGTTGAGCACCAGTTCGTTCATCTGCTCGCCGTTGATCAGGCCCGTTGAGGACGCGTCCTCCAGATTCAACTGTGCCTCAGCCGCGGTAACCGTAATGGTTTCGTCATTGCTGCCGGCAACAAGAACCTTGTTCACTGTCAGCGAGTCGGCGGCATGGAGTTGAAGCCCGATTACGGTCTCCGTCTTGAATCCAGGAGCCGTTATCTTCACTGTGTATGCGCCAAGCGGCAGTGATGTCGCGGTGTAATAACCAGCGGAACTGGTTGTCAGGACGCGAATATTCTGGCCGCGATCAGTGTTAGTGAGCGTAACCGTGGCCCCCACGATAATGGCGCCTGTCGGATCAGACACCGTGCCGCTGATGGCGCCCGTCAAGGAATCCGCCGCCCAGGCTCCGCCAACTACGAAGCCGATGAACGCCGCTAGAATTGCTGTGTGTAGCAACCGCTTACATAGGTTCATTTACGAGCCTCCTTATAAATGTTGCTTAGCGCGCTCAGGGGTATCCCTGTGCGGCGTTTAGCGGATGGTTTTTCCATGGGCCATCTTGCGGTCCATGGTGGATCGTTCGTCCTTGGTAAAAGGCCCAACAGCGGGGAATCCGGGGAATGCCGCAAGCGAGGCGTTGAGCCAATTGTCACAAGATATTAATAAGAAAATTAGCTGCCTGTCAAGCGAAATGCCTATGAATTGAGCAAGATATATCCAATCCGCTTATATATGCGCGATACGCCAATATGAAATGGACGCCCTCGGCTGTGTGCGATGGCGTCCATTTCATGCATACTCGGGTATCGGTCGTCCGGCTGTTGAGCAGCCTCCGCTACTATGCTTCAATCGCCTTGCGGATGCTGCCTTGAGCGCGCTTTAAGCGGCGGACAGCCTCTGGCTTGGAGACCTTGGCGCAGAGCATCACCAGCGCCACAGAGACCTTCATATCGGCCGCCTCCAGAGTAGCCAGCGCAACGGTCCGGTTTACTTTGGCGACGCGCTGCACAATGGAGATTCCGCGCTCGACCAGCTTTTCGTTCTTGAGGTGCAGATTGACCATCAAGTTGCCGTAGACATATCCCAGGCGGGCCATGGCGCCGGTCGTGAGCATATTGCAAATCAGCTTCTGTGCCGTGCCGGCCTTGAGCCGGGTGGATCCGGTTAACACTTCGGGGCCAACCTCAGCCTCGATGGCGATCTGCGCAACGCGGGCCATTTCCGAGCCAGTGTTGCAGATGATGGCGACGGTGGCAGCGCCCTTCTTGGCAGCGTATTTCAAGGCCGCAATGGTGTAAGGCGTGCGGCCGCTGGCAGCCAGGCCCACAACCACATCCTTCTTGCCGGGCTTTCGCACAGCCATGTCGCTCTGGCCCAACTTGGACGAGTCTTCACTGGCTTCTGTGGCGTTGGCAAGCGCGCGTTCGCCGCCGGCTATCACGTACTGGACCATGGTAGGATCGGTACCGAAAGTGGGCGGGCACTCGGAGGCGTCCAGCGCGCCCAGCCGGCCGCTGGTGCCGCTCCCCACGTAGATCAGCCGGCCACCTTTCGCCAGGCAGTCGTGGACCACGTTAATTGCCTTGCCTATCTCAGGCAGCGCCTTGCGTACGGCGCGCAAAACCTTGGCGTCCTCGCGATTCATCAGAGTGGCAATCTCCAGCGCACTCAACTTGTCCAGATCGGAAGAGGCGCGGTTTTGCCGTTCCGTGTTCAAATCACCCAGTACCATTTACTCTCCTATGTTCTAACTTCGCTAACTGATTCAACCGGCATGGTCCGCCGCAGAAAGAAGCTGGCGCAATAACCGACGCTAAACGTGACAATGCTGCCCAGCGGCACGTACCAGGTATACGGAACCTTGGTGAACTGCCACAGGAAGACGTTCAAGATAAAGCCGCACAACATACCGACCATGGCGCCGCTCTCAGAAGTTCGGCGGGTGAGAACACCTAGCATGAAAACCCCGAGTAGAGAACCATAGGCCACTGAAGCAATGGACAAGCCGATCTCCAGCACCTTTCCACCGCTTTGCCGGACCACAATCGCCAGTCCAAAGAGCACAATCCCCCAGCCAATCGTTGCCATGCGCGAGAGAAACATCTTGCGCTTCTCGCTGGCGCCCGGATTGAATCTGGAGTAAAAATCGATGATGGTGGTGGAAGAAAGCGAATAGAGCGATGCGCTCAGGCTGGACATGGCAGCGGCCAGAATGGCCGAGACCAGCAGGCCGCTGATGCCATGCGGCATGCATGTGACAACGAAAGTGGGATAGATGGCATCCGGGCGCGCAAAGCTCGCCGCCAGAGGCACCATCTTATACATGACCCAGAGCAGCGCGCCGATCAGCAGAAAGAGCGAGAACTGGAAGAGGACCAGGAAGCCGCTCATCACCAGCGCCATCTTGGCATACCGCTCGCTGCGCGACGCCAGCAGCCGCATCACGATCAACTGATCGGTGCCGTGGCTGGCCGTGGTGAGGAAGGCGCCCCCGATCAATCCAGACCAGAAAGTATATTTTGCGTAGAAGTTCCAGCCGAAATAGAAGACGCGGAACTTGCCCGCGGCCGCGGCCATGCCGAAGGCGGCATGCCACCCGCCCGGAACCAGATGCGCGATAGTGAACAGCCCTATCACGGTTCCGGTCATGTAAACCGTCAACTGCACCACATCCGTCCAGATCACAGTCGCCATGCCGCCCTTGAAGGTGTAGATAAGGGTGAGGATCATGACAATGGCGATTGCCGTGACATCGCGGGCCAGGTCGCTATAACCGTGCAGAAGCCCGGAGAGCGCGATGCCCACCACGATGGCAATGGCGAAGACTCGAACGCCATCCGAGGCGGCGCGCGTCAGCAGAAACAAGCCCGCGGTGAGCGAACGCAGCCTCTGCCCGAAGCGCCGTTCAATGAGCTGATAGGCCGTAACCAGGTCGCCGCGAAAGTAGTGCGGAATCAGCAAAAGGCTGATGATGACGCGCCCGATCATGTAGCCGATGACCAACTGAAGGAAGCTGAAATCCTTCTCGTAGGCCATGCCGGGTACGCTGATGATGGTTAGCGTGCTGGTCTCAGCGGCAACGATCGACAGTGAGATGGCCCACCACGGAATCGTCTTTTCGGCCAGGAAGTAGCCCTTGATGGTGCTCTGTTTCTTCTTGAAGTGCATTCCGAAGGCCGTGACACACGCCAGATACACAGCGATCACCGCAACATCGAATAAATTCAGCCCCATGGTGTTTCGTTCTCCGCTTCTTTACGGTACGCGTTTTCTGCGCGGGTGAATCGCTGTGGCCAGCGGCTTGCGGATACGGCTCGGCGGATCGGCTAGCCCTGTTCTTGTTTGATTACAAATGATGCCAATGCGGCAGTTTTTCATCATGCACAGACTATGTCTGCGCGCAGCAAATGCTCCCCGCCGCACGACCGGAGCCGTAAACCGAACCGGCTGAAGGAGTGTGCCTAGCTCTGCCATGTGCAAGCTGAAGAACGCGAGCGCTGGAATGGGCCTCTACCTCCGGAGCATCCCCGGATCATAGAAATGACCATTTGACTTCGATATGGTCATTATAGACCAGGAGAAGGCGCTCCTGCGGTGCCTCACGACAAAATTTTGCACGCAAGGCCGATTTAAGGACGGTTTGACCATTTTCCGGTTGCAAGAACTGCAGCAAGCCAGCTTGCGAGCCCCTAAGAACCTGTCCAAAAACTATGTCTTGAAGGATACGGGCTTCAGCCCGTACGTTGAGAGCCAATCTCTGATTTTCGGCTTTAGCCGCGGCGGGAATGCAAACTGCCGTAAAGGCACACCTCAGGGGCTACAGCGTTTTCGATTCAAGTGCTTACAGAAACCACGATGTCGAGTGGCTTTTTCCCCAAGAAAAAGCCACCTTGCACAATCTTCAAATGGCAACATGTGAATCGAAAACGCTCTAAAGCCCACAACTATTTATGCCTTTGAAGTACGGGCTAAAGCCCGTACCCTTCACCCAAAACCGAGTTGTTCGACAACTTCTTACGCCGTAGCCCGCTGCTGTTCGCGTCCGGCAAGACGCACGCTGACCACCTTGGAGACGCCCGGCTCCTGCATGGTGACGCCGTAGATCATGTCGGCCGATTGCATCATGCGCTTGGAGTGAGTGACCACCAGGAACTGCGTGTCCCTGCTCAAGGCGTACATCAGGTCGGAGAAACGTCCAACGTTGGTTTCGTCCAGCGCCGCGTCCACTTCGTCGAGCGCGCAGAAGGGGCTGGGTTTGAACTGGAAGATAGCCACCAGCAAGGCCAGCGCGGTCAGAGATTTTTCTCCGCCAGAAAGCAGCAGCACATTTTGCAGCTTCTTGCCCGGCGGCGAGGCAACGATATCCAGTCCGCTCTCAAGCTGATTCTCCACGTCCGTGAGGCGCAGAAATGCCTGACCACCCTGGAAGAGCCGCGCAAAGACCAGGGCAAAGTTCTCGTTGATGCGGGCAAAAGCCTCGTCAAACCTGCTGCGCGAAATCAGGTCGATCTCCTTGATGGTCTGCTGGGTGTTCTCAATTGACTCCATCAGGTCCGTGCGCTGCGTTTCGAGGAATCCGTGACGTTCGGCGGTCTCCTTGTACTCGTCGAGCGCCATCATGTTCACCGGCCCCATCTGCTCGATGCGCTGGCGCAACCCGCGGCAGGTCTCCTCTTCGGCGACAAGCGGCTCTCCGTCCAGGCGCTCGATGAGCGCATCGGAACGCAACGCTGCGGCCTCAAGATTTACCTCGGCCAGGCAGCTTGCCTCCAGGTGCTCGAGTTCGGCACTGAGCTTTGCAACTTGGCTCGAACGGCTGGCGCGGTCCTCGCGCAATTGGTCGAGCGCGGCACGGCCGCCCTTGAGTTCGGACTCCATGGTCGCCAGTTGCTGGCGGAGAGATTGCGCCTCCGCGGTCAGCGTTTGCGCCTGCACCAGCGCCTCGGCGCGTCCGGCAGCCAGTTCCTTTTCGCGCTGAGCCAGTTCGGCGCTCTCTTTGATCCGCTGCTCGCGTTCCGCGCTGGCCTCGGTCCTCTGATGGTCGATTGATTGAACTCGGCGGTCCAGGTCGGCGTGGAGCCGGTCGATGCGTTGGAAAGCAGCTTCCGCGCCGCGTCTGCGCTCTTCCAAGCCGGCCAGTTCGGCAGTCACCTGCGCAGCTTGCTGCTGCAAGCCCTCGCGCTCCTGGCGCAGCAAATTCAAGCGCGCCTGCAACTCGTCGAGAGCGGCTTCTGCCGCACGGTGCTCGGCTTCGAGGCGAAGCATCTCCTCTCGCTTTTCGTCGATTGTGCTCCGCTTGGCCTCGCGCGCTTCCTTGTTGCGCGCGGCCTGCGCCGTCCACTCCTCGAAGCGCCGCGCCACGCGCTGCGTCTCCGAGTCCATCTGCTTGAGCGCCGCGCCCTGATTGGCAGTGTCGCGCTCGGCCAGCCGCCGTTCTTCGCTGCTTGCTTCCAATTGCGCGGCCAACTCTTCGATGGCCTTTACCAGCGCGGAAGCCTCTGCGTCCGCTTGCGCTAATCCGGTTTCCAGTTTGGCAAGGCTGCTCTCTGTCAAACGCAACTCGCGCTTCAGCGCCAGAGGGCCTTCGCTGGCCGGCTTGCCGCCAGTCACCGTCGCGTTGTGGAAGCACTCGCCCTCTGGCGTGAGGAAGTAGGCGTACGGATACTGCGCCGCCAACTCCTGCGCTTGGTTCGAGCTTTCCGCCAGATAACCGTGCTTGAGCTTGGGCAGAATAGACTCCAGCGGCCGCCCAAACCCGTTCAGGACGCGAATAGAATCCTTCAGTGGAATCAGCCCTGGGGCGCTGATAGTAGTGTTGTCTTCCGCAAACAACGCGCCTTGCTCGGCCGGGTGAATCAGAAATGTGGCGCGGCCATCCACGCCCGATTTGAGCAGTTGTACGCCTTGCTCGGCAGCCACCCAGCTCTCCACCACCACATAATTCAGCTCCTCGCGCAGAAACTCGTCCACCACGCCTTCATGCTCGCCGCTCACCTCCAAAAAATCAGCGAGCGTGCCCACGGGCGCCATGCCGTCTGCCAGCGCTCCGGGCTTCAGCAGCCGGCGCACCGTGTCGGTGGAGTAGCCGTGGTTGCGAATCAGCGACTGCAGCGCGTCGCGGCGTCCGGCGGCAGTGGCAAGTTCGCCGCGCAGTTGGTTAGCCCGCGTGCGCAGCGCATTTTCCTCGGCGCGACGAGTCTGCAGAGTCTCGTGCAACGACGCAATCTCGCTCTCCAACCGCTTCAGCGCCTCTGCGGCGGATGCGAGGCGCAGTCTTGCTTCTCCGCTCTGCGCGCCCAGGTTTTCGAGCTCGTTCCGCGCCTGGCCCATCTCCGCTTCCAGCCGCTCCGCCTCGCGCTCCAGGGCTGCCAAACTCTCCTCGCCCTGAGCGGTGTGGTTGCGCGCGTTGCCGGCCAGGGTCATCAGATGCATGGCGTGACGGCGGCTGGTCTCCAGTTCGCGTTCCGCCGCAAAGACTCCTTCAGCCGCCGTGCGCGCTCCTTGCTGCCGCGCCTCCACCTGCTGGCGAAAGGCGTGGGCCTCTTCGGCTGCCGTCCCCAGAAATGACTTCTGCTGCGCCCGCTCCTCGGCAATCCCGCCCAACTGCGCCCGCGTCTGCTCCAACTCGGCGCCGGCCGCGGCAATGCGCGTCTCCAACTCGGCCACACGCTCCGTATTGGCGCGCTCCCTGGCCGCTGCGCGCTCCAGCTCGACAGCCGCGGTATTGGCGCGATTCTGCGCCTCCTGGCCCTCGCTATCCAACTGGTAGCCCCGCGCGGTGAGCGTATGCTGGCTGCTCTCCCGCTCTTCGATTCCCGCCGAAGACGCATTGATTTGCTCGGTCAGGGCGGCGATCTCATGCCCCAGCCTCGCCTGATCGGCGTCCATCAGCGCCATGCGGCTGGCCAGCACTACGCGCAGTCGGCCGCGCAGTTCGTCGCGCACAGCAGCGAAGCGCTCGGCCTTCGACGCCTGACGCTTCAGGCTGTTCATCTGTCGCGTGACTTCTTCAAAAATATCGTCCACGCGCGCCAGGTTCTGCTTGGCGCTCTCCAGGCGCAACTCGGCCAGCCGTTTTTTGCTCTTGAAGCGCGTAATCCCCGCCGCTTCTTCGATGATGGCCCGCCGGTCGTAGGGCTTGGAACTGAGCAGTTGTCCAACCCGCTCCTGCCCGATGATGGCGTAGCTCTCCGGCCCCAGGCCCGTGCCCATGAAGATGTCTTGAATGTCGCGCAGCCGGCACAGCTTGCCGTTCAACAAATACTCGCTCTCGCCGGTGCGGAACAGCCGGCGGGTAATCACGATCTCGCCTTTTTGCGGTGTGCGCTGGAATTTGCGGCGGCGAATCTTCAGCACCACCGCCTGCGGACCCTCGCCGGTAGTGAACGTCTGCGGCTGGTCGGTCCCCTGCGGCGCGCCTGCCCCTTCGGCGGCCTCGTCGTCGAGCACCTGGCCGGGCTGCTCGTTGGCGATGATCTCCTCCACCTCGGCGGCTCGCTGACGGCGCACTTCGTCCTCGTCCCAGTCCGTTGGGCCTTCATGATCGATTGCGATCTGCGGCTCCACGGGCACCGGTCCCTCGTAAGCCTCTGGGTCGATCATGGTCAGCGTCACCTCGGCCATGCCCACCGGCTTGCGCTCGCGGGTTCCAGCAAAGATAACGTCCTGCATGTGCGTTCCGCGCAAGGTTTTGGCGCTCTGCTCGCCCAGCACCCAGCTCACCGCGTCCAGAATGTTCGACTTGCCACACCCGTTCGGCCCCACCACCGCGGCAATGCCTGTTCCCGTCACGGTCACCTCCGTGCGGTCGCAAAAGCTTTTAAAGCCGAGGATGTGAATCTTCTTTAGTTTCAGCATTTGAACTCCGGGGTGTTGAGGCTATGGTGCAATAAGCTTCCGTTTCAGCAGGCAACCCGCCAGCGCGCGGGAAAAAATTGCCCTCCGACTACTGACTTTACGGACCCTGGGGGGCAGGGTCAACGTCATGAACAGCGGATTATGTGGATAAGGGAGGCCGGAATTGCTCTTCTTATAAATTCCCTTGAATGGGTTGCAAAAATACGGCTTCTTAGCGAGTTTTATCCGTTTTTTGCACAGCCGTAAGCCCGCCCTGGCAGCCCTGGGCCATAGCCGGACTCACTGCTTTGCGAATTACTTTCTCCAGCGCGCGCAGCGCCTGCGGACGCGGAAACCCCGGCCTGCTCGCCAGGCGAATGATTCTGGAAGATTTTCCTGCGAGCGGCCGCAGAATAATGCCGCGTGCCACAAGCGAGTCCGCGGCCAGGGCCGGAATCAGCGTAGCCCCGTAACCCGCCGCCACCAGGTTGACCAACGTTTCCAGCGTTGCGGCCTGCATCGAGCCTTGCAACCCGCTCCGAGCCGCGCCGTCCTTTGCGCCGCAGGCGGCCAGCGCCTGGTTGGCCAAACAGTGCCCGTCAGCCAGCACCAGTAATTCGTCGGCAAGCGCCTCCTCGCTGACCGATTCTTCCCCGGCCAGCCGATGGTCGAGCGGCAGCGCGGCCAGCAGGTGCTCCTCAAAAAGCGCAATCTCGGTAATCTCTGGCGCATCGGCGGGCGTAGCCAGCAGCGTCGCATCCAGCCGGTGGTTGCGCAACCCGTCGATCAGCGAGCGGGTCTGGTCTTCCCACAACTCGACGGTCAGCCCCGGATAAGTCTGCCGTAAAGGCCGCAGAATCAGCGGCATCAGGTAAGGCGCCAGCGTGGGAATCGCGCCCAGTTTCAAGGGACCCACCAGAGGGTCATGTGCCACCCGCGCCACCGCTTCCATCTGCCCAGCCTCAGCCAGAGCCCGCTGTGCATGGATGAGAATCTGGCTACCCACGGGCGTAATATCCACGCGCTTGTTGGTCCGCTCCAGCAGCGTTACTCCCAGTTCTTCTTCCAGTTTGCGAATCTGGCTGCTCAGCGTGGGTTGGCTCACGTTGCAGGTCTCGGCCGCCCGCCCAAAATGACGGTGTTCCGCCACAGCAACAAAATAGCGAATTTCCTGAAGATTCATTTGCTAGCGCTTCGCAGCGCCGGGACGCTCTTTCTGCAGGAAGCGGCGCCATGTGCCGCTAAATCGGACATTCATTCCGCCGCACTGCATGTTGTCGTAACCGTCCAGTGTGTGCGTGGCGGGGTCGAGCTTCAGGTCTACAATGCAGCCTGCGCCGTACTGCGAAGCCTGCACCACGTGCAGGTAGATGCCGATCGGAGCGGCGTCCGCCTGGAACTCGCCGAAATGCACGTTATCACCCAGGCCGTACCAGTAAGCCCGTCCACTGATGTGCAGCGTCTTCGAGTCCGGCAGACGCGTAATCAGCAGCCGGTCGTTCTTTCGCCCCTTCACCTCGTTCTCTTGATGCCACCAGCCCAACCACTCTGAGATCGGGACGCGCGGCGATGCCGGAACCTCATCCAGTCGTTCGGCTGGAATCCACCCTGTCGTACTATCTCCGCCGGTGACGCAGGCCCAGCCATTCCGTATTTCTCCCAGACTTACAATCAGGCCGGCAGGGAGAACGCCTTCCGCGCATACGCCGGGCGGTCGATTGTATCCACAAGCGAACTGGTATGGGATCGGCCCGTCGCCGGCGGTGATGCGAATGGGTGTCTGAGCGTCGATGTCGGGGAAACTGCAAGCCGTTGTGGGAGCTCCAGGAACGGGAGTCTGTGGCGGAAGGGAACGTGAGAGCGGAGGCCACTGTGCTCCAGAAGGAGCGGCGGCCAGCAGCGCGATAACTGCGATCAAGCGAACCATTGCGGCAATCCTTTCATTGCGGCAGGGGGTACAAACCGGAACCCAATCAGAGACGGACCAACCTGTAGCTCATTATGGTTCCAATCGTTCCTCTATCATAGAGTAGAACAATCGTCATCGTAGAAACAATTGATTTTTCTTATCGCTATAAAAGGGATAGCTTAACGAAAAGGGGAGTATTATTGCACCGGGAAATCGCCATATACCTCGCAATTTGCATACCGAAGACCCGCGTTGAGACAGAAGATACACACGGACCATTCACAATGAAATCAAGGAGATGCACTCATGTCTGACGACAAAACAAAGACCCCCGGACCACCCATAGTCGACGATCAGAACGCCATGTCAGGCGATGCGAAGTGTCCGTTTTCAAACGGCGCTCTGAAACACACCGTAGCTGGAACCCCAACCAACGCAAACTGGTGGCCCAATCAACTGAATCTGGAGATCCTGCGCCAGCACCCCCAACTGTCCAATCCCATGGGCGAGACATTCAATTACGCCGAGGAGTTCAAGAGCCTCGACTTGAATGCCGTGATCAAGGATCTCCATGCCTTGATGACGTCCTCGCAAGAGTGGTGGCCAGCGGACTACGGCCACTACGGGCCATTCTTCATCCGCATGGCGTGGCATAGCGCAGGCACTTACCGCACCGGCGATGGCCGTGGCGGCGCAGGCTGCGGCGCGCAGCGGTTTGCTCCCCTCAACAGTTGGCCAGACAATGTAAGCCTCGACAAGGCGCGCCGGTTGATTTGGCCCATCAAGCAGAAATATGGCCGGAAACTCTCCTGGGCCGACTTGATTGTTCTCACTGGCAACGTGGCGCTCGAGTCAATGGGATTGAAGACCTTCGGTTTCGGCGGTGGGCGCGAGGACATCTGGGAACCGGACAACACTTATTGGGGATCTGAGGGCAAGTGGCTGGGAGACGAACGCTACAAGGGCGACCGTCAGCTCGACAATCCTCTCGGCGCGGTTCAGATGGGCCTGATCTATGTGAATCCGGAAGGACCCAACGGCAAGCCTGATCCAATCGCCGCGGCGCGGGATATTCGGGAGACCTTCGCGCGCATGGCGATGAACGACAAGGAGACAGTTGCCCTCATCGCCGGCGGACACACCTTCGGCAAGACTCATGGCGCTGCCGATCCGAACAAGTATGTCGGTCGCGAACCCGAGGGCGCACCCGTCGAAGAGCAAGGCCTGGGCTGGAAAAGCAGTTTTGGCAGCGGCAAAGGCGTGGACACCATCAGCAGCGGCCTCGAGGGCGCATGGACCACCAACCCCATCAAGTGGGACAACAATTACTTCGAAGTCCTGTTTGGCCATGAATGGGAACTCACCAAGAGTCCTGCCGGCGCTCAGCAATGGAAACCCAAAGACGGAGCGGCAGCCAATGCCGTGCCGGATGCTCACGACCCCAAAAAGCGGCATGCCCCCACCATGCTCACCACGGATCTCTCCCTGAGAATGGACCCCGTCTACGAGAAGATTTCAAGGCACTATCTCGAGAATCCGCAGGAGTTGGCAGACGACTTTGCCAAGGCCTGGTTCAAGCTCACCCACCGCGACATGGGTCCGCACACCCGCTATCTTGGTCCGCTCGTTCCCAAGGTGCCGCTGATCTGGCAGGACCCCGTTCCCGCAGTGGATCACATATTGATCAATGAGAAGGATATTGCGGCCCTGAAGGCCAAAATCCTCGCATCCGGACTTTCCATCTCCCAACTGGTCACGACCGCCTGGGCCTCGGCTTCAACCTTCCGCGGCACGGACAAGCGCGGCGGGGCTAACGGGGCGCGCATTCGCCTTGCGCCGCAAAAGGACTGGGAAGTCAACCAGCCGGCCGAACTCAAGAAGGTCCTTACAGTCCTGGAAGCGATCCACAAGGATTTCAACGGCGCCCAATCCGGCGGAAAGACGGTCTCTCTCGCTGACCTGATCGTTCTGGGCGGCTCAGCGGCCATCGAGGTAGCTGCGAAAAAGGCCGGCCACGATGTGAAGGTTCCTTTCTCGCCGGGGCGCGCGGACACGTCGCAGGAGCAAACCGATGTAGCCTCCTTTGCTGTGCTGGAGCCAACTGCGGACGGGTTCCGCAATTACCTCCGCAAGGGACAAGAGCAATTTGCGGCTGAGCTGCTGGTGGACAAGGCAAGCCTGCTCACGCTGACCGCTCCTGAAATGACGGTTCTGATCGGTGGCCTGCGAGCGCTGAACGCCAACTATGGGCACACCCAGTACGGAGTCTTTACCAAGCGGCCGGAAACCCTCACCAATGAGTTCTTCGTCAATCTCCTCGACATGAACACGAACTGGCAGAAATCCGCGACAGAGGGCGTGCTGGAAGGACATGATCGGGCGACCGGCAAACTCAAGTGGACGGGCACCGTAGTCGATCTAGTCTTCGGCTCGAACTCTGAGCTTCGGGCTCTTGCGGAGTTTTATGCGTGCGCGGACTCTGAGCAGGTGTTCGTGCGTGACTTCGTGGCGGCCTGGAGCAAGGTGATGAACCTGGATCGCTTCGACCTCGCGTGATCTCAGCCGCCGCTGGGCATCCGGCGTGCGAGCTGGTTCACGGGGACTAAAAAAGATGTAGCGCGGCTTCCCTCCGCGGCTTTGGCCGGGTGCGCGTAAGCGCACCCGGCCAAGACTATCTGCGAACGGCCTTTCACATCCGCTCTTTGCAGAAAATAGTCCTCACCCGTCGCACAATAGGAATGATCAGTGGACCAGGAATTAACTGATCCCTGGCCGCTCCTTGCCATACGGAACTGGGTGCCCCATCCTTCGCGCTTTTTGCGAAGGGTGGGATACAAATGATGTAGCGTGGGAGTCCACCCCCCCTCGAGCAAGGAGTGTAAATTCCCTTCAAATCCTTGCAGATTATTTTTAACCCGTTTTGAATCAATGCCTGTTGAAAACTTTTCGAGGCCAAATGCTCCCGCATCGTGAGATTTGGCCCCTGAAAATCACCGGAAAAATCCGGTTTTTGCCAAAAAAACAGCCCCGAAGCATCGCTCCAGGGCCTTTCCGCTAACTTGCTAATTCGCTAACTTGCTGACTCGCTGCTTCTCACAATCGATTGATGAGCGACGCAATACAGGCCGCGCCGAAGCCATTGTCGATATTGACCACCGAAACGTTGGGCGAGCATGTGTTCAACATTCCCAGCAGCGCCGCAATGCCGCCAAACGAAGCGCCGTAACCCACGCTTGTGGGCACGGCCAGAACCGGCGCGTTCACCAGTCCGCCAACCACGGTGGGCAGCGCGCCTTCCATGCCGGCGCAAACAATCAGCACGCGCGCGGCTTGCAACGAGTTTTTTTGCGCCAGCAGCCGGTGAATGCCAGCTACGCCAACGTCGGCAATCAACTCGACAGTGTTGCCCATCAGCCGCGCAGTCACCACGGCTTCCTCGGCCACAGGCAAATCGCTGGTGCCCGCGCAAACCACGGCGATCGTTCCCTTGCCGGGAACGGTTGCAGCCTGTGTGAGCGTTATGGCGCGCGCCATCTCATGAAATTCGGCGCGCGGTTCAACTGCATGAACAGCTTCGAACATCTCGCGTGTCGCGCGCGTAGCCAGCACATTGCCTCCGGCCTGTACCATGCGCACAAAAATCTGCGCCACCTGCCCGGTGGTCTTGCCCGCGGCAAAAATCACCTCTGGCATCCCAGTGCGCAGCGCGCGGTGATGATCGACTTTAGCGAAGCCCAGGTCTTCGAATGGCAGATCCTTCAGCCGGTCAACCGCATCATTAACCTTCAGGCGGCCCTCGCGTACATCGTTCAGCAGCGATTCAATGTATGCGCGGTCCATCAGAGTTTCTCCTTCGTGAGCGCGTAAAATCGCATCGCTTCTTCCATCACTTGCTTGAGCGGGACCGAGTGCCCGGCGGCAAGCTGGCGGCAATCTTCATACTCCGGCGAGGCGTTGGCAATCTTGCCGTCAGGCCAACGGGCAATTTTGATTTTCACCCTGCCCCAGCTTGTTTCCGCCTCAACGAACTCTCGCGCCAAAGCAACCTTGTTCTCCAGCCTCCAGCGCAAACCGATGGTGGTGGTCTCGCGGAAAAGCAGGCTCTGCAATGCGGGCACAAGAGCTGGCCGGCAGAGAACGGTCATCTGCACTCCCGTGCGCCCCTTCTTCATCTGCGCAGTTGTGCGATAAACGTCCCATGCGCCGGCGGCCAATAGCAACTCGCTCACGTAACTCAGCAACTGAGGATTGCAATCGTCAATGACTGTCTCTATCACTGCAATCGAATCACCTTCGGAGGTCACGGCGGTATCTTCTTCACCCACCAGCAACCGCAGCAGATTGGGCTGCCCAGCCGTCTCGCGCCCGCCCGCGCCGTAACCGGTTTTCAGCACACGCATGGCAGGCAGCTTTGCATACTGCACTTCCAACATGCGCAACAGGACCGCTCCGGTCGGGGTCACTCGCTCCATCGGCTCGCCCGCTGCGTAAACCGGCGCATCGCCCAGCAAAGCCAGCGTGGCCGGTGCGGGAACCGGCAGTGTGCCGTGCTGGCAAACCACGGTTCCGCTACCCACGTTAAGCGGCGACGAAAGCCAGCGATCAACACCCAGCGACTCGGCGCCCGCGGCGGCGCAGACGATATCGACAATGGTGTCCACCGCTCCCACCTCGTGGAAATGCACTTCTTCGATGGGAACGGAATGGATTGCTGCTTCTGCCTCGCCCAGCAATTGGAATGCTCGGATCGAGCGCTGCTTCACCGCTTCCGAGAGCGGCGCGGAACGAATGATTTCGAGAATCGCCGACAAAGAGCGGTGAGGCGCGTGAGTGTGCGCAGTGTGTGCGTGCGGCTCATGCTCGTGATGTGCGTGTTTAGGATGATCGTGGTGAGAGTGTTCCGGCTCAATGGCCAAAGTATCCGGCGTAATCACGTCCACTTTGGTTCCGGCCAAGCCGCCGCGGCTCACCTTGCGCATCTCCAGCCGCGCCTCAACGTTCAACGCAGCCGCTGTCTCCGCCAGGCAAGCGAAGGGGACGCCCGCATCCACCAAGGCACCCAGCAGCATGTCGCCGCTGATGCCGGAAAAGCATTCCAGATAACCAATACGCATCACAGGGTGATTTTAAACTGTCCGCTCTGTGCCGCGCTTGGTTAGCGCGCCCACGGGTAGAATTGTGCTTCCAAGAATCTCATTCATTGCCCCGGAGCGAAAACCGGCGCAGTCAAGCGTGACGTATTGAAAGCCGGCCAGTTTGAGAGCGGCCGTGATCGCATCGAGCATCTCCATCGTGAGCGCGCGCGGCAACTCGGTTCGCGCAACCTCCACTCGGGCCAGTTCGCCGTGATGGCGAACGCGCAACTCGCGAAAGCCCAACTGCCGCAAGCTCTCTTCGGCCTTTTCGACCTGTCCGAGAATCTCGGGCGTCACGGCGCGGCCATACTCAACGCGCGAAGAAAGGCACGGCGCTGCAGGCCGGTCCCACAGCGAATAACCGGCGGCCTTGGACAGAGCGCGTATTTCGATTTTTGTCAGTCCGGCCTCAGCCAGCGGAGCCAATACCGCGTGTTGCTCGGCCGCCCGTTGTCCGGGGCGGAAATCTCGGGTGTCATCGACGTTCATCCCATAGGCGATGTTCTCGATGCCCAGGCTCGTACCCAGCGTCTCCATGACGCCAAAGAGCTCGTCCTTGCAATGAAAACAGCGATGGGCGTCGTTGCGCTGATACTCAGGCCGGTTCAACTCTTCGGTTGCGACTATGCGCAGCGGAATCCCCTGCGCGTGCGCAAACTCGCAAGCCTGCTCGAAGTCGCGGCGAGCCAGACTGGGCGAATCGGCTAGAACGGCGATCATGCGGCCGCCCAGAACCCGATGCGCCGTGGCGGCCAGAAACGCGGAGTCCACGCCGCCAGAGTAAGCCACCATAAGGCTGCCTAACTGCCCCAGGCGCGTTTCCAGAGCACGCAGCTTGAGTGCCAGATCTGCCGCAGAATTCGGCTCGCTCTCAGCGCCTTCGATCCCCGGTAACTGCGATTGCGTATGCGCTGCCATGAACCAAATTATACGCTGGCGAAGCCTTAAAGGCCGATAGCACGCGGGCAATCCGCTCAGGCTTCGCCCTGCGCAGTTAGTCTTCAGGCAGCCCTTGATGCGGAAGCGTGGTCTGGCGCGGTTGCAGCAATTGCCTTTGCCTCGATAGGCATCTGGCCGTAAAGCAACTCCTGCCAGCGAGCCACAACGCGCGGCTCGGAAAACGGCTTGGAAACGCTCCGTGCGGCGTCTCCAAGTCTCTGGCGTAACATTGGATCTTCGCCAAGCTTTACCATTGCGCTTGCCAAAGCACTGACTTGTTCGGCGGGTACCAACAGGCCGTTGACACCATTCCGAATCACTTCGCGCGGACCATTCGGGCAGTCGAAGCTGATACAGGCAGTTCCACATGTCATTGCCTCGATCAGCACAAATGGCAAGCCCTCAAATCGAGAACTGAGGACAAAGATTCCACATTCCGAGTACAGCGAAAACGGATCGTCCGAAAACGGCGCAAAAGTTACTTGTCCGTCGATTCCCAGTCCGCGGGCTTGCCGCATTAGCTCGTCGCGCATCTGCCCGTCGCCCACGATCCGCAGTGACCAATCCGGAAGCTGCGGCACAGCAAGCGACCAGGCTTTGAGCAGCAGATCAAAACCCTTTTCCCGGGAAAGCCTTCCCATGGCAAGAACTTCTTTGCGGCGAACCTCCCCTGTCGCGCGTGGCGATTGCACAATGTTGGGAATATGGGTAACTCTTTCGGAAATGGCGTAGAGGGTTGCGTAGAGGTCCTTGTCGCTCTTTGTCAAAGTCACAATTCGCGAGGCGACAACAGATGCAATCTTCCTCGTCAGCCTGCCGAGCGGCTTTGTAACACTGTTTGTAACCGGAAAGTGCTCCCATATAGCGACGTTTACGCCGGGTAGAAGGGCCGCCAACAAGGCGACAATCAATCGATTCGCGCCTGTGCAAACAACCCAATCCGGCCGCTGGCGGATAACATGCACGGCAAACGCGGATGCCAGCCATGGGTAATCCAGGAAGCACGGCAATGGCGTTCTGAGGCCGTAACTCACTTTGACGGTGCTTGTCAGCGGAAACCCAGGAGATTTTCCTGCGCCGTACATCGACCAGATTGAAATTGACTCGCCACGAATAGAGAGTGCATTGGCAAGACTAGCCTGCGCGCGCTCCGAACCTGCGCGCGCCGTAACATCATGAATAATGAAGCATACGTTCATTGAAGCCCCCAATAACTTCTGTCCGAACTAACAATCGCGCCGCTTGCCGTCAGGCGGAGAACCGTGGCGCTCGCAGTGCCATTTTGAGATGAAGTCGAATAAGGTAATAACGCGCTTGCCATGGCGATATCAACGCAGAGAGCATCAGGAGGAAATAGCGCAGTGCCCTGCTATGGGAGTTAAGTCCCTTTCGAGCGCACTGCGTAGCCACGCGAAAGACCTTGCTTTCCAATTTGCTGGACCGAACAGCCCGCGCATAACTTTCCGGACTGAAGCTATCCACGCCGCGCTCCAAACGCTCGCGGTATAACTTGACGATGTAGTAATGCGCCTTTTTCTGTTCAAGGCGTGAAGAGACGTTGCCGGATCGCGTGCGGATCAACATCAGGGCCTCTGGAAGGTTAGTCACGTGGAACCCCGCGGAAATGGCGCGGAGCAGGAAGTCGTAATCCTCTGCCACCTCTATCTCTCGGTAGCCCGATAATGTGTCGTATACTTCACGCCGCGCCAGCCAGATATGACTGCACGGAGGCGCGAGCAGCATCGTCTCTGCTACCGCTGTCTGAGTAATTGGCTTTTGTGAAACACCTAATCCGGGGATAAGGCGTCCGGATTGATCTATCGCGGTGGTGGCGCATCCCACAAGCGATACGTCAGGGTTATTCTCGAGGAACCGAAGCTGCTCTTCCAACCGGGTTGGCAGGGCTATATCGTCCCCATCCATCTTGGCAATGTAAGGCGTGTGACAGAGTGCGAGCCCCAGGTTCAGTGCTGCCGGTATGCCTCGATTGTCAGGAGTGCCTACTACCGTGATTCGCCGGTCGGTGGAGGCGATTTGCTCGGCGACCTGCCGCGTCCTGTCCTTTGAGCCGTCGTCTGCAACCACAATATCTATATCTTGGAAGGTCTGCGACTGGATACTCTTGAGAGCTTCCGCAATATATGGCTCTACGTTGAAGACATTCATAAGTACGCTGATCTTTGCCATTCCTGACCTTCCCGGACCCATTTCTTTGCGGCTCACTGCTGTCCAAGATAACGTGAGGTGTTCTGGGCGGACGTTGATCTGACAGGAAATAGGGCTGCGAACCCTGGCTTTAACGGAGCGGGTTGGACAGCTTCGAGTTATGCGTCGCGTTGTCTGCT
>Ga0302278_10000547_pt1 | contig 48213 bp, 37 predicted proteins | sample III_Bog_N3_2_FD_194543 | JGI IMG/M metagenome (GOLD analysis project Ga0302278, IMG submission 194543) | Peat permafrost microbial communities from Stordalen Mire near Abisko, Sweden - III_Bog_N3_2 | ecosystem: Environmental > Terrestrial > Soil > Wetlands > Peat | place: Sweden: Abisko...
GGATGTTCTTCCACGGGGGTGTTGTTGGAAACAAGGTTGGATAATGGGAGCCGTGTAAATCGAGAGATTTACGCACGGTTCTGCGAGAGGCTCGGGGTGAAATCCCCTGGGCCTACTCACCAAACGGGTCACGCGGTTTTTTGCCCCATCCGATTCAGGACGTTGGGGCGTTTTTCTGGGCTTTTTGGGGGAGAATGAAGAGAGCGATGGTTAAGATTCGTGATCTCCCACCCTTCGCTAGAAGGAAGCGAAGAAGTTCGTTGCATTTCTCCGATGCGGAGATTGGTGCATTGAACTTCCCAAATACTGTTTCCCTTCGGCAGGCTCCGGGCAGGCTTTCGGGTCCCGTTCCCTTCGCGTTGCTCAGCGTTCGGTCGCTGCGGATGACAGGTTTATCCTTGCGTCAATTGCCTCAATTCAGCTCAAATTCACTCGAAAAGTTGCCGCTTTGACCCCAGAATTGGGGCTCTTCCGCACTTTCGGCGCTGGTCGCAGTTTGGAGCTTGGGAGCGCGAAAGTTACTCGCCGGGGAAGCGAACGCCGAGGGTGGTGCGGGCGGATTCAAGGAGGCGTGCCATGGAAAGCGAGAGGAAGTGGGGGATTTCAGGGCTTTCGCGGAGCCCCTGGCGGATCAGGCCGCAGAAGTGGGCAGTTTCATAATTGAATCCGCCGGCGATGTAGGGCTCGTGGAGTTCAACGATGCGGCGGTCGAGGTAGTGGATGGAGGCGCGGGTGGGGTTCCACCAGTTGGCGTGAATGATGACGAAGCCGCGGGGGGCGGAGAGCAACGCGTCGCCGTGACTGAGCAGGTCGAGGCCGGTGTGGAGCTGGGCCATACCGCGTTCGTGTTCGGTGTGGATGAGGGCGAAGGAGTCGACGCCGGCGCGATTGAGGCGGCCGAGGGTGTGGACCCGCTTGAGTGGACCGAGCCAGTCGAGGGCAAGAAAGGCCTCATAAGGGCCGATGCCCATGATGCCGCCTCCGCCCAGTTCGGGGAAATGGAGCGGGTAGTCGGCTGCGAGGCTTGAATCGCAATGGCCTGCGCGGACGAAGCCGACGGGGCCAATGGGGTCGTCTGCAAGATGCTGGCGAAGGCGTTGGTAAAGTGGGAAAAATGGCGGCTTCATTGCTTCCATGAAGAGGCGGTCGTGGAGGCGGGCTGCGGCGAGGATTTCGGTGAGTTGGCGCTCGTTCAGGGCTGAGGGTTTCTCGCAGAGGACGTGCTTGCCGGCGGCGAGAGCACGGATGCAAAGATCGGCGTGTGTGTCGGGATGGGTAGCGACGTAGACGGCATCGATGTCGGTTGCGAAGAACTCGTCGAGAGAGGCTGCGCCTTGAGGGACAGCGAATTCATCGGCGAAGGCGCGGGTACGTTCGGCGCTGCGGCCCCACACGGCGGTGAGGGTAGCATCGGGAACGGCGGTCAAACCCTGGGCAAAACGGGCGGCTGCGCGACCGGGACCGACGATGCCGAATCGGATCGGGTGGTGAGGGTTGGGGATTGCCATCTCGCGCGTTAATCCGCCGGAGCCATGTTGATGAGCGATGGGAACGGGGAAACTTCCAACATTGAGTGCAGAGTTGAAAGGGTGAAGACCCTGCCCTCTGTGTCACGCACGACCGGGCCGAGAGCGTCATTGACGCGGGTCCACCCCATTCCTCCGAGGACGGCGATGAGCGGAATCCCGCCAAGCCGGATCGATTCGTCGCGCAGCCGCTCGAACCGGAGTGCTTTGTCTCTCGCTGTGCCCCCGTTGTTTGTTCCTTTGCACTCCAACATCGCCTTCAGAGAGGCCGCCGTATCGAAGACAACGAAGTCGGGCGCCGGCGTTACCCGAACCTCGAATCGGGCAGCAATTTCTGCCTGGTTATGTGCTCCTGTCCGGATAAACGGGATGCGCTGTTCCTTGAAAAGGGCTTCCACGGCGTCCTCGATCAGATCGCCGCGTTGCGTCGATGTGGCGTCGAGGACTTGGCGGAACGCACCCCCATAATGTCTTTGATGGAGGAATAAGCCAAACGGAACGCCATCGGTCGCGTATCGCTGAACGCTGGTCCATCCGCGTTCGGTATCGGGCTTAGCCTGTTTGCTCATCAGGCCTGCTGGAGGTTCACCAAAGAGGGTTCCATCCATGACCATTCGGAGGGTCCTGGCGGCGACTCGGGCCTGTGGTTCGCTGGTCGATGAGCTGTTCCGCTCCATTGAGTCAACCTTGGCCGAGGACAGCGAAGGTAGTCCGACGGGTTCTCCCGCGAGCATTGTGGAGTGTGCGAACTCCTCGCGAGTCAGGCCCAGGATTGTACGGAAAACCAGGAGAGTCTGTGGGTCGTCCGCGAGCACTTTTACCAATTCGTCTTCAGATATGCGCGTAAAGCCGCTTGTCGCTCGAAAGGCGGTTTCATAAGCATCGAGAAAGAACGTTTGCTCGCAAAACGGTGCTCTGTGGATATAGGCAAAGTCGGGCGCAAGAGAGGGCACGTAAAGAACCCGCGCAATCTCGGCAAATATTTTGGAGTGCTCTCCGGTACCATGGCGCTGGGGAACCAGCCGAATCTGTGCGACCCGCTGATTCCAGCCGGGCGCTTCGACGATGCGTTCGATCGTTTCATTGATTGTGGGCATGGGTCAAACAGCGTTCGCTCTCAGGAACAAACCGGGTGTGTCGATCGCGAAATCCTCGGCGATTCGCCTTCTGCCTTCGATTGCAAACCGCTCGTGGATCTCGATCCCGCCTGCTCTTCGTCCTAGTCGCCGGGCTACGACCACCGTCGTTGCCGAGCCGGCGAAAGGATCGAGAACTACGCCGTCTTTTGGGCTGGCCGCCTTAATGAAGAACTCCGCCAACCCCTCCGGCATTGCTGCCGTGTGCTCTACCCCGTAATGCTGATTGTAGGTCTGGGGCACACTTACCACGTTTCCCGGGTCGGCGCCACCCAGCAGATAGGTCTTGGTTCGGTCGCGACCAAATCCCGCTCCCGTGTTGCGGCGTCCGTTTGTGTCGCGCTTTCGCCGGTCGATTTCGGCAGGGTCAGCCTTGTACGGAACCCTTACGTCGTTCAAGTCAAAGTAAGGCTTGTTGGTTCGGGAAAAATGGTAGACGTACTCGAAACTGTCCTTCGTTCTTGGTCCAAACCTTCCGGGGACGGCGTTCGGTTTTGCCCATATGTAGGTCTCGACCCATCGCCACCCCATGTGTTGAAGGGCCAGAACCAGCTGATAGACGTAGGGGTGGCGTTGGCCACGAAGCGGGCCGCGATTGGCGACGCGATTCTTGATGTTGAGGATAAGGCTGCCCGTGGGTTTGGCAGCGTTGAACATCGCGCGCGCGAATGGGAGGAACCACTCAACATAGCGATCTGGATGAATTCGACTGTAGGCACGAGCATCCGCGTAGGGCGGACTTGTGAAAAACAAATCTACGCTCTGTCGCGGAAGGCGCGGCATCAACTCGCCTGAGTCTCCGACTACGATTCCCTCTTCGAGGATGCTGGGAAGGAGCCTCGAATCCGGCGCTTCGGTCGCTTCCACAGGCTCGCGTGCAGTCGCACCGGCTTCGAAAACGAGCTTGAGACTATGGAGTTTCTTCACGCTGCGTTCCACCTGAACCGTCGAATCAAGTACACCACACCCGGACTGTCTAGTCCACCGGACTCTTGGGCGTCGTGCACTAGCGTAACAAGTCTTCCAGGGTTGTGGACAGGTCGGTTTTTTCGTCACGGTATTTGACGATGACCGGGGCGTAGAGGCTCAGGCCCCAGGCCTCGGCATTGGGATGGCCTTTACCCTTGCTCACGGCGCGGGAGCCGGGGACGACAACTGCGTTTTCCGGGATGATGAGGGGCAGGCCGGCGCTCGCGCGGAGAATTGCGCCATTCACCAGATCGAAGACGGGAGTGCCACGCGTGAGGATGGTTCCGGCAGCGAGAACGGCGCCCTTGCGAACGATGGTTCCCTCGTAGACGCCGGAGTTGCCCCCGACGAGCACATCGTCTTCAATGACCACGGGGCTGGCGTTAATAGGCTCGAGGACACCGCCGATCTGGGCGGCTGCGCTCAGGTGGACGCGTTTGCCGATCTGCGCGCATGAGCCGACCAGCGCGTGCGAGTCGACCATGGTTCCTTCGTCGACAAAGGCGCCGGCATTGATGTACATCGGCGGCATGCAAACGACGCTGCTGGCCACATAGGCGCCGGACCGGATGGACGAGCCGCCGGGAACCAGCCGAACCCCGTCCGAGACCCGGAAATGGCGAGCGGGGTAGGTGTGCTTGTCCACAAATGAAAGCTCGCCTGCCTGGAAGTTCTGAAGGACGCCGAGGCGGAAGCCAAGCAGGATTCCTCGCTTGACCCAGGCGTTAACGTGCCATCCCGTGGGCGAGTTGGAGTCCGGCGAGGCAGCACGGAGTTGGCCTGATTCGATTTGAGAGCGAAGAGAAAGGAAGGCGGCCATTGCGTCCGGATCGGCGATGGCGGCGGGACCGGCAGCAAAATGGCGCTCAATGGACTCTTGAAGGCTGGTAAAAGACATGGCAGTTCAGAGTCTATCAAGTCAGTTCTCAGTGGCCCGTATTCAGATGTAAGTTGCCCGGCTCGATAGCCTGTTTCGGACATCCGGATTGGGGTGAGGCACTTGCTGAAAACTGACGACTGAAGCTTGACGACTGACTACTTGTCAAACAGCCGGTGGATTCAACTGCTTGAGCTTCGCCTGGCCATTCAGGCGGACCGGTTCGAGCTTGAAAGAGTTCTTCCCCGCCGGGATCATGACCATGGGGACCGGGGTTCGATCTGACCGGGTATGGAAGTGCTTCGACTCCAGCCATGCGCAGAGTCTGGGATCGTGTATCTCCGGCTGGTCCAGCCAGAACCCGGGCGGGAGTCCGCACTGGATCTGGAGATGGTCCAGTTGCAACTCGATGACGGAAATGTCCTTTGGAAAATAACGGCGAGCGTTCGTAGCGCCCACGTGGAGCCCGGTCAGACCGCGACCCTTGCTTTGTGTTTTGACCACCATACAAGCCTGCTCTTCAACACCGGATGAAGTCAGTCTAGGGAGCCAAGGTCCAAGGCAACCTCTGCTGTCTGTGGGAAACCGCAATGCGGGTCCCAGAATTGGAACACACCAACAGGGAGATCCGAATTGGGACGATGGTGCGCCCTTTTTACTTCGCTGTCAACACGAATCGATCAATCCAGTGTTGCATAAGAATATTCCACCGAAATAGATGCGGGGAGGTAAAGGAGGGTTTCACGGCGAGCCGATTTTGGATTGCTTCTCGGAGAATTTGTTGCCGGATTAAAACTTCGGCAAAAACCCTTGCGACGAAATGAGCAATCGAGTTAGCGGGCAGGAAAGATTCGCAGCAAGACGGATAACTCGAGTTATTCGCATGAACGGATAGCTTCCTGGAGTGCTGCGGCAACTTGCCGCTGCTGATCGGCCGTGATGCGGTTGAAGAACGGGAGCGCGAGAGTCCGGCGAGCGATGGACTCCGTGATGGGTAGTGAAAGCGAACGGGCGCTGGGATGGGCGCGCCAGGCGGGTTGCAGATGGATGGGGGCGAAGTAGGTTCCGGTAGCGATGCCGCCAGTGGCGAGGACTGCGCGGATGCGATCGCGATCTACGTTCTTGGGTAAGCGGACGACATAGACGAACCAACTGATTACCCGTCCGGGGAGAGTAAGGGGCGGGAGTTCGAGTGCGGGAATGGTTGCCAGCAGGCCGTTGTAGCTCTGGGCGGCGGCTCGACGGAGAGCCAGTATTTCGTCGATGCGGCTGAGCTGGACAAGGCCGAGAGCGCAGGCGATTTCGGAGATGCGGTAGTTGTAGCCGGGTTCGGCGTGGTCTAGCCAGCCGGTTCCGGTGCGGCCCTGGTTGCGCAGGCTTCGCAGCCGCGCGGCGTGTGCCGGATCGCAAGCGAGGACGGCGCCGCCTTCGCCTGTGGTGAGTTGCTTGTTCGGGTAGAAGCCGAGGACGGACAGGTCGCCAAAGCTGCCTACTCGACGGGCGTGATGGGCGTGGCCGAATTCAGCGCCGATAGCTTCACAGGCGTCTTCCAGGATGACCAGGCCGTGTTGCTGTGCAATTGCTCGAAGGGCGCCCATGTCCGCGGGGACGCCGAATGTGTGGACGACGAGAAGGGCACGTGTGCGGGGGCTAATGGCTCGCTCGACGGCTGCGGGATCTAGGTTGAGCGTGAGAGGGTCGATCTCCGCAAAGACTGGCGTGGCGCGGACTTGAAGAACTGCGTTGGCCACGGCGATGAAGGCAAAGGAGGGAATGATAACCTCGTCGCCTTCGCCAATGCCGAGGGTGAGCAGGGCCAGGTGAAGGCCCGCGGTGCCGGAACTGACGGCCACGGCATTTGGGACGGCATGGTATGAGGCGAGTGCTGCTTCAAAAGTGGCGAGTTCCGGCCCAAGGCTCAAGTGCGGGGTGCGGAGGACTGCGGTTACGGCTTCGATTTCGGCCTCGGTTATGTCGGGGGCGGAGAGTGGTATGGTCATGGGGATCGAGGGCGAAGTTTGCAGTTTCGTGGTTCAGCTGGTTAACGGTGTCGGCTGCTTGATGAGCAGGCCTTCAAGAGGGACGGTGGTCAGCACGTGGGCGATGGTCTTGGCGGCAGTGCCTTCGCCATAGGGGTTGGTCATGCCGCGCAGAGATTCGCGGAACTCCGCGGTGAGAGCGCGGTGGATTGCGGCTTGAATTGCGGGTGCTTCGGCTGGAACATCGATGATATTCTTTGCGCGCTCTCGCCCCTGTTGGCGCATGCCGGCGTTGACGGTGGGTAGCGCGAAAGAGGCGGCTTCCATTATGCCGGAAGACGAGTTGCCGGCCATGGCGTCGACCTGTCCGAGAAGGCTCCAGTAGGTCACGGCGTCCAGGTTGACGAAGATGTGCGTGTGGCCTCGCGTGGCAGCAAGGGTTCGCGTTCGTTCGATGAGCGCGTAGCTCCCGGCGTCGGAGTTGGGATAAACAAAAACGAGTTGTCCTGGAGCCTCGGCGAGCGCGGTGAAGAATGCATCGGCCTCCTCATTGGTATCGCGACGAATGGTGACGGGGTGCCAGGCAACTAGGATGGTTGGCGCGGTGAGCCTGAGGGCGAGTTTGGCTTCGAGAGTGGGGCGGTCGAGCAACGGGGAACGGCTCAGAAGGTCCAGCGAGGGCGCTCCGGCGTGGTGAACGCGCCAGGGCTCCTCGCCCATGGCGATGACACGACGGCGAGCTGTGGGCGTCGAAGTGAAATGGATATGCGCGAGCTTGGTCAGGGCGTTGCGGACCTGGTCGTCGATGGCGCCTTGCGAGATTTCGCCGCCTTCGATGTGGGCTATGGGAATCCTCAGCGCCAATGCGACGGATGCCGGGGCGAGCATCTCGTAGCGGTCGGCAACGAGGAGCAGCAGGTCGGGACGCCAGGCGGTGAGGGCGTCGGCCAGGCCGAGAATGGCGATGCCGATGGTCTTGGCCATGCCGGTGTCGGTGTCGGAGCTGAGCAGGCACTCGATGCGGGCCTGAATAGAGAAACCGTCGCGCTCGATTTCTTTGAGGGTGGAACCGAATTCAGGCGAGAGATGGGCGCCGAGAGCAAAGACGCCAAGATCGACATCGGGATGGGCGGCCAGTTCGCGCAGGGGCCAGTAGAGATGGCTATAGTCGGCGCGCGAGGTGGTGACTACGCCGATGCGGCGCTTGCTGACCGGTCTGCTCATCTTGTCTGGCTCATTGCGTGGGGGTCTGGTCGGGACAAATCACAGATCAAGTATAGATTGGCTCGGCGATGGGTTGTTCGCGGGATGGAATCGTCGAGCTTTGGACAATCGCACGAACGAATTCGGCTGTCAGAAGTGCTTCCTTTCCAGTGGCAGCCAGTAAGATGCAGCCTCTCGTCCCGGAGGGACGCGCCGAAAATAGCCCAGGATGGCGCGAAGCGGAATCCTGGGAAGGCGTGTTCCTCAAGTTCTTTCGCCCCGGAGGGGCGGTACGAACCAGCCTTGGGACTTTGATCGTGTTCATGGGATTGCCGTACGTCGAGCGTTGGGCCGGTGCGGGAGGTTTGTGTGCTCGCATACACTGAAAGGTTGCTTGCACAGTCTGGCGGTTTTGCGGCGGGTCGATTTGGGCCGTAATGAGGAAGAGATTTATGCGAAGGATTGGGGCTGCGGCTCTTGGATTTTTAATGTTGGCGGCGGGTGCCGTGGGCGCGCCGGTGCGCTTTGATGCCGATGCCGTGCGGCAGAATAACCGTGGCGTGGCACAGATGGGCCAGCAGTTTACTGAGCGCGCTGCCGACTCATTTGCCGCGGCGATGAAGAAAGACCCGAAGCTGGCGCAGGCCGCCGTCAACGACGGCATTGCGCTGATGACGCTTCAGAAACTGGACGACGCCAAGAATGCCCTTCATGCTGCACTCGCCCTTGGCTCAGACAACGCGCAGGCGTGGTACAACCTGGGGTTGGCGCAACATGCGGGGAACGAGCTGGAAGATGCGCTCAAGAGCTTTGAGCAGGCGGTGAAGATGGATCCGCGGGATGCGGACTCCTACTATTTCGAGGGCGTTTGCCTGGCGGAGATGAAGGAGTTCGACAAGGCCATTGAAATATTCCAGCAGGCGCTGAAGATCGATCCGCTTCATGCGTCGTCGGAGTTTCAACTGGCGCGTGCGCTGCAGCGGTCGGGGAACACGGCGGGTGCGAAGGAGCACTTCAAGCGCTTTCAACATTTGACCAGTACCAAGATTGGCGCGCCGATTGGGCTCGCGTATGGGGAGCAGGGACACTACTCGACGGTGACGCCGGTGGAAGAGGCGGAGGTGGGATTGAAGGGGATGATTCCGGTTCGCCTTGAGGCGCAGTCGCTCCTGCCCGTGAAGCCTCATGCGTTGGGCGCAGGCAAGGCCTTTGTGAATCCAACGACCGGCGGTGCCTGCATGATGGATGCGACCGGCGAGGGGCACATGGACCTGGTGCTGATGGCGAATGGCGCGCAGGCGATTCGTGTGCTGCACGCGCATGGCGACGGGACGTTTGAGGAATGGGACGCGGCGCCGGCTGGGCTGAAGGCTTCAGGTCATGCGGTTGCGTGCGCTGTGGGCGACTTCGACGGCGATGGGCTGAACGATCTGGCAGTGGCGTTGGATGACGCTGTGCTGTTGTTCCGCAACCTCGGCAAGGGCAAGTTTCAGGATGTGACGGCAGAGGCTGGGCTGACCGCGAAGAATCGGCCTTCGGGAATTACGTTTGTGGATTACGACCACGATGGGGATCTGGATTTGTTCTTGACGGGAGCGCCGCTTGCCGCGGGGAGCGCGCCGAATGTGCTGTGGAGGAACAACGGGAACAAGACATTTACCGAGTGGACGGAGCCGACGGGACTGGGTGGAAGCGGGACGACGGCAGCGGCGATTCTCACGGATTTCAATAATGATCGCGCGATAGATTTAGCGGTGACGGGCGACGGCGCGGCGCCGCTGATTTATGTGAATCCGCGCGAGGGAAAATATCCCACGCAGGCTTTGTATGAAGGCGAAAAGCTTCCCCCGACGACAGGAATTGCGATCCTCGACTACAACAAAGACGGCTGGATGGATATCGCCGTCACCCACGCGGGCGCGCCGGGATTGACGCTATGGAAAAACGTCCCAGGCCCCGTCAACATTGGCCGGCAGTTTGAAAGAGTGGAACTTCCCCTGAAGGATGCAGTGCGCGGGTGGGGTGTGACGGCCGTCGATATCGACAACGATGGATGGATCGACCTGGCGGCGATTGTGGAAACTGCGGCAGGGCCACAGGTGCGCGTGTTTAGGAATCGCGGAGATGGCAGTTTTGAAGACGTGAGCCACGCGCTGGGGCTTGATGCTCTGAAGCTCCATGATCCGCGTGGCCTGATTGCCGCCGATGTCGACGGAGACGGCGCGCCGGACCTGATTGTGACGCAGGTGAATGCGCCGCCAGTGTTGCTAAAGAATATTGGGGCAAACAAGAATCATTTTGTGCGGCTCGATTTGACGGGCTATGCGGACAACAAGACAGCCATCGGCGTGAAGGTGGAGACGTTCTCGAACGGCCATTGGCAGAAGTGGGAACTGGCCGGAGCATCGGGCTACCAGACGCAGGGGCCGCCGCAGATTCTTGTGGGCCTTGGCGATGGGGACGGCGCTGATCTACTGCGAATCCTCTGGCCCACGGGCGTTTTGCAGGATGAGATCGACCTGCCGCGATTGACCAACGGACGCGCTGTGATTGAGATGAAAGAAGCGGACCGCCGCGGGAGTAGCTGCCCGGTCTTGTTCGCGTGGGATGGGCATAAATACAAGCTGGTCACGGATGTAATTGGCGCTGGAGTCGTGGGCCACTGGTTCACGCCAGAACGCCGCAATATTCCCAATCCCGGCGAGTGGATCAAAGTAGATGGCGCGCAGGTTGAACCGGTGAATGGGAAGCTCAGCATGCGCTTCATGGAGCCGATGGAGGAAGTGAATTACATTGACCAGTTGCGGCTGGTCGCGGTGGATCATCCGGAAAATGTCGAAGTCAATCCGGACGAACGCTTCCTTGACGATCCGCCGTTTGCATCGGGACGCGTGGTCGCATCGGCACGCGCGCGACTGCCGGTGGCCGCGTGGGACGGCGAAGGCCGCGATGTGCTGGATGTGGTGAGCCGTCGCGATCATACATTCGCGAGCGGGTTCACCGCAGCGCCCTATGACGGGTTTGCCAATCTCCACGCATTGACGCTTGATTTGGGTCCGCTGGACGCGCAGTCCCCGCTGAAACTGCTGATGACGGGCTACGTGAACTACTTCAGCGCCACCTCGCTCTATGCCGCGTGGCAGGCGGGTGTGAAGCCGATTTCGCCTTATGCCGAAGCGCAGTCGCCGGATGGAAGTTGGACGCGGATTTCGGAAGATGTGGGATTCCCTGCCGGCCTTGAGCGGACCATCGTTGTCGACCTCACAGGCAAGATGCCGGCGGGTGCGCGAAAGATTCGTCTGGTTACGAACCTTGAAATTTATTGGGACCAGGTGCTGATCGACAACAACCCCGAAGCCGAGTCCCACACAACGGAAGTCCCGCTGGCGTCGGCCACTCTCCATTTCCGCGGCTATCCAAAGCAGATTGATCTGGCGAGCGACGGCGATCTCGACTACGACTACGATCGTGTGAGTTTGACCGGGCCGTTCCAGCATCAGCGCGGCAACTACACGCGCATGGGCGATGTGACGGCGCTCTTGAAGGGCATCGACGATCGTTACGCAATCTTCGGCAGCGGCGAAGAAATTGCTACTGAATTCGATGGTGCAAAGCTGCCCGCGCTGCCCGCGCATTGGAAGCGCGACTACTTTTTCTACGCCAATGGCTATGTGAAGGACATGGATTGGTGGGACGCTTCACCGTTCACCGTGTCGCAACTGCCATTTCACAAAATGAGTACATACCCATATCCGGCGATCGAGAAATTCCCCGACGATGCGAGCGCGTTGAATTACCAGTTGAACTGGAATGACCGCTGGGATTCGGGTGAGCCGGTGCGGTCGTACCGGTTTAATTATCGATTGATGCACTCGACGCCTGCTGACGATCTCGTCCCAGCAGCGGGCGTGGCGGCAAAGCAATGAGCGAAGACGCATCCAGCCTGGTGCTTCAATCCGCAATCCGCCAACTTGAATTGCTGAACACAGGTGCAGTCTCTGTCAGTGAACTGGCTGAGGCGCATATCGCGCAGATCGAGCGGCTGAATCCTGAATTGAACGCATTCGCCGATTTCGATGCGGAACGCGTGCGCACGCGTGCAAGGATTCACGATGCGTGGGAAGGGCATCGCGCGCGCAGGCCGTTGTTCGGATTGCCCGTCACCGTGAAGTCGTCGATTGCGACGCGGGGATTGAAGTGCGAGATCGGCAGCCTTCTGCACAAAGGCGAAATTCCGGCTCACGATGCATTGGTTGTAGCGCGGCTTCGTGCGGCGGGGGCGCTGATTCTGGGCACGACGAATTGTCCAGAGTTCCTAATGGCGTATGAGACGGACAACCTGCTCCACGGGCGGACGCGGAATCCATGGGATCTGGATCGGTCGCCGGGCGGGTCGAGCGGCGGTGAGTCGGCGGCGATTGCGGCAGGTATGTCGGCGGCCGGTCTGGGCAGCGACAGCGGCGGATCGGTGCGCGTGCCGGCACATTTTACGGGAATCTGCTCGCTCAAACCTACGCCGGGCCGCATTCCGGGCCGTGGTCATCTGCCGCCGTGTGTGGGGCCGTTCCAGATTCTGGGTGCGATTGGGCCGATGGCGCGCACCATCCCCGACGTGACGCTTTTATTTCGCATCCTGAGCGGGCAGGACCCGGCTGATCCGGCAAGTCCGCCGGTGGCGTTGCGCGAGCCTGGGCTCAATGAATTGCGATCGAATAGGATCGGAGTTTTTGAGGATGACGATCTTCTTCCCGTGACGACGGAGACGCGGGCAGCGGTGCAGGCTGCTGCTGCGGCGCTGCGGGAAGCAGGCTTTCGCGTGGAGCCGTTCCGGCCAACAACGCTTGAGCCGTTGCGGCAGATTTGGTGGAAGTTTTTTGTGCAGTGCGGAGCCATGTTTTATGCGCATGAGATTCGCGGTCGAGAGCACGAGTTGAGTCCGATTTTCAACGAGTTTTTGGGGATTGCGGCGAGTGCGCCTCCGCTCACGGCTACCGAGTTACTGAACGCCTGGGCGGAACTGGATCTGCTGCGCGCCAAGACACTCGAAGAGATGCGCAAGTACCCGGTTCTGTTGTGTCCTGTAGCCAGCGTTCCTGCTTTCCGCCACGGAGAGCGGCGTTGGGATATCGCTGGGCGAACGGTGGAGTATCTGGATGCGTGGCGGCATACGCAGTGGTTCAACGCGCTGGCCTGCCCGGCGGCGGTTGTACCTGTGGGCCAATCACCTGAAGGGCTACCAATCGGGGTGCAGATTGTGGCGCGGCCCTTCGAGGATGAGACCGCCCTCGGAATTGCCGCCATTGTCGATGCCGCCTTCGGCTACCAACCGCCGACCCTGGCGCTTAGCTAGAATTCAATATGGAATCATTTTCATTTGCATTCTCGGCGCCCCATCCTGCCGCATGTATCCCGTCTTCACCTTCACCTTCCCGCATCCCCCTCCAATCCTCGGACATCTATCCATCAGTGCGCATGTCCGCTCCTGAAAGGCCAAGCCCATGAACGTCCTTATCGTCTTCGCACATCCCGAGCCGAAAAGCTTCAACGGCGCCCTGTTCGATACTGCCGCAGCCACTTTCACTGCTGTCGGCCACACGGTCGTCACCAGCGACCTTTACAGGATGGATTTCGATCCCCGCTCCAGCCGGGCCAATTTCCTCGAACAAAAGGACCCCGGCTACTTCAAGCCCCAACTGGAAGAACGGTACGCCACCGAGACCCACGGCTTCGCACCCTCACTCGAGGCGGAAATCTGCAAAGTGGAGGCCGCCGACCTTGTCATCTTTCAGTTTCCGCTCTGGTGGTTCAGCTTGCCCGCCATCCTCAAGGGCTGGGTTGATCGCGTCTTCGCCATGGGCCGCGCGTACGGCTCCGGACGCATTTACGAAAAAGGCCCGTTCCGCGGCAAGCGCGCCATGCTCTCGCTCACCACCGGCGGATTTCAGCCCAGCTATGTAACCGGTGGCGAAGAGGGCGACATTCTCGGTATCCTCCGCCCCATTCACCGCGGTATTTTTCAGTTCACGGGATTCAGCGTCCTCGCGCCCGCCATCCATTACGGCCCGGTCCGCGTCGAGGAGAGCCAGCGCCGCCAATGGCTCGACCAGTGGGCCCAGCGCCTGCGCTCCATTGAGTCGGAGCAGCCTATCGAGGTCGGTCCCTACGTCTGAACGCTGCATCTTGCTTCGGATCGCTGGAAAAACGTGCCCGCCCCCTTGACTTCTTCTCAGGAAATGCGGACAGACTGAGGCGGTTTGTGCGCTGCGTCACAGCTGTTGACTTCGCACGTCAAATCTCCACCTTTCGGTGGAGGTAGTGCCTCTGACTGAGCGATACTCTGGGCCTTCAAGGATTGGAAGGCACCATTGTGCGCGATACTTGGCACGAACGATTTGCCGATTCTCCCGATGTTCTGAAGAGCGCACGGCGCGAGCAGACTGTGGTTCCCGTGCTCGATCTTCAGATTGGCGGCGCGGAGTTCATCACCATGGCGGGGCCTTGCTCGGTGGAAACCGAGTTTCAGTTGATGGCCACGGCCAACCACGTGCGGCGAGCCGGAGCGCGGATTCTTCGCGGCGGCGCCTTCAAGCCGCGCAGTTCCCCCTACGCATTTCAAGGCCATGGCCTGGAAGGGCTGAAGATGCTGGCGCGCGCACGCGAGGAAAGCGGCCTGGCGATCGTGACGGAAGTCATGAGCGAAGACGACGTTCCCATGGTGGCCGAGTACGCGGACATTCTGCAGATCGGCACACGCAACATGGAGAATTACTCGCTGCTTGAGGCGGCGGCGCGCAGTGGGCGGCCGGTGCTGCTGAAGCGCGGCATGGTGGCCACGATTGCAGATTGGTTGCGGTCTGCGCAATTGATTCTGGATAACGGCAACCCCAACGTGATTCTCTGCGAACGCGGTATTCGCACATTTGAAACGGCAACGCGCAACACCTTCGATGTGGCGGCGATTGCGCTGCTCAAGCAGATTTCGCACCTGCCCGTAATTGCCGATCCGAGTCACGCGGCTGGGCATCGCGAACTGGTGCCGGCACTGGCGCGCACTGCGGTTGCTGCTGGTGCCGACGGACTGTTGGTTGAGGTGCATCCGCATCCGGAAAAGGCCTGGAGCGATGGCGAGCAGTCGCTGGACTTTGCCGGTTTCGACGCGATGATGTACGGCCTGGAACCCTGGCTGGAACTACGCGGGCAGGAGTTGGAGCGCCGTGAGGGGATAGGCACTGAACCCATGGAGGCTGTGGGATGAGGCTCCCTCTCCGCCTTTTGGCGATGGTCCCAATGGCGGTATTGTTGATTCCTGTTTGCGGGTTCGGGCCTGATTCGGCACAGACCGCGAAGGGCCCGACGGATGCCGGCATCATTGTCACAGCGGCTCCAGTGTACGTTCCGCTGGCCGCGTTGAAGGGCGAAGAGCGATTTCCCAAGGGCGCTCAGTTGTTGCTGATTCACGCGGGCCAGGCGGAGCCGCTGGTGGCTGGATTTGCGTCTGCTGCAGACGCGAGTGTTTCATTCGATGGCGAGCGAGTGTTATTCGCGGGCAAGCAGGCGGCTGGCGATCCGTGGCAGATTTGGGAATTGACGCTAAAGGATCATTCGCTGCGCAAGCTGATCGCGGGCGAGGGTGATGCAATTCGGCCATTTTATCTGCCTGCGGGCCGGCTGGTTTACGCGCGGCATACGGTACGCGGATTTCAATTGGAAGCAGCGGGAAAGGACTCCCCGGATTTACTTGCGCCAATCGATGCACAGGCCGGTGCGACGGTGCTGCCGCTAAGTTATCTGCCGGGTAGCACGATTCCTTCCGACGTGCTACTGGACGGACGCATTCTATTTGAATCCATGTTTCCGCTTGGCGAGGGATCGACGCCGGAGTTATTTCTGGTTTATTCGGATGGCTCGGGGGTCGAGTCGTACCGCTGCGATCATGGGCGGGCGCGGTGGGGTGGGAAGCAGTTGGCATCGGGCGACGTTGTCTTTACACATGGAACTTCGCTGGCGCGGTTTACTTCGCCGCTGGCGCATGAGGCGCCTATTGCTGCTCCACACGCCGAGTTTGCAGGGGCAATTGCGGAGACGGTTGCGGGTGCGTGGCTGGTGAGCGCGCGCGCTGCCGGCGGAACGCACTATTCCCTGAAGGTATGGGAGCCTGGCGATGGGTCGAAGCCTGGTGCGCTGGCGCTGAAGACAATGCTGGCACTTGGTGGAGAGGATCTGGTTGAACCGGTTGTAGTGGCGAAGCGCCCGCGGCCCAAGCGCCATCCATCCGGGCTTCACGACTGGAGCTACGCGAACATGATGGCGCTGGATGCGCGCCAATCGCGCGAAGGCGATTTGAAGATTGCTCCGGCACAGGTGCGACTCGAAGCGATGGACGCAAGCGGCCACGCGGTGGTGATGGGCACGGCGCCGGTGGAAGCGGATGGGTCGTTCTATGTGCGGACGCCTGCCGACAGGCCGATTCGCTTTGCTCTGCTCGATCAAAAGGGAACGGTGGTGCGCGAAGAGCACGGATGGTTCTGGATTCGTTGCGGCGAGCAGCGCTATTGCGTCGGCTGCCATACGGGACCGGAGCGGTCGTCCGACAATCACGTGCCCGCGGTACTGCTGAGGACCACAGCCCCGGTGGATTTGACCGGTGCCAAGCCAGCGTCTGCGTTGAAGACTGGCACGCCGGGAGGCAACTGAAATGACCATTCGCTCTTTTCTTTTAGTCGGCGCTGTCTGTCTTTTGGCACAGCAGAGTGGCGCACAATCTCCTGGCGCGCAAGCGCCTTCTGCCCCACCGCAGGTGGCTGCCTCACCGCAGGTGATTCGATTTGAGGATGCAAGCGACAAGGCGGGCATCAACTTCACGCATAGCTTCGGCTCGCGGCAACTAGGTTCGCTGCTGGAGGGAACAGGCGCGGGATGCGTGTGGTTCGATTACAACAACTCCGGCTTTCCCTCGCTCTATGTAGTCAATGGACGGCCGCTGGATGACTCGATGCATCCGTTTCCACTGAAGGAAAAGCCGGCCACCCCGCCGCACAATCATCTTTATCGCAACGAGGGCAACGGGCGCTTTATCGATGTGACGGACAAGGCTGGCGTGAATCCGGATATGTATTCGGACGCCGTCGCAGTGGCGGACTACGACAACGACGGTAATGAAGACCTGCTCGTTACCGGTTACGGGAAAGTGATTCTCTATCACAACGATGGTAATGGGCACTTCACGGATGTGACGGAGAAGGCGGGCATCAAGGTCGACGGGTGGGCGATCAGCTCGACCTGGCTGGACTACGACAAGGATGGATGCGTCGATTTGTTTGTCGGCCGCTATGTGAAGTTCGATCCGAAATATCGCGCCTACTACGCCGCGGATAATTACCCGGGCCCGCTGGATTACGAGGGCGAGACGAACAAGCTGTTCCACAACAACTGCGATGGCACGTTTACCGATGTGACGGAGAAATCGGGGATCGGCGCGTATGTGGGGCGCACGATGGGTGTCACCGCGGCGGACTTCGATGGCGACGGATGGGACGATATTTATGTGGCCAACGACCGCACTGAAAACTTTCTGTTCCACAACAAGCACGATGGAACCTTTGAAGAGATTGGCAACGACTCGGGCACGGCATTCGGGCAAAACGGTGAATCGACTTCATCGATGGGGCCGGTGTTTGCGGATCTCGAGGGGCGCGGCGTTCTGGATTTGTGGGTGACGGATGGGCACTATAACCGATTGTTGCACAACACCGGCAAGCTGACATTTGAAGACATTGGCGCGGAGACGGGCGTCTCGCAGGTGAACGCGCAATACGTGAGCTGGGGCACGGGAGTGTACGACTTCGATAACGATGGATTGCTGGACATTCTGATATTTCATGGCGGCCTGATTCATCTGATTCCGCAGGAGCACACGCTGTTTCGCGGAATTGGAAACGGGAAGTTCGCCGATGTTTCGCGCGAAGCTGGGCCGGTGTTGAGTGAGCGCACAACGGCGCGTGGCGCGTGCTTTGCGGACTACGACAACGACGGCAAGGTTGACGCATTTGAGGTAAACCTGGGCGGACGCGGAACGCTGCTGCATAACGTTTCGACAAACACAGGCCACTGGGTTGCGGTGAAGCTGAAGGGAACAAAGAGCAATCGCGATGGAATCGGCGCGCGGGTTGAGGTGCTGGCTGCAGGCAAGCGATGGACAGAGGAACGCGTCGCTGGCTCAGGGTATCTTTCGCAAGACGATGGCCGGCTGCACTTCGGTCTGGGCGCGGCCACTGCGATCGACAAGCTGATCGTTCATTGGCCCAGCGGGCGTGAACAGACGCTTGAGAAGCAGAGTGTGGATCGTGTTTTGACGGTGGAGGAGCCAAAGTGAACCGTCGCAATCAACGCGGACTTAGGGCTGGAGCGGCGGCGGGTTTGTCGCTGCTGGCCTGCGCGTTGTTTGCTTTTGCTGTGCGGAATGTGCGCACGGTTCATGCGGACGAGGCCAGGCCGTCGGTTGCAGCAGCGGACTACGCATCGCCGCTCGAGGTTCTCCTTTCCCCAGATGGCTCGCGGCTCTATGTTTTGTGCCAGACGAGCGAAGATATCCGAGTGTTGGATGCGGCCAGCTTTGCGGTGATCGAGAAGATTCACGTTGGTCACGTGCCGCGCGGATTCTCGTTTTCCCCAGACGGTTTGCGACTGTTCGTGACCAACTCGTGGGACGATACGCTCTCGGTGATCGATACGAAGACACTGACGGTGGAAGCCACGTGGCCGGTCGGCTCTGAGCCTTCGAGTGTGGTGGAAGACCGCGAGGGCAAGCGGCTCTTCGTCGCCAATCGCATCGGCAACGACGTGGCTGTGCTGGATGCGCAGACGGGCGCGGAAGAAAAGCGGCTGCTGGCAGGACGCGGTGCGAGTTACCTGGCGCTCTCCCCGGACGGAACCAAGATCTACGTAACGCATGTGTATCCGAATCCGGCAGCGTATCGGACAGCGCCGGAGTCTGAAATCACCGTCATCGATGTGAAGCGCGCGGTGGTGGTAGATCGCATTGCGCTTCATGCGATTGCCGGCGTATTTCATGCGGCGTTCTCGGCGGACGGGCGCCTCGGCGTTGTCGCTGAGTATCATCCAAAGAATTTAGTGACGCTGGCGCACCTTGAGCACGGCGGAGCTTTCGAAGACACAATTACGGTATTCGGCGCGGATGTGGGCAACGCAGTAGAGGTGCCGCTCGATGAGCTGGAGCGTTACGCTTCGCAGCCGTTTGGTGTGGTGATCGCGCCGGACAAATCGAGGATTTATGTAACCAGCGGCGGGTCGGAGATGGTGACAGTGATCGATGTTCCGCGATTGCTGCTTTACATTCATGCTCACCCTGCGGGTTTTGTGCAGGATCTTTCGGCCAGCGCGAATTATGTAGTGACGCGCATCGCGGTGGGGTTGAATCCGCGCGGGCTCGCCTTGAGCAAGGACGGGCGCAGATTATTTGTAGCCAACCGGCTCGACGATACGATCAGCGTGATCGACTCGCGCACCAATAAAGTGACTGCGACAATCAAGTTGGATGGGCCGAAAAAAGTCTCTGAATTGCGGCACGGCGAACAGACTTTCTATACGGCTCGCTATTCGTTTCAAGGACAGATCGCCTGCGCCAACTGCCATATCGACTCCACATTCGACGGGCTCACCTGGAACCTGGAGCCGGACGGTTTCGGCCGCAACACCGTGGACAACAAGTTGCTCGAGGGTGTGAAGGATACGGCGCCGTACAAGTGGACAGGCACAAATCCGAATATTCCGACCGAGTGCGGGCCGCGGACAGAAAAGTATTTCTGGCGTTCGGAGAATTACGACAACCAGACGCTTACCGATCTCGCGATTTACGTTCGCAGTCTTGATCCGCGGCCCAACCGGTGGAAGCTGCCGGGTTATCAACTCACACCGGCGCAAGAGCGGGGCAAGGCGATCTTCGAGCGGAGTGCGGACAAGTTCGGCAAGCCGGTTGCGGAGTACAACCGCTGCGTGTACTGCCACAGCGGACTGAAGGGAACCAACCAGAAGCTATTCGACGTGGGGACGCATCGGGCGCTCGATAACCCGGGCCTGCTGAAATCGCCGCCGTTGACCAACATTGCGCTGACTGCGCCGTATCTGCACGATGGGTCGGCGCGCACGCTGGAAGAGATTTGGACGGTCTACAACCCGGACGACAAGCATGGGCGAACGAGCGACCTGACCAAGGATGAGCTCAACGATCTGATTGAGTATTTGAGGACGCGATGATGAAGTCTCTTAAATTCGACATGCTGTTCATGGCTGCAACGATGATGGCCGGCGCTCTCGCCTTTGCCGCGCCAGCGGCGTCTGTCGCACCGCACGCTCCGCAGATGCCGCGATACAGGTTTGAGAACTTCACTACGGCAAACGGGCTGCCGAATAATCACGTATTCGCCGTGCTGGTGGATGGGGATCGCGTGTGGGCGGGTACCGAAGATGGCTTGGCGGTTTACGAAAATCATGCGTGGAAAACCTACTCAACCAAGGATGGCCTGGCGCATCGTGCAGTGCTCTCGCTGGCGCTGGATAAGCGCACCGGCGATGTGTGGGCGGGGACGATGGCCGGCCTGAGCCGCATCTCCGGTGGGCGCATCGACAGCTTTACGCAGTTGAATTCCGGGCTGAGCAACGACGTTGTTTACGGCGTAAGCGTGGAAGAAGAAAATGTGTGGGTGGCGACGGCGGCGGGGGGGTGCCGTCTCGATTTGCGCACCGGGCAATGGACGCTTTACAACGAGCGCAATACGCCGATGGTGGAGATATGGGCATATGCGGTTTCGGCTACTCCGACCAAGGTGTACTACGGTGTTTGGGGCAGCGGTGTGCTCGAGTACGATCAGAAGACCGGGCGCTGGGACAAGTACGACGATCCGGACGGCGAGAACGAGATGGTGCTGTTCAAGGATCAGGGGCTGATCCACGAGATTGTCACATCGGTCAGTTATGTAGACAATATTCTTTGGGCAGCCACGTATTTTGGGGCGAGCCGGTACGACGGGCGCTACTGGCACAATTTTCTGACGAAAGACAGCGGACTTCCCTCGAACTTTATTAATTCAATCAAGGGCCTGGATGACAAGCGCGCCTGGTTCGGTACCGACAAGGGGCTGGCTTACTACGATGGGGTGAACTGGGCTGTCTATCGCTCATCGCTCAAGGATGGAAAACCGGAGATGACGGTGCGCGATACGGCTGGGAAAGTAACGCCGATAGCAGTGACGACCGCGCCGGCACACAACTATGTACTTGGGGTCGATTTTGAAGGCGACGATATTTGGGTTGCAACCGCAAAGGGATTGAGCCATGGAATCAGACAAAGAGACTAAGGAGACTAAGAAAAACATGAATGCATTCGCAGATATTCTGGAAGCCATTGCACACGCACCGATCGAAAAGCGCGCCATGACGAATTACGGCGTGCTCAACGAAGCTTACGCCTATGAAAAGCCGAGTTCCTTTGCGCGCGGAATGCGGATCGACATCGGCGGGGTCGTTATTCTGCTGATTTCGGGAACAGCATCGATCGACGAAAACGGCGTCAGCGTACACATCGGCGATTTCCCCGCGCAACTGCGGCGTACCTTCGACAACATCACCGGCCTGCTGGAGAGCGAAGGCGCGACCTGGCACGACATTGTGCGCACCAGTTGCTACCTGAGGGACATCGATCGCGACTACGACGTATTCAACGCGGGGCGCACCGCATTCTTCAAGGAGCAGGGACTCGATCCGCTGCCTGCGTCGACGGGAATTCAGGCGCATCTTTGCCGGCCGGAACTGCTCATTGAGATTGAAGCAATCGCGATGTTCAGGACGGACAAAAAGGAAGAAAGCAAGGGGTAGTTGCAATGCGTACGGGAAACTTGGCTGTTGTGGTCTGCACGGCTGGCATGGTCTTCGCAGCAAGCGTTGCGGCACAAAGCACGAAGACCTGCGAGTGTGGAGCGCATCCGCCGGGACCACCGAAGGATCGAGTGGTCACGCCGTATGCGGGAGAGCCTGCCGACCTGAGTCCGTATGCGAAGTTTGCCGCTCCCTACGACCTGAACTACACCCATCCCAACATCTATTCGGGAGCCGGACGGGATGTGCCCGAGCCAAAGAATCTGACCGAAGTGCGCATCGGTTTCTTTGGGCCAGTGGCTCCGAATCCGGAGTCGGTGTTTGGAGTGCGCATGCTCCACGGTGCGCAACTGGCGGTGGAAGAGGCCAATGCGCGCGGCGGCTACGGGGGCAAGCCCTTCAAGCTGATGGAGCACAACGACTACGACAACTGGCAGGCGAAGACTGTCTACGGCGACGACCGGCCAACGGACCCAACGATCTGGGGATCGGCGTCGAATGAAGTGGTAAAGATGGTGTACGACGACCAGGACTGGGCGATCTTCGGTTCGATCAGTTCCGAGTCGACACACATCGCGCTGCGCGTCGCGTTGCGGGCTGAAATACCAATCGTCAATTCGGCTTCAACGGACCCGACGATTCCCGAGACCTATATTCCGTGGTACTTCACCGATCTGCAGGATGACCGGGTGCAGAGCCTCACGCTGGCGCGGCGCATCTATACCGAACTGGGTATGAAGCGCGTCGCTATCCTCAGGATCAACAGTCGCTATGGTCGCTTCGGCGTGCCGAAATTTCGCGATGCTGCGCGGCGGCTCGGCCACCCCGTAGTGATCGAGCAGAAATATCTTCCGGGGGATGCGGATTTTTCGAAGCAGTTGCAGGTAATCAAATCGTCGCGGGCGGACGCGATTGTGCTGTGGGCAGACGAGGCACAGGCGGCGGCCATCCTGAAACAGATGCGGGCGGCGGGGATGAAGCAGCGTGTCTTTGGCGCGTATCGTACGCTTGGGCCGCAACTGCTGGCCGAGGCTGGCGATGCGGCTGAGGGGTTCGAGGCTGTGTTTCCTTACGATCCCACACGGCAGGACCCGCGCTGGCTGGACTTCAACCAGCGCTTTGAAAGCCGGTTCCACGAGAAGCCGGAGCAGTTTGCCTCGCTGGCGTACGACGCAATGAATGCGCTGCTGGATTCGATCTGCAAGGCGGGCCTGAATCGCGCGCGAATTCACGATGCTTTGGCCGACATCGAGCAGTACGATGGCGTGACCGGGCACATGGTCTTCGATCCGAACCAGAAGAATGTTTCGCCGCTGTACCTGGGGACGGTGCATAACGGGGCGATCACTTACCGCGTCGCCACGATGGACAAGGCACTTGCGGCGGGGCAGGCACCTGCGGTGCGGCAGATACCGCTGACGCGGCAGGAGACTTCCTCTGTTCAGCTACCCTACGCGCGGGTGGGTGAGGATGGGGTGGGTTATTCCGGGCCGCACCAGAGCGATGTTCCAGATGGGCCAGTGTACCTGGTGCTCTTCGGGCCGAGGGCAGCCGAGGTTGTTGCGTCGACCGAGGTGCAGGAAGAACTTGCATCCGGCGCGGCAAAAGGCCGACCGTGGAAGCTGCTGCCAGTGGAAAGCGGGCAGAACTGGGGCGCCGCTTCAACCGCGCTGGTTCATGCGCTCATGGACGAGCATGCCCTGGCAATTGTGGCGCTCGATCGCAATGCGAGCCACCTGGCCGAGCAACTGGCGCTGAAGAGCTTTGTTCCGGTGGTGGCACTGAGCAGCGATAAGGCGCTAACGTCAACCAACGTTCCGTGGATATTCCGGATGCCGGCCGAAACCACTCCGGCGGCTGCGGTGCGGCTGCTGGAAACGGCGGCAGTGCGCAGCGGCCCCAATTCCGAGCGGCTGCGGAACGCGCTGGCTTCCGGGGACCTGCTCTCGGGAGTGGCGTTTTTGCCGACCGGGGAGCCGCGCGACAAGTAGCGGCGTTTTCCTATCCTTAAGATCGAGCTCAAGATCGCAATTCCGGCGACGACGCGCTCGTCCACCGCTTGCGCATGGCACGCATTCTGGTTAAAGTTTCACCTAAAGGAAACCAATGAAGAATCCGAAGATTTTGATATTTGGCCGGGTTGGTCAAGTTGGTTGGGAACTGCGCCATAAGCTTGCCTGCCTGGGCCAGGTCACCAACGTCGACTACCCGGAGATCGATTTTTCCAAACCGGACACAATTCGCGCGGTGGTGCGGGCGGCAGAGCCCACGGTCATTGTGAATGCCGCGGCCTACACAGCGGTGGATAAGGCTGAGGCCTCTCCTGAACCCGCCTGGGCGATCAATGCTACAGGACCGGGTGTGATCGCCGAGGAAGCCAAGCGGCTGGGCGCGCTGATGGTGCACTACTCCACCGATTATGTTTATGACGGCAGCAAGACCGGGCCGTGGGTCGAGACGGACGCGCCGAATCCCCTGAACGTGTACGGACAGACGAAGCTGGCAGGGGATCAGGCTATCGAAGCAGTGGGCGGTGACTACCTGATTTTGCGGACAAGCTGGGTGTATGGGGCGCGGGGTGGAAATTTTCTGCTGACCATGCTCCGGCTGGCAAAAGAACGGCCGGAGTTGCGGATTGTGGACGACCAGACCGGCAGTCCGACAACAAGCGAGTGCATTGCGCAGGCGACGGCCGACATCCTTTCGCAGGTGCTTGCGCCGGCCGGGGGCGGGCTGGCGGGGCGGAGCGGCGTCTATCACCTGACGACTGCAGGCAAGACAACCTGGTTTGGCTTCGCGAAGGAGTTCTTGAGCAGGCAGGCGGCTTGTCCCACGCTGATTCCGATTCCGGCCAGCTCCTACCCGGTTCCTGCCAAACGGCCCGTGAATTCGGTTCTGTCGTGCGAGCGGCTGGCGGAAACGTTTGGGGTGCGGATGCCGTCCTGGGAACTCGCGCTGGATCTGGTGCTGGAGACCCTTGCTGAGGGAGCAGCCCGGGGATGAGCCCGGTGATCGCGGAGATTGGCGGAACAAGCACGACAGCGGCGAGAGGTCCACGAGGCTGTTTTTCCTCGATTCAAGGGACACTCCGCCGCTGTCGGCTTTAACGCTGTCGCGGGTTCGGAGACTCGCACTACTGAGGTCTTCCCGAACCCCGGCCTTGTGTCCATAGGATGCGAGGGAATGCGTTGGATTGGCTGTGACCGGTGGCACGGGGAGCGGTGACGTAGCGAGCGCCGGTTTTGATCGGGACTGCAGGCAGGTTTGATGTCCTGTTTGGGGTGGCGAAGCTGGGGCCAGCCCACCCTTGCGACAGGAACAAGAACGTCGCAAGGATGGGGCACCCAGATGTCTTTGCGCGCCCAGACCCGTGTCATTCTTTGGACTCTGGAAACTAGAAGCTGAAAATCGGGCCGCCCTCTTCGCGAAGGTCGTTCCACTCGCGGGATTTGACGCCGCGATAGAGGGGCAGGGTCAGTTCCGGGTTGGCGTGGGTGGTATAGAGAGACTCCTCGAATGAGAAAGTTATCGATCGGGTGAATTTGTAGCTGAGCATCCCTTTGGCCATGGTGCTTTCATGGCGTACGCCGCCGGCACGATCGATGTCGCGCGCCTTAGCCTGATCCACGCCGTAGAGGGCAAAGATCGACCAACCGGCGTTGCGGCCCGCGGGGTCGGCATTGAAGATGCGCGAGAGTGGAAGCCCGAGCTGCGCGAATCCGCCAATGGCGCGGACCGGACGCTCCGGGGCAATCACCTGCTGGCCGCTCGGGCTAGTCCCGAAAACCAGGTTGGACGAGCCATCCTGCGATGCGACAGTAGCCGTGCTGGTGAGCCCGGCGACGTCGTTGAAATAGGAATAGAGTTGTCCCCCCATGAACCACCTGAGATCGCTGCCGCTATAGAAGGTGTTGGTGAGGGTGAACCAGCGGGTGGGCAACTGGCTCTCGACATTCCACCCGTCCTGCTTGCTGCTGGCGGTGGTGCCTCTGGGGAAGGTGGCCTGAAATGCGGCTGGAATCCCGGCCGCCAGCACGTTGGCAGTGCGTTTTCCATTGAAGGCGCTGAAAACAAGTTGCGCCGGAGCAACACCGGGCGCATGGTCCACCTGATCCTGAAGCGCGAGGCGTGCCTCGACGTTGGGGCGATTCGAATCGGGTCCCTGGCGCTCGCCATAGCCGATTTGGTTGACGACATTGGCCGCGCTGGGCACAAGACCCGACCCAGGCAGATTCAGCGAGAACTCCGGCATGATGGACACGCCGCCTGTCCTGTGCGTGTAGCCCACGCGCATTTGCGGATCGCGTTCGAAAAGCGAACCGAAATCCAGGCCGAAGCCGGTTTGCTCGAGGGCGTAGGGCAGCGAGGAAGAGCCAAAGATCGACCAGTCCTGCCCAAAAAGCGCGGAGAAGGTGTTGTTTTGGTCGAAGCGGTAGTCCATCCTTGCCCAGGCCAGGCGGATGGCTGGGTTGTTGGACCGGATGCTGGACATGTTGCGGTTATCGGCTCGGCTAAAGTTGCCCAGGAAGTCGCCTTCGATCCTGCCGGTGACGATCCACTTTGGATTGTTGTCGTGCCAACTGAAGTTGGTGCCGAAGCGGGTCTCGCGCGCCTTGAGATGGAACTCCGGCGCCCCGTTGGCCGGGGTGTCGTTGATAAAACCGGGAAGCGGGAAGTCGTCGCCGTTGGGAGAAGAACTGTCTTCAATCGCGGTGAGTTTGATGAACCCATAGGGCGTCAGGCCGACTCCGTCGGCGTAAAAGGCGGGATGGAGGTTTTTGGGGTCGATGCCGCCGATGGGAAAGACGCGATACGGGACCAGCGCTTCGATGACTGGCGTCGCTACGACGGCCGAAATTCCAGGCGCGAAGCCATTTGAGGGTGCCTGCAGGTTGGCGCGGACTGCCGAAACGGTGGTGCTCAACGAAGCCTGGCCGCTCTTGAGGCCGGTGACAGCGTTTTCGAGGGTGGTCACAGCTGCAGTATTCTGGTTTACCGCGAGGACCTGAGTGGAGGCATCGGTTTCCGCCCTGGCCGCCGAGGCTTCGGCCTGGGCCGCTGCCAGTTCGGCTTTTTGCAATCGGGCATCCCTCTCGGCTAGATCGTCGCGGAGGCTCTGGATCTGGTTTCCCTGTGCCTCGATCTGTTTTCCCTGGTTTTCAAGGGCTTGACGCATGGCCTGGAGCTGTTCCGCAACGGTCGGCGTCGTGGGCCTGGCGGCCTTTCCGGTTGCGGGATGCCTTCCGGACTGCGGCGTTGCATCGCTGGCCAGGGCTGCGATGGCGAAAAATGTGAGGGTCAGAAATGCCGCTGCTACGGTTTCGAGCTTGAAAAACATGGGATTCCTCACTTTTCGAGGGTTTGCTGGATTGTGGGGGCGACAAATTACTGCCTGTGTCCGCGATGCCTCCGAGGGCTTCCAAGAGCTGGGAACGATGGCTCAACCGCCTTCTGCTGGGTGTTCTGAAGGAAAACGGTACCGTCCGGAAATTGCACTTGCCATGATGCACATCACCCGTCAACGTGAGAGAAACGTTGACAGAACACGGACTCGATCATTTGCAGGGAGGGTGCAGAGAGGGCGGCTGCGGGGCGATCAAGGGCGGGGATTGGTTGGCGAGGGTCTTGAATGACGGTGCTCATGAAGCAGGAAAGCAGAAGGGGCAGCCCGGAATTCGGACTGCCCCTTCTGTTCTAGCCCAACCCGAAGATCTGGGGGTTATGGGAGGTAGTAGCGGAAGCTGGTCCAGAACATGTTGTCGATGCCCTTGGCGCCGATGCCGGCGGTGCCTGTTCCCCAGCCATCGCGGACTGCATAGCCGTACTGGACGCTCTGGCGCAGGCGGCCGCGGTCGCCCTTGTAGATGTCGTACCAGTAGCCGCCGGTTACCTCTTGCACATCGCGTGTTTGCGCTCCGCAAGAGCCGCCGGGCAAGAAGCCCGTCGAACCGCCGGTATTGTAGCCAGGGGCGGTGGTGGTATTGCAGCCCGAATTGCTGGAAGAAAGCGGGAACCGCGATCCATAACCGACGGCCTGCTGCGCAGTGGGTGTGGACCAGTGGCCTCCCCAGGCGCCGCCGCCGGCAAGTTGTGCAGCCGTGGGGGCGGTGACGCACTGACCGGCGGCGGTAAAGCCTGCCGGGCAGAACGTTGCGGCCGGAGATCCCAGCGTAAGGGAAGTGGGTGTAGAGTAATCGGCACGGCTGGCATAATCGCCGCCGTAATTCAGGTAGATCGCCAGCCGTGGAGTGGGGTTGGCTTCGAGAGTGAACAGGCCAGAGAGATTGTGGATTGGGCCGAGTCCGCCCCAGGAGTTAGCTGTTACGTCGGCCAGCGTCGAGTTGCCGTAGCGGCCCATGCCCGGTCCGTAGAGGCCCTTGGCGCCGAAGCTCAGCTTGTCGGCAATAAGCGGCACGCGCAAGCTGCCGCCGATGCCGCCGAGTGCAATGCTGTCGGAAATCGATACAGTGGCATCGGCTTTCGCCACGACAACCGACCCTGGCGCTCCGCCGCTGAATCCGGCGATATCTGGTTGTGTGCCGTACTTCACGCGGTCGGTGGTGACGTTGGGATAGACAGTCTCGTGAGCGAGGCGGCCGATGCCGAAGACTTCATAGTGTCCCCAGCCTGGATCGAAAGCAGCTTTGACGATGAAATCGGGAGCCTCGTTGAAGGAGATGTTGGCAATGTTTGCGTTGGCGACGATGGTGTTGTAGACCGGAAGTTCTACGGGAACAATGCCATCGTTCTTTGTACCGGGCTGGGTCGTGTAGTTCTGAATGTAGGTCGTGGTGCTGCTGGCGCTGATGGCCGCGTTGTAGTTGCCGCCGTTGGCGCCGGCGCTGCCTAGGACCGCATAGGGCGTGTTGCCGGCGATCGAGGCGGTATAGAGCACCTGGGGGTTTTCAGCCGCAATGCCAAAGGCGAAATTCTTGAAGGTCTTGGTCACGCGGAAGCCGTACTGGCGCGTCCAAACGAAGCCCGTCACGTAGTTCGGGTCTATGGTCTGCGGCGTCATGATGTCGCCGGAAAGGTTGGAAATGCCTTTCTTATCTTCCGTAGCGAGAGACCACAACTGCCCGCCGGTGAAGGCCCAGTGGTTGTTGGTCTCGGCCTGTCCCCAGATAACGCGCTGACGCAGTACGTAGCTGTTGGACTGGTTGTTGTTGGAAGTGATGCCGGTGCCCAGCCAGTCAGCCTCATAGTAGCCGCGCAGTGCGCCCCAGTTTGTTTTACCCTCGGCCATCAAGGTGACGCGCGACTGGCGTGCGTCGCCGTAGAACTCGCTCAGCGAATAGGCGTCCGCGTGTTCGTAAGGAATTGCATTGAAGGGTGTCGGAATGTCGCCGCCGGTGGCCTTGGAGCGCCAAACAGTTTCACCCGCGACATAACCGCCTGGGGTTAAGTTGATTCCCTTGTAATGAAGCGTGGTGGGGTTGGCGATAGCCTTTTTGATGGCGGCGGTCTCGTCAGAGAGAGAGGCGACGGCCGATGCGTTGGCGGACCTCATGTCGGTGACCGTAGCATCCAGCGTGCTCACGGCTGCGGCATTCGCTGTGACCGCCTGGTTCTCAGACGAGACGGCTGCTTCTGCCCTGGCGGCGGCTGCCTGCGCATCGGCGGCTGCCTGCTGCGCCTTTTGCAGTTGCACATCCTTGTCTGCCAGGCTGTTCTTCAGGCTGTCGATCTGGCCTTGCATTTCCCGGCGCAGATGCTGAATCTGTTCCTCCACGGTGGGTGGTTCTGCTTTTTCCCGCTTAGCAGGAGCCTTCTTGGTTGTGGTGTGCTTCTTGGCCGGCTGAGTTGCGGCTGGATCGCTGGCGTTGGCGGACAAGGCAACAAGGCCGACTGCCAGAATTGCTGCGGCAGCAGTATTGAGCTTGAAATTCATTGGGCCTCTCATTTTCCTCTCGAATCAGGTTGAATCGTGGCAGCGCTCGCATCGATTGCGACCGCTGTGTGCTCCCGCGCTGCGGACAGCTTGTACATGAAGCCGTATTGGATCTCTATCGACATGCGGGTGAAACATGGAAAGCCGCGGAAACTGTTCAAATAATGCGTTTCAATTTGCGGCTGGTTCCGCATTTGAGAGTCGCAGATTCAGGTTAATATTTGACTAATTCACGTATTTTTAATACTTGGTTGCGCTTGCGAATTCATCCGCTCGTAACAAAAGGATCATGCCGATTCAGTGGCTGTTGAGGCTCTCCATTGCATCGGCCGAGCCTTGGACTCGATCGGTGCCGCTTCTTTCATAAAAATAAAAAGGGGCGAGATTCAATCTCGCCCCTCTTGATCGATTCAATTCGCTTGCTCTAGAAGCTGATGCGCGCGCTCAACTGGATCTCGCGTCCCGGCGTGGCGACCTCGGTAATGCTGCCAAAGCTGGATGTGTTCACGAAGCGGTTGGGCGTTCCCAGATTGGTGTGGTTCAGGGCATTGAAGAATTCGGCGCGCGTCTCGAACCGGGCTTTTTCCGCCAGGCTGAAGCTGCGGACCAGCGCCAGGTCCATGGTCTGCAAGCCGGGTCCATAGACCGTGTTCCGGCCCACGTTTCCGTAGGTGTACGCGGGCGGTGCGGAGAAAGCGCCTGGGCTGAACCATGTGCTCGAATTCCGCGTACCCGATCCAAAGACCGGCTTGCCGGTTTTATTCGCGCGGATGGGGTTTTCTCCCACAACGGTTCCGGCATTGGCCGTATCGCCAAAGACCGACATTGTTAAGGGGAAGCCGGACTGCACCTGATATTCGATGGAGCCGCGCCAGTCGCGGGTCAAATCGCGAACCATTCGGTTTTCACCGACAGTTGGCGTGTTGTACACCGCGCTGACCGCGACGCGATGGCGAATGTCGCAGCCCGGGCCCTTCTCCGCATTCAGGTCGTCGTTGTTCTGCGGAGTCGCCGCCTCGAACATCGGTGAACGGAAGTCCGGCGCGTTTTCAAGCGACTTGGCGAAGGTGTAATTCGCCAGGAAGCTGAGGTTGTTGGAGGCGCGGCGCCGTACGTTTACGTAGCCCGCGTCGTACCAGCTTTGCGATGTGTTCTCAAGCAAATTGATTGTGCTCACCGGAAATGTGGAACTGGTCATGGTGCTGGCCACGGCAGCGGGAAAAACAGTGTTGGCCACGAAGCTGATCTTTGGGTTCGGCCGGCGCGGCTGAATCAGGCCCGGTCCCGGTTGCGCATTGTTGATCAGGTGCGAGCGCTGCAGGTGGAAGCCGCCCGCGCCCAGGTAACCGAGTTCAACGGTAGTTTCCGAGCCCAGTTGTTTCTCAAGTGATGTGCTCCACTGCTGAATGTATTCCGCCGGTGCGTGCAACTGGAGCGAAGTGAAACTGACTGCCGTTGTGCCCAGCACGGGAGTAGGGAAATTCAGCGTGGTGATTGAAGGAATGTAGGGGTCGCTCTGCGCGGTCTCAGGAAACACATAGGGCACGTTGTGGCGCTGGTTGCACCAGGTATTCATGTCCACCGGCGTGTAGAACATGCCGTAAGCGATGTGCGCTACGATGCCCAGGCTGGGGAAGTTTTGCGCCAGACCCAGCCGCGGCGCGAAATTGGTGTGATTGGCATACATCAGCCCGCGCGGGTAGCCGTTCTGTCCGCCGATAAAGACCTGTGGCTTGCCGCTGGAAAGGTCGAGGTTGCTGTTGGTGTAGTCGACATCGATCAGCGGGCTCATGAACTCGTAGCGGAGCCCGTACGTCAGCGTGGTGGTCGAGGTGATCCGCCATGCGTCCTGCGCGTAGCCGTCGGCATACCACTGATGCAGATTCATCTGCGGCACGCCGGCCTGACCCTGCCGGGCAGCCGGCAGGCCGAGAAGGAAGCTGGCCAGCGCCGATCCGGTCGAGTGGTCGTTGAGCGCGTATTGGGTGGTGTAGCCGTTGGTGTATTGGTAGTAGCCGCGATTCTGGAAGAAGCCCCACATGGGCCAAATGAACTTCTGGTATGCGCCGCCGAACTTGGCGCTGTGGCGGCCTATCTGCCAGTTCAGTGAGTCGCGGCCTTCAATCACGGTATCCCAGGCTTTCATCGGCGTGGCAAGGTAATTGTCGCCCAAGGGTGAATAGCCTTGAACGTTGAAGTAAGGAGCGCCCCAGGCTCTCGGGCCACCGAAGTTGGTTCCGCTGATGCCCAGTTCGTCGACAATGTCGTTGGTGCTGGCGCTCTCTGTCGTGTGCGACATGGCGAGCCGCGAAACGGCTACTGTCGCCATGTTGACGAGATGCGTTGAGATAACGCGGTTCCAGGCGGCTGTCCCTTGCTGCGAGAAGTTGTCGTGATACAAACCGAATCCCGGCAGGCCTTCGGGCATGAATCCATACTCGCTGGCGGCGGAGTAGCGGATGAAAGCCGTATCGCCATTGGCGAAGCTGTGATCGACGCGCGCAGTACCCTGGTCGTCGGTCATGTGTTCTTTGCGTGTATCGAGGAAATTGTTGGCATCGTTGCCGGCGCCGATCACCGTCGGCTGACCCATCATGGTCGAGCCGCCCATGTTCATGGTGTTGGGCTGCGGCGTGTATTTGTTCAGCATGATGGAGGCAGCCTTTGTCAGCTCATTCGGCGGAATCACATTCAGAACACCGTTGTATTGGAACTGCTGGCGAATGTTCTGCGGGTTCGACGGGCTGGCCGGCAAGCCCGGGTTATAGTTTGGATTCTTGGTTGTGGTACTGGGGTCGTAGATGTTGACGCCGCTCTGGCTGAAATCGCCGGAAGCTTCGGCCGCGGTGGGCACCGTGTCGACCATCGCGTCAACCTCAACGTGCCGCAGGGCTTCATAGTTGAGGAAGAAGAAGGTCTTGCCCGTGTGCTTTATCGGTCCGCCAATCGACGCGCCGAAGTTATTCTGCACCAGAAAATTCGAGCTGCCCATCTGGTTGAAGGAGTGGGCATCCATATCGCCGTTGCGCAGGAATTCATAGGCCGTGCCGTGAAAATGGCTGTTTCCTGAGCGGGTAACGATATTGATCTGTCCGCCCCCTGCTCCGCCCATTTCGGCTGAATAGCTGCCGGTCTGCACTTCAAACTCCTGCACAGCGTCGGGGGAGAGGCTGAGGTTTTGTGTGCTGAAGGTGGGGTCGGTGTTGGTGGCGCCGTCGAGCAGAAAGTAGTTTGCGTTGGGGCGGCTTCCGCCGATGCTCACTGCCGACCGTTGCCCCGGCCTCCAATAAAGAGAACTCATGTCGCCAACCGACGCGCCGTGGCTGATGTGGGCTCCGGGCACGGTAAGAATGAGGTCGATCAACATCCGGCCATTCAGCGGCAGCGAATCGACAGACCGCTGATCTACCACCTCGCCCACACTTGCATCCTGCGTTTTCAGCAGCTCCCGTGTGCCCTGGACCGTGACGGTCTGAGTATCCGTCCCCAAGCGCAATTGCAAATCGATCGTCGCCTGCTGGCCCACTTCCAGGTCGACGTTCTGTGTAGCCTGCTTGAAGCCGGTAGTGTCGACGGTAAGCGTGTAGGCGCCCGGTTGCAGGCCTGGAATCTCGTACAGCCCAGTGTTGTTTGAGACGACTTCACGTTCGGCACCAGTATTGCCGCTTGTGATATGCACACGGGCGCCGGCAACCGGGCGATGCTGGGGGTCGAGAATCGATCCGCGAACCACGGCGTAATTGCTCTGAGCCAGCGCTGTGATCAGACCGGTTCCGAGGCAAAGAACTGCGAGGGTGATTTTCCGAAACATGGCGCTCCTTGAATGAATGGCTTGTTGATCGAGACCCTTGACCACAAAATGCTTGAAGGACCGGCGCATGCGTTGTGTGCCGGGTCGGGCCTTGAGGGAGTGCCTTCGCGGAGTTCAACTTTGCGAAGGCACACGAAAGATTGCGTGATCTAGTACCCTGCAGTGTAGGGACACGGAACCAAGGTGTCTTCGCCCATTGGATCGGTCACCGCATCATCCATTCGGTTGAGTAGTCGGGCGGAATGTAGATTCTGGGCGCAGCACAACCGGCTGGGTGCCCCATCCTTTTCACAGTTTCATCGTGAAAACGGCGGGAAACCACGAACCTGAACCGGCAAGCTCTTCGGTGGCCGAGCGAACCGGCCCTTACTTCCCGGCGCTGAGCAGGTTAGCCAGAATCCGATAGGCCCCCGGCACCAGCTCCGGAAGCTGCCGATGCAGCGCAAAAGCCACGTAGATAAACGTCCCCTTGCCGGGATGGGCGACGATCAAGCCGCCGCGCTGCGGGTCCTGCCCAGGATCGGCAGTCTCCGTCAGCGCCGTATAGGCCGGGTCCCAGGATTCCAGGAACGAATGACCGCGCTCTTCCACCCAGCCGTCGAAATCGGCGGTCGTGATGGTGTTGGGCGAGGTCAGCAGCGGATTGGCAGCATCAAGCAGCCTCACCGGGGCCTGCTCGTCAACCACCCGCTCGGCCCGTCCCAGCGAGAGCGGCACCGGCGCAGGGAAGTTTGCACTCTGGTAGAGCACGATCAAAGTTCCTCCGCGCTGGACGAATTGGTTAAGCCGCGACTGGTTTGCGGCGAGCTCGCGGACAGAGGAATAAGCCCGGATTCCCACAACCAGAACGTTCCACGTGGAAAAGTCGGCCGAAACTATCTCCTGCTTCGTCAGCAGGTGCGGCATCACACCCAGAGCCTCGATCGCGTCCGGAACCTCGTCTCCGGTGCCCATGATGTAGCCGACGCGGAGGCCGGGAGCCAGCTTGACATCGACCTTACGTGTGAGCAACTGTGCTGGTTTGTAGAGGTTATAAGGGCGCAAGCCGGGGTAGCCGACCGATTGCCAGCCGGTCTGGTAGGTGTGATTCGCCGCATTTGCAACCGCCTGAATCGTGTAAGACGCCGGTAAGACACCCGCGTCATACAGGCTGGCAGCCGGAGTAACGGAGAACAGAATCGGCTCGGTATCCCCCGCAGCAGCCAGGTGGAACGGAGCGGACGCGGGCTGAGCCGTCCAACCCTTAGGTAGTTTCAGTTCCACTGCGCCTTCCGCGGCAGCCTGAGCGTGCACAGTGACACGGACCGGCAGCGCCGAGCCATCTAGCGGCAGAATGCGAGCCTCAGGGTCCATGCGGACGCCGATGGCAGGCGTAACCACCAGCGGCTCATAGATACCGCCCGGCCCAACCACGCGCTGCATCGTCTGCACAACCTGTCCCACGCGGATCGGTAGCCCGTCAAAGCTGAACTCCGCCCACGCGGCCAGCGGCCAGGGAGCAAATGAGCGCTCGCGGTATTCCGGCTGGGTCAGGTCGTAATAAGGCTGCTCGATGTTGGGGCGGCTGAAGTAAGGCTGCGTAGGCAGCGCATCGTCTGGAACCTTGAGCTTGAAGATGGCGTCGGCGGCGGAATCGGTCCCTCCCGTGGCGATCGGCTCTCCGTGCTGCCAAGGGCCGCCGGTCTGGCTTTCTAGCCAAGTCTTCTCAAGGCGAACTTCCGGCGCGGCATGCGCGGTATGGATGCGCACGTTGAACTCTTCGCTGGGGGTGACGCTCCGCGCAGTTTCATCCGGTCCGTTGCCGCGAAAGCCTCCGTCTTCGACCTTGGTTGCGTGCGTGGTGAACGCAGCGAGATCGAGTCCCAGCAAATTCTTGAGAACGGACTCGCATTGCTCGATCTTCGCTTCAAGTTCCAGCGAAAGACTCGTCTTGGCCTGAATATCCAGGTTGCTGGCAGCCAATTCCTTCAGCAATCCAAAAAACTGGCGATAAATCGGCGTCAGCTTGTGAGCCGCCGCAATGCCAGACTCACCGCGCCGTTCGGTTTCGAACTGTTTAAGGCTCAGGTCGATCTGGTGGATGAACTCACGAATGTTCTGGGTCGGATTGGGGCTAAGAAGCCGATCCAGCCCGAGAAAAGAGGTGTCTATGTTGACCCGGCTGTTGTGAAACAGGTCCGTGTTTGTCGTAATCCCACCAGCCTTTGCGGTAGCCTGCGGAGCAACAGCCCATAGGTGATAGCGCGTCTCCGCCGGCCCGCTTAGCGACGGGTTCGCGCCCCCATTCTGCGACTTCTGTTGCCCCCACCCTTCGCGCGCAATCTGCGCATAGCTGCGCCCGAGAACAGTGTCCCGCGTACCCACGGGAAGCGTCACATCGGTCGTCGGCACGCCTGTCGTAACATCGCCCGTGACGTAATTCTTGAACCGCGCTGGAGCCCATTTGCCCGTGGCGTAGTCGAACATGCCCTGCTCCGTGACCGGCGCGAACGGCACCATCCCATACACCGCCAGCGGCTGCCACGGTTGCAGGCCGTCTTTCAGTTGCTCCGGAAAGACGTTCGGATCGCCCGCCGCCTTGAAGACTTCCTGCGCGATTTCCCCTGAAACCTGGTGATGCCCGTGCCCATCGGTAATGCCGCCGACAAAAGTCGACACGATCACCTGTGGCCGTTCGCGGCGCACGGCCAGCACTGCGTCGTAGAGCACGCGATCGTGCCCCCATCGCGCAAAAGCCTCTTCCTGTGTCTTCGAAAAGCCGAAGTCGATCTCCGTGCCCCACAGTTGCTTAACTCCGTAATACTCGCCTGCCTTGAGCAATTCATTTGTCCGGATCAGTCCCAGCGCGTCGTAGGTCTCGGCCGACATGGCATTCTGGCCACCTTCCCCGCGCGTGAGCGTGAGCAATGTGCACCGCACGCCCAGCCCGCGCGACAAATAAGTCAGCAGCGCCCCGTCCTCGTCGTCCGGATGGGCCACGATCATCATCAAGCTGGCCGTGGTCGAGAGCCGGCGCAGCGATTGCTCCAGGGCTGCCGCGCCGCGGTCCTCGGCCAGTGGCAAGGCGATGACAGCAGCCTCCGGGAGGGGAATGCCAGCAAGTTCATTGCCGTTTGCGGCAGCGGCCGGCTGTTGTGCGGCAAGGCGGAAAGAGAGAATCCCCGCGAAGAGGAGGCCGGCAAGGGCAGTGCCCGCTGCGGCCCTGAGATGTTTGTCGAAGAAGAACATACCTCCCGTCAGTGTACAATCCGGGGAGTGAATACGAGCTATCAAGGCTGGTCCGCTTCCAAATCGATGAATGCTTGCGCGGCCCGAAGCGGCCCCATCGTCGCTGTCCTTTTCTGCCTCTTGCAGTCAGGGGGCGTCGCCTTCGCGCAGTTTCATCACCGCGCAAAAGTGCAGCCCGCCGCGCCGTCGGCGAGTCTCACATTCATGAAGCGGGACGGTACTTGCGTGGATGGACCCATCGCCACCATCACGCCCAAATCCGTCACCGTTCAACCGCCCCAGAAGGCGCCCGTCACCATCCAGCGCAGCGATTTGCTGAGGGTTACGCAAGAAGACGCCGTTCTCTTCAGCGCCCGCAGTTCCTGGGCCGATGTCGAAGCTGTTCAGTTGTCGCCGCATGAGTCGTTCACCGTGAAGACCCGCAAGGGCCAGCTGATCCAGGGCCGCCCGCTCAGCGTCTCTGACAACGGCTTCTTCTACAGGCGTTTCCTGTGGCTGAAGAGGCGCTATCTCAAAAAGCAGATCGTAGCCGTGGATTATCTGCGCATGAAGCCCGCCTCGCCGGCATTCGACTACTTCACCCAGGAAGCCCCCGCGCTGCTTTTCTTTTATCCCGAGTTTTACGATCGCCTCGCCGGGCTTGAGGGCCATGTCCCCGTCCGCCTTTACGACGTCCTGCTCCACGAGGACAACGCGCCCTTGAAATGTTCGCAGCGCTAAGTCATTCTGAACAAATGCCGCATGCGCCAAACATCCAGGTCCTGGGATAGTCAACGAAACCAGCTGACTTGCTAACTCGCTATCTCCGCGAAGCGGAGGCTAACTTGCTGAATGGATCGAAACCCTGGCCCCACCCTTCCTTGTTCATAAGGAACGAGACAAACTCGTCGCATCAACGAGGACCACTCCGCCAATGATCGAAAGCACCGACACCGCCACCGGCACAAAACCAGGCCTCGAACGCCGCATCGGCTTGCGTTCGGCAGTCCTGTTCAACATGCTGGAGATGATCGGCGTCGGCCCCTTCATCACGCTGCCGCTGGTGATCGCCGCGGCCGGATTCAAGCTGTCGGTGTGGGCATGGGTGCTGGGCGCGGTGATCGCCGTGGCCGATGGGCTGGTGTGGGCGGAACTGGGTGCGGCGTTTCCGCGTGCGGGCGGGTCGTACGCGTTTCTGCGCGAGATTTACGGACCGAAACGCGCGGGGAATTGGCTCAGCTTTTTGTATGTCTGGCAGTTGAGCTTTTCCGCGCCGTTGTCGATTGCTTCGGGGTGCATTGGGCTATCGAGTTTTCTCGGAGTCTTCTGGCCAGGAATAGATGCCGCTCCAGTTGCGGCGCTCCCAAACTTACACTATGGAAATCTGGTCGCTGCCGCGGTGTGCCTGATGGTGACCTGGATGCTCTATCGTCGCTTGAGCATCGTGACGGGATTGGCTTGGGTGCTGTTTCTTGGGGTGATCGCGGCGATTGCGGGGGTGATTGTTTCCGGGTTCGCTCACGCGTCGGCAATGGGCGGTTGGCACATGCCTGCGGCGCCGGCATTCGGCGGGCTGAAAAGCATGGTGGGCGGCCTGGCGCAGGGCACCCTGCTGGCGACGTACTGTTATTGGGGCTACTACAACATCACTTTTCTCGGCAGCGAGGTAAAAAGGCCAGAAAAGACGATTCCGCGCGCGATTCTCCTGTCAGTCTTCTTTGTTGCGGCATTCTATGTTGCTATGGATCTGGCAGTGCTGCCTTCGCTGGGTGGGGCCGCGGCCCATACGGCTGAAAGCGCAGTGGTCCGTGTGCAACTGGTGGCGGATATAGCACGGGCGGCCTTTGGCGGCTGGGCTGGGTACATGATCGCCGGCCTTGTTGTCTGGACTGCATTTGCCAGCGTCTTCTCGCTGCTCCTCGGCTACTCGCGCGTGCCCTATGCGGCGGCGCGGGATGGAAACTACTTCAGCTTTCTGGCGGCTGTGCATCCGCGCCATGGGATTCCTCATCGCTCTCTCGTCGCACTCGGCCTGGTGGCCTCCGCGTTCTGTTTCCTTACGCTGACGCAGGTGATTACATTGCTGGTGATCACGCGGATACTACTGCAATTCTTCCTGCAACACGCGGGTGTGATGCTGTTGCGAGTGCAAAGGCCGGAACTGGAGCGCCCCTTCAAGATGCCGCTTTATCCGCTGCCGCCGCTGGTGGCCGTAGGTGGATTCATGTTCATGCTGGTGAACCGCGCACACGCGTTGCAGGGTTTGGCGGTGGCGGCGGCCATCGGGGTCAGCGGGACGTTGATCTACCTCTATCGCGCGCGGCGAGAGGGGCAATGGCCGTTCGCCAACCGGAGGGAGTGGAGGGTTTCAACCCCCGTATAGAGCCCGTAAGCCATAGAACCTCCGATTAAGTCCCAAACTTGCCGCTTTGAAAGGGCATGGCTTTAGCCGTGCCGCCCGAAACACCTCAATTTGCTCGGCTTTAGCCGCCGAGGGAATATTTGTTGCCAACCAGAAGGTCTTCTTGTGCCGCCTATTCCGAGATTCCCTGACGCTGGCTCTAGCCACGGAGGGAATGAATCCGGATCATCCCCTGAAACGTATCTTGTAACGTTGGGCCGCTTCAAGGTGTCTAATCAATTGAGATCGAGAGTTTCCCCTCACGAGGTCAAACACATGCATATCCGAAAGCCCGCTGACATTCCGTCGTCCGAGATCACGCCGCGCAGTGGATACGAGTGGTACATGAACCGGAGAAAGTTCCTGAGTGGCGGCGCTACCAGCCTGGTCGCCGCGGGTGCGGCGGCCCTGGGCGTTGAGCGCTTGGCCGAGGTTCTCTCCCCGCGCATCGGCGCACTGGCCGGAACCAAGCTGGACACAGTGAAGAGCCCGCTCACGACGACCGGCGAAGACCTGACCGCCTTCAACGACCTGACCCACTACAACAACTTCTACGAGTTTGGCGTGCAGAAGAATGAACCGGCAGTGAATGCCGGAGTACTGCCGACACGGCCGTGGACGGTGAAGGTGGACGGCAAGGTCAAAAACCCGAAAACCTTCGACATCGAGGCTCTGCTGAAACTGCGCCCCCTTGAAGATCGCGTCTACCGGCATCGCTGTGTCGAGGCGTGGAGCATGGTGATTCCGTGGGTGGGTTACTCGCTCTCTGAATTCATCAAGCAGTGCGAGCCGCTCTCGACGGCAAAGTATGTGCAGTTCATCTCCTACTACGACAAGAAAGTTGAGAAGTGGAGCACCGATCAGGCAATCTACTGGCCTTATTCCGAAGGCTTGCGGATGGACGAGGCAATGCACCCACTTACGCTGATGACATTCGGATTGTATGGTGAGGTTTTGCCCAACCAGAATGGAGCGCCGGTGCGTGTCGTTGTGCCGTGGAAGTACGGATTCAAGTCGGCCAAGTCCATCGTAGGGGTCCGTTTTCTTGACAAGGAGCCGCCAACGACGTGGAACGAACAGGCGCCCAGCGAGTATGGTTTTTATTCCAACGTGAATCCGAATGTGGACCATCCGCGCTGGAGCCAGAAGACCGAGCGGCGGATAGGCCTGCCGTTTTATGCACAGCGGAAGACCACCCTCATGTTCAACGGGTACGGGGAGCAGGTAGCTTCCCTCTATAACGGGATGGATTTGAAGAAGAACTACTGAAGACAGTTATTGGTGGTCAGTTATCGGTTCCATGAAATCAACTAACTAACTGGCGCGGAGATCGTATGGGACAATCCAAGACACCGGAGGCCAAAGCACCGGAGGCGCAGCTAGCCGCGTTTCTGGCTAAATATACTGACGAGGTTGCCGCACTTGGAGAATCGATTCTCGAGGAAATGCGGCGGCTCTATCCCACAGCGATTGAGCTTGTGTACGACAACTACAACGCGCTGGCCATAGGTTTCTGTCCGACCGAGCGCCCGTCGGAGGCTATCTTCTCCATCGCGCTCTATCCCAGGTGGGTGAGTTTGTTTTTTCTGCAGTCAAAAGGATTACCAGACCCCGACAGGATATTGCAGGGTAGCGGAAGTGTTGCGAAGCACATTGTTCTTTCTTCGCCCGATATGCTCCATTGCCCGCCAGTTCGGGATCTGATGCGCGAGGCGGTAGAGAGTGCGAAGGTGCCTTTCGATCCCAAAGGGAGTCGCCGCCTGATTATCCGATCGGTCTCTGCAAAACAGAGGCCCCGGCGGCCGTCAGCCAACGGTGACGCCAGCTCACCGCAAAGTGAAATCAAGACAAAGAAGAAAGCATCGGGTAGACCTCGCTAACTATGAAGAAATCCACACTCATTCTGCTGAAGACACTAACTTGGGCGGCCTGCCTGAGCCCGGTCCTGTTGCTGACTTATCAAGCAGTGACCAACACGCTCGGCCCCGACCCCACAGCTAACATCGAGTTAACTACCGGCTATAACACACTGTTACTTCTAATCATTTCGCTGGCCATTTCCCCAACGCGTAAGCTTATCCCCAAACTAAGTTGGCTGATCAAATTCCGCCGGCTACTGGGGCTGTTCGCGTTCTTCTACGGCACAATCCACATGCTCACCTATGTGGCTCTCTATGCTGGCTTCGATGTGAACACCATGCTTGACGATATAGCCAAGCGAAAGTTCATTACCGTGGGCGTGGCGGCGTGGCTGCTGCTGCTGCCGCTTGCGGCCACGTCGACCAACTGGGCAATCCGCAAGCTCGGCGGCAAGAACTGGAACCGTTTGCATACACTGGTATATGCAGCAGCCGTGTGCGGCATCGTCCACTATTGGTGGCAGGTGAAACCAGGTGTACTAAGCCCGCTCCGATTGACGTTGGTGCTAGCCGTTCTGCTTGCGGTCAGGCCTGTGCTGGCTTGGTGGACGCGGCGACGGAGACGGCCTGCGACAGTGTGATGTATGGGCTCCCGCGGCCTTATTGCTTTTGAGTGGTTGTAGCGGCCGCAGGAACATTGCCAGGCACAGATACAGCAAGTGCGAGACTAAAGTCCTCTATGTCATTCAGCACGGTCAGCGGAGTTTCCTTGTCCGTGTAGTGGCGGATCGGAACCGATTTTACGGTAACAACCTCCGCATTGGCCGAATTGGAGTCAGATTCCTTCTGCTCCCCGTCTTGCGCCCCGGTCACCTGCAAAATGTACTTGCCCTCCGCGACATACTCAAAAGAGTAACTTCCATCTTCAAGCAGCGAAGTTTCGCGCGCTTTCTCGCGGTCGTCGGCGTAAAGCAGCCGCAGAGATCCACGCCCTACCGGATGTCCATCCGGCAGCGCGGTCACTGTACCGGCCACGGTGTGCAAACCGGTGAGAGGAATCTCAATGTCCGTGCCGCCGGCGGTTTCTCCGGCAGCCGCCTTGGCCGTCTCGGCATCCTTCTTGCGAAAGACGTTGCCCAGGCAAACGCGCGCCGCCGCATCTTGCGCATCGGTCGGCATGAGAGTGCAGACCGTGTATTCGCCGGCAGGCAGATTGGTGATGCTATAGCGGCCGTGTCCGTCGCTTAAGGCGTGGAGGGTCCACGAATCCATCAGTGGTAGACCGACATCGATATATCCACCCTTTTCTGCCTTCCGGAAAAGCTGAAAGTGCATGCCAATCGCCGGAGAGCCGTCGTCGAAGGTGACTGTCCCCGCGATCTCTGCCCCGCGTTCAATTTGCACGGACACATCGGAGATCCGGTGCGCGCTCACCGTCACTTCCTTCAAGTGTGACTTCCACTGATCGATCGAATACTGACGTTGCTCCCATCCGGGAGACAGAGATTTGATCTTGTCCGGGTCCAGCACAAGCAACGGGTCCAGATAGCCCTCCAGGGTAGCGAAAGCATAGTAATGGCCGGGCTCAACAGCCTCCAACCTGAAGCGCCCATCCAGATCGGTCACCGTGGTTTCCGAGGCGGGCATCGGATCGGAATCGTCGCTTTTTTCTCCAGGCTTGGGCGCGGCGGTGAGCACAATCGTCGCAAAACGGGCCGGCTTGCCGGTATCCGTACAGATTACGACGCCGGTAACCACACCTTTCGTGGGATCGGGCTTTTTATGCTGGAACTTGTTGCAGCCAACCAGCAGAAGGCAGGCGAAAGACAGAATCGAGACCCAACGGAACCGCGCCAATGCAGGCCTTTCTTCGAATTCAGAATTCAGGGAATTGTAACGCCGATTGCGCCACCGGGTGAAAGCTCTTGCGGTGCAGCGGTGTCGGACCCAGCCGCGCCAGTGCGTCCAAGTGCTCGGGCGAGCCGTAACCCTTGTGGCTGGCCAGGCCATAGCCGGGAAACTGGCTGTCCAACTCGACCAGTAGCCGATCGCGGTATACCTTGGCCAAAACGCTCGCCGCCGCAATGGACAAGCTCGTAGCGTCGCCCTGGATAACCGCCTGTTGAGGACATGGCCAGTCGATGGTGTCCCGCCCGTCGATCAGCAGAAAGTCCGGGCCCAGGGCCAGTTGCTGCACAGCCAATCGCATCGCCAGCAGCGAGGCCTGGCGAATGTTGATGCGGTCGATGGTTTCCACGTCCACCGAGGCAATAGCCCAGGCCACAGCGTTGGCGCGAATCTGAATGGCGAACTCGTCCCGCTTCTTCTCGCTGAGTTTCTTTGAGTCGGTCAGCCCGTCCAGGGGACAACGCGGTGCCAGAATCACGGCCGCCGCCACCACCGGTCCAAACAGCGGCCCGCGCCCCACCTCGTCCAGCCCGGCAATGCGCATGGCGCCGCGCTTGCGCGCTGCTTTCTCGTGTTTCCAACCGCAAACCGGAACCATGACCATGTGACCAGTATAGAAACTGAATGCCTTTATAGAAAGCATAACCACTGGTCGGTAGGGTTTCCCGTTGACTCAATGGAAGAACAGACCCTAGCTGAAGGAAGACCACTTCAATCGGATGTAGATAGCAAAAACGGCCACGATTGAAGTGCCCAGTATGGTGGCTGCTCTCTGCTTCAAAGAGTCAATGGGGTAGAGACCCGCCACAACCATGGCGACGCGACCAACAATGTCGGCGACAAGGAGCACCATGGCAAGTGCCGCCGCCCGTCTCCTCATGGACAGAATGAGCAGCCCAGCCACGGCATAGAGAACGCCGAGGGCAATACCTGCATAGACAGCAGCCGTGACCTGGGCGGTAGAGATGCCGAAGAAGTTGTGCGTAAGGCCTGTCGCCACCTCGGCCAAGCCGAACACAATCATCAACAGTGCAACGATGACGATGTCTCGTGGGCGATTCTGTTTCACTGGCGCCTCTACCGGAATAATACCGGCGATCAATCTTGGTTACGCGTGGCCCTTAAAGCAAGACCCCCAGCCGGATGGGCTGGGGGTCTGGTGGAAAGGCATTGGGTCGAGCCTAGGCGCGCACCTTGCCGGTGACGCGATCCACTTCCTTCAGACGGGCGGCCTTGCCGCGCAGTCCACGGAGGTAGAACAGCTTGGCGCGGCGAACGCGGTAGCTGCGGATCTTCTCAATCTTGTCGATAACCTTGGAATTGAAGGGGAAGATGCGCTCCACGCCCTGTCCAAAGCTCATTTTGCGCACGGTAAAGGTGCCCTGCGCGCCGCGGTTGATGGCGATAACCAAACCTTCGAACGCCTGCAAGCGTTCCTTATCGCCTTCCTTGATCTTGACCTGGACGCGAATCTGGTCGCCAGGTACGAACTCGGGGAGGTCGGTGCGCTTGAGCTTGTCGGCTAGGCGCTGCATAACGGGATGAATAGACATGGTGGCTTCCTGCTCTTGGACTCAGAACTTCCAGTTTATCAGAGATTGTCTTTTCGTGCCCAATTTGCAGTATTTTGGAATCAGCTGCTCCATGGCGAAAGGCAGGGCTAAGCCGATCGCTAGCAGTCCCAGGACGTGGACGATCTGAGGAAAGCTTCATGCCACTTCAGCTCCTCTCTGCCTGATCCGGTCTTTGGGAATGGGCGCTCATCCTTCCCTGGGGTAATATGATCGACAGCACCGCGTGTGCGGCCTTTTGTTCTGAATCCTTCCCCTGAGGAACTCATGAAACGGTACGTGCTTATCTGCGGATTGGTCGGCGGAGTCCTGATTACCCTGCTCAAGTGGACTGAGTACCAGTTCCTGGTCATCGAACATTCCGCGCAAATCTACGGCGGATTGATTGCGGCGATCTTTGCCGTTTTAGGCGTCTGGCTCGGGCTGCGGCTTAAAGGTCCGCGGCAGCGGATTGTCGTGAAGGAGGTCCCTGCGCCGGCCGCGGAGCCGTTCGTGCCCGACAAGAGAAAGCGGGACGACCTCGGCATCACGCGCCGCGAGCTTGAGATTCTTGGCCTGGTCGCGCAGGGCATGAGCAACCGCGAGATCGCCGGTCAGCTTTTCGTAAGCGAGAACACGGTCAAGACCCATTGCAGCCGCGCCTTCGACAAATTGGGAGCCAAGCGGCGAACCCAGGCAGTCCAGTTCGGCAAGGAATTGGGCCTGCTGCCCTGAAATGCTCCCACAAAGGGATGATTTTTGACTCTCGCGGCAAAAATCACCCGAAAGAATGACGACAGAGACACTGGCTCTCGCGGTAGGTTGGGTCTGCAGTCACGACTTTTCGACAAGGAGACACACATGAAAAAGACAATCCTCACCTACGGGCTCATCTCGGGAGCATTCACCGCCCTGATGATGGCGGTCACGGTCCCATTCGAAGACAAGATCGGCTTCAACCACAGTTTGTTCCTCGGCTACACACTGATTGTTCTCTCGTTCATGCTGGTGTTCTTCGGCATCCGCTCCTACCGCGACAATGCGGGCAACGGCCAGATCACCTTCGTCAAGGGGTTCACGATCGGCATCTCCATCACGCTGATCATGTGCGTCTGCTATGTGGTCACGTGGGAGATTATCTACTTCAACTTCATGCACGACTATTTGGACAAATACGCAGCATACATGGTGGAGAAGGCCAGGGCCGCGGGCGCCAGCGCTGCCGCTATCCAGGCGCAGGTTGAGGAGATGAGGCAGCTCAAGGTGAAGTACGAAAATCCAATCTTCAATGCGGCAATGACGTTCATCGAGCCGTTTCCGGTTGGCCTGCTCATGACGCTGATTTCAGCGGCAATTCTGCGCAAGAAGCCGCAGGGAGAAGCGCAACCCTCAGCTCTGCCGACTGCTTCTTAAAATCGGCCGGCGCGGTTCGACGGGCGGCGATGCGCTATAGTTCGGGGTATGGATGAGAAGCGGGAATTGCTGCGGCATACTTTGGCGACGTTGGCGTATCGGGCGGCGCGGGCGCTGGAAGGCGCACCGGACCAGTTTGCAGGTTTTGCTTTGACGGGCCGCATGCCGGTGCAGATTCTGGCCCACATGGGCGATCTGTTTGAATGGGCTCTGAGCGCCGCGGTCGGCAAGGAGCGCTGGCACACTTCGCAGCCCTCCCAATGGAAACAGGAGCAGCAACGGTTCTTTCAGTCGCTTCAAGCCTTGGACTCCTTCCTTGCCTCCGATGGGGAGTTGAAGGCCCCGATCGAGCGCCTGATGCAGGGTCCGGTGACAGACGCATTCACGCACGTCGGCCAGCTGGCCATGATGCGCCGCTTGTCCGGCAGCCCGGCGCGCGGAGAGAACTTCTACGTGGCGGCCATCCAGGTTGGCCAGGTAGGCGCGGATCAGCCGGCGCCCGTGCAGCCGTTTAAATAAGCGGCGTTTGGCAGTGTTTGATGAATACGAGATTGTCTGGCTCTCTAGGAAGAAACAAAAAACGCAAGTTCAGCAAAACAAAGGATGAGTTCAGCGATCCCACCCATCGGACAAAAAGACGTCCGATGGATGGGGCACAGTTTCATCCACCGTGGGTCGGCGACGCCGGTGGGGAACTAACAGGGCATGACTTCAGTCGTGCCGGAAATGGCTGAAGGAAGCGTGGGCTTCAGCCCCTGCAAGGCAAATGTCTGCAAATTCCATGCGCCTTTTCAATTCGTCAGACGCTACCTAATCCTCTTGCTGCCGTATTGCGTCCAGAATCTTGCGGTCTTCTTTGCTCAGAACGGCGTGTTCAAGCAAGTCCGGCCGGTTGGCCAGGGTTTTGCGCAGTTGCTGCTCACGACGCCATCGCCGTATTCCCTGATGATCCCCATTGAGCAGCGTCTCCGGAACCTGAAGCCCCTGAAACTCGGCTGGGCGTGTGTAGTGCGGGTAATCCAGAAGCCCGCCAGCGCCGTGCTGCGAGCGGGGAACACCTTCCGCATCGTTGGTGATATCAGCGTCGGCGACCCCGAAGCTCTCAAATTCGCTGGAAGCCTCGTTGCCCAGCACGCCTGGAATCAGCCTCATGGCCGCGTCGATCACCACAGCGGCAGCCAGTTCGCCTCCGCTCAGCACGTAGTCGCCGATGGAAAGCTCCATGTCGCAATAGAGCTGATTGATGCGTTCGTCGACGCCTTCATAGCGTCCGCAAACCAGCACGACGCGGTCAAGCGACGCTAGCTCACGGGCAAGTGCCTGCGTAAACGGACGGCCCTGCGCCGAGAGCAGGATGACGCGCGTGTTCCTGGAGCCTTCCTGTCCGGAATCGCGTGCATCCCTTGGCTCGACTCCCAGCGAAGTGAGCGCCTCGGCGATCGGCTGCGGCTTGAGCACCATGCCTTCTCCGCCGCCAAAGGGCCGGTCGTCGACAGTGCGGTGCCGGTCGTGGGTAAACGCCCGCAGATCGTGGACGCCCACCTCAACCAGCCCTTCCGCCAAGGCCCGGCGCAGGATTCCATTCTCGAAAAAGCTCGAAAAGAAGCCGGGGAAAATGGTGACGATCTCAAAGCGCATACTTACCGATCATAATGGTTCGAGGATTTGCAGGACGCAGGGATTGGGGCTTCCCACCCTTTCTGCCTGAATTGCAAGAAGCAGGTTCTTCGACTCCGCTGCGCTTCGCTCAGAATGACAAGTTGGATGGGGCACCCGTAACTGGTGGGAGATTGGCTCAGGGCTTGCCGGACGCGTTCAGGTCTACCAGGCCCGCGGGCAGGGCCATCACCAAACGCTTTCCAGCGAGGTCGATCTCGCGGATAAATCTCTTGGCGAAGGGGATGAGGATCTCACCCTCTGACCCTTGTGATTGAACAACAAGCAGGGCTACGGGTCCGGCGGTGCGGTCGACGTCTTCGATGGTTCCGACGGACACTGGCGTCTCACCGGCAACATCAAACAGTGTGCAGCCGATCAGGTCGGCGATATAGACCTCGTCGTCCGCCAGCGGGGCTCGGTCGGTAAGAGGGATGGCGACAATGAGGCCGGCCAGTGTTTCCGCGTCAGAGATGGAGTTGGAAATGCCGAAGTGAAGCACAATGCCGCCCTTATGAAGCCAGTGGGCGACCAACTCGACCTCACGGGGGGCAGGATTGGATTTGGCACGCGGCGAATTAGGGTCGGCCACAAGCCAAAGCTGACGGCGGTCGACGAATTTCTCAGGGAAATCGGTGAGAATGTCGGCGAAGACTTCGCCTTTGCGCCCCTGCGGCCTACGGATACGAGCCAGCCATACCCATTGGGCTGCTTGTTCAGGTTCTTTGGACCTAGTCATCGCGGCCTCCGGGGATTGGCCGGACGGTTCAGCATTTGCCATGCGGCTATTCGTCTTCTTCAAGAATGTCGAGCGTATAGCGGCGATGGAGCTTCATGCTGACGGCGCCAAGGATGGTGCGCACCGAGCGGGCAGTGCGGCCCTGTTTGCCGATGACTTTGCCCACGTCCTGCGGCGCAACGCGGAGCTTGAGGATGG
>Ga0302278_10000551_pt1 | contig 48043 bp, 42 predicted proteins | sample III_Bog_N3_2_FD_194543 | JGI IMG/M metagenome (GOLD analysis project Ga0302278, IMG submission 194543) | Peat permafrost microbial communities from Stordalen Mire near Abisko, Sweden - III_Bog_N3_2 | ecosystem: Environmental > Terrestrial > Soil > Wetlands > Peat | place: Sweden: Abisko...
ACCGCTTGGATTGGTAGTCTCCCAGGTCTCAAAAGCGAGATCCCCTTCGACCTTGCTCAGGGCAGGCTTTCGACAAGCTCAGGACAGGCTCTGGGGCACCCGGCAATGGCAATGGCTGGTGGCGCGATGGGAGCGGCGTGTTGAGGTTCGTGGTCTCCCACCCTTCGCCAGGAAGAAGCGAAGGATGGGGCACCTTCGGTATTTGGATGGTCGAAGGGTGGGCCGCCCGACCCCGCCAATAATGTGGATATTGCTCTGGTGGTTGTTGCTGCCGTTGTCCACGGTGGTGAGCAGGTAATCAACCTCGACGGAGCGGATAGCGCACCGCGAGCCGGTGCGCAGGTCGAGACCTCCGCCGATGTTGGAGACGATTGCATCGGCGGCTACCGGGCTAAGGCGTCCCGTTTCCGTGGACCTGCTGCAAGGCTCCGCCTGTCGTGGTCTGGTTTGAAGTCTTGAAGACCTGGCCGTTGTTTGTATTCATCACCGTCTTTTGGTCAAGCGCAAAATCCACCCAGTCAGACGTTGCGGTCGAGCGGGCATTCATGGCCGCATTGGCGTTTGCCGTTGAGGCATTCGTGCTCGCCTGCATACCTGTCAGGAACTGGTTATGCATCTGCTGCTGCATGGCCATGGACTGGTTGAACTGCTGCTGCTGAGCCTGACGTTGCGCCGCTGCCGCTGCGTTCATTTGCTGTGTGAATTTTTGAACGGCCGCAATCTGCCGATTGCTCCATGCGTTGATCCAGGCAGCCTGTCCGTTGCGCCAGGTGACGACTCCGTTCATTCCCAACCCCTGGGACATCCACTGCTGCAGAATGGCGGCAAATTGAGTTTGCGGGCCAGTCAGATAGGCAACAGCCGCGACGCATTGATCCACCGTAGTTGGAGCGCCGGTGACAATCTGAGGACCCCGACCGGGGACGGCCGATACCGTCTGCATCCCCGGCTGTTGACTCTCGGCGCAGTCCACTTCCACGAAAAGATTTCCCTCCATCGGCGTTGCGCCTTTTGTGTAGTTGACAGTTGCCATGGCCAGATCACTGGTTCTCTTTGGAGCCTGCACGTGGCTCGCTGCGGCATCGGCATTCTGCAGCTGCAGGTATTTCTGGGCAGCCGCGTTCGCTGCCGCTGGGACCGGCGCATCCGCGACATAGTTCACGTTCATGGTCTTCGCGAGATAGACCAGGAACTGCTGCGCGGTCATTGGCCCCTTGAGCTGCAGGCAGCCCTGTTGGGGCCAGAACCTGAGGCCCGGTCCCGTTCCCCACAACCACCCCATGGCAGGCATCAGTTCTGAGAGGCTCTGACCGTCTGGACTGGTGGCTCTCCAAACAGCGTATGGCTGCGAGGCGCAGTTGCCGCCTTGAAACAGCGCGCTCTGGAACTTCCATCCAGAAGGAATTCTGACTGCGACGGCGTTCATGTTATTCAGCGTCGGGTCAGTAACGTAAGCAATTTGCGTTCCCGAGGACGTTGTGCTGCCGGCTCCGTCTCCAGTCCCTGCTGCCGATGTTGTCGGTGCGCTCTTGCAGCCAAAGATAGCAAAAGCTATAAGCACGGTTGCGATTTGTGCTTTTCCTGCCATCCTGGTTCCGCCCTTCTTCGACTTCATTTCTTCTTGCCAAGCGTCATATCCGCCGTCTTTTGCGCCGAATCGCGCACAAACGTGAGCGTGAATTTTGCTCCACTCTTGGCGAACAGAGATTCATGGATTGCCTCGCCCACGCTTTCCGTCAGATCTTTGCCATTTACCTGCACCAACCGGTCACCTGCGCGCAGCCCTGCCTTTTCAGCCCCAGACCCCGGCGCCACTGTTTGAATCCAGGCTCCATCTGTCTTTGCGGTGTCGAACGTCAGGCCGGTCGTGCCCAGATCCGTCGCTTTGATGTAGCCATCGGGCTTGAAATGGCTCCAGCAGAACTCAATGGCCGCCATGCCCGCAGGTCCGGCGCCGGCACAGGGCATAAACTCCCCCTTCCAGTTGATCATCGGCTTGACATAGATGAGAATCGTGCCAGAATTGGGGCCTGGTGGGGGATCCTGAGGGTCGCGTGTAAATTCGACACTGATGGGAGCATCCGCGCGCACAACCCGCAGTTGCACCTTTTCTCCCCTCGCGCCAAAGGTCATGATCTCTGCAATCTCCGGCAGCGTGTGTGCCGCCGGCTTGCCGTTGACGGTCAGTATCCGGTCTCCTGCTTCCAATCCGGCAGCGTCAGCCGCCAACCCCTTTGCGACCGACGCAATCTTGCCATCGTCTGGGCCGGTTGTAGTGAAGGTCATGCCCGAGTAACCGAGATCCTTTCCTGAGATGAGCCCTGCATTCTCGGCAAGTTGAGCGCACTTCTTTCCGACTGGGAGCATCACTCCTACACATGGCGCGGAGGTTCCTTTGGAATCGAAAAAACTCTCCGCGACTGCCTGCCGCAATTGAACCTGAAGCGACACCACAATGGCTATCACCGCTGCAAAAACCTTTACCTGGGGAGAGGCACGGAAGGAGCTGGTAGAAGTCATATGGGAACTGTATCAAACCAGGGGGCGGCACACCACAGGTAGTACTCTCAGGGAGAGGTGCTCTCCTCGAGGATAGAGTCGAAATGGACTTCTACGAGCGACTTACGATATTTCTACTGCGAGCACCTCTACCATTGCCCGTGTGGTGACCGCTCCCAGGTTTGATACAGTTCCGCGCCATACGACCTGAGTGAAGATTTCGTTCGAATCGTTCTCTGGGCTGAATCTTCTTATCTCTGTCGCGCTACACGGAAGGCTCTGACCTGGAACACTTCGTGAGCGGAAGAGGAAAGTCTGTATCGAATTTCATAGTCTCCTGGTTGAAGGCTTCTTGACTCAATGAACAAGGAGAGAAACTTTTCGCGCCCGACGGTTCGCAGGGGGACTTGGGAGGCCTTCCAGATTACATCGGTTCCGCGCAACACTTCGGCATCCCAACTGGCATCTCCGGCTGGCGCCTCACGCAATTCGAGTTGTAACTCAATCAGGGAGTCGTTTGCCGAAACGCCGATCTCCGGGGGAGAGGATGCTCCACGCACATTATTTGCAGATAAGAATGCGACAGTTACAGGAAGGTTTCCATGGGATTCGGAGACGGCTTGCGGCGCATGGGAAAGAGCCTGAAGCTGAGCATTGAGGCCGGCACTTTTTCTAAACTCCCGGACATATAAGAAAATGGCTATGCACAGCATGGTTGCGAGCGCCGGCGAAATCAGGATTGCGAATCGAGAGAAGCGGGATGGGACCGGACGCGAGACGCGTGCTGTCTGCCTTTCGAGCGCAGCGAGTAAAATGCGAAAGGAACCCACCTTTTCCTGCAACAGCGGCGAGCGCGCAATTTGGGCGCTAAAGGATGCGTTCTCGTCTTCTGTCAGCCTGCCGGCGAGGAAATCTTCAATGAGCAAGTCCTGTTCATCCTGCAGATCGCGGTGCAGATCTTCGCCGGCAAACAGGCGCGCGTCCAGTTCATCAGCCGGTTGCTCCGACAATCCGCCGAGCAAGTATTTCCGTAGCTCCGATCGCTCAATCTTCATTGCATTCGAAGGCGCTCGACGAACGGCGCCCCTCCTATCCTCTCTTCTTTCGCCCAATTGCCGTCATACATGCACGCAGGCTTTGCCGGGCGAGAAACACACGCTGGCGAAGCGTATTTGCCGAAATTCCAAGACTATCGGCAAGGTTCTTACGGGCTTGCATTGGATTGCCGGTGGCCGCAAGGTAATAATTCCCGAGCAGGCTCGCCTCGGCTTTGGGAAGCTTCTTGAGGCAGCGCTCCATGCGAGCAATTTCTTCCTCCTCACTGTGAGTGGGCAATTGAGCGGGGACGTTATTCCAAAAAGACTCGTCCACGCTCTGCGTGTGCGCCTTTTTGGCACTCTGCTCCTGGGCGACATGCCGCGCAATCCCTAGAGCAAAGGCCGGAACAGAGGCAATCTCGATTCCTTCGGAGAGGCGATGCGCGAGTCTGTCGAGGACATCGTCGGCCATGTCCTCCGGAAACTGGAGCTGCCTGCGGGAAAAGAAAAAGATGAGCTTGGATCGCAGCCGCTCATAATGTATCCCCGGCTCCTTCGGCGTATCGCCAAGCGCGGCGAGCAGGGTGGCGAACTTGTTCGCAGTGATCTGGCGCTGCCTGGAGGCCTTGGCATGCATCTCCGGGATGGACTGCTCCATTGTCATTTAGGGAAGAGGCCGCCAATCTCCAGCAAGGACAAAGCCGGCCCAATAGTAAGGCGAACTCCATTGTGAGCCCGCTGCCATTTTTTCCTGGGCATCGTGGAGCGCCTTGGCTGGGGAGTGGGTCTCCTTAAGCGCCCGATAGAAGTACCGCATCCACTCGCTGGTTGCCTGGTCGTCAACTTCCCAGAGCGTACCCACAACCCGCTGTGACCCAGCCGCGAAAAGCGCTTGCGTCAGTCCACGCAAGCCTTCGCCCGGAATGCGCTCGCCGAGCGCTGTATTGCAAGCACTCAGGACAACCAGGTCCAGCTTCGCGTGGAAATGGCTTACGTCGCCATACCACAGCAGGTTCGCGGAGCCGGGCTCATGTTGCTTGCCAAGCGCAAGCCCGGTCAATTCAGCGTATCTCTCATTGAGGACTGCGTGCATGGCGAAGTGGCCGATGCTGAATTCGCTCCAGTCGAGATTGCGCAGAGCCTCCGGAGAGAGCGATGTGCCGGAAAACGTGCGTGTGGCATTGGGCCCAAAAATCTCACGAAGGCTCACAGCTTCCTCATCGGCGAAAGGCAACGCGGATAACTCCGGCACATGGTTGCTTTGCGCGTTCTGAGCCGCTTGTCTCATGTCCGCGCCTGGCGTGCTTGCGGGTGTTTGTTCGGACGTGAAAACTGCCAATCGCAGCGCGCGGGGGGAGGACGACTTTGCTTCAAGGAAGGAAAGGATGGTTGCCGAGGGCTCATTCAGAAAGGTGACGCTTCGGAGAGGAGTCGCGTGGGTCATGGAGGTGGCGGGCAGCGCGGAAAAGGGCACGGATTCAATGGGACCATCGCCGACGATCAGGACCGTGGAAGCAAAAGGCGATAACATGCCGGGCGGAATCAAGGTTGCAGCCAACTGCGCACCCAGCTTCCGCCACCGACTCTCGATCATGGGTTGTTGAGCCGCTCGTTGCTCCGCCGTGAGCTGAGGATCTCGCGAGGCAGTGGCCAATAGTGCATTGCGGAAGGCTTCACACTGGCGCTCGAGCTGGGTGGAGGTCGGCAAGCGAAATTCGCGAATGCCGGTGCGCGTTATATTCCAGGCATAGCTTGCCGCTTCGCCGGTCCAATACTCGACAAGCGCGGCGTGGCTGTCGGGCAGAGCGTTTTCGAGAGCCTGCAGCGTCAGCAAGGGAGGCGGAGGGGTCGAAGTATCCGCTTCGCCAGAGGCGACGATTTCCCGATGCAGCCGGTGCTCGGAAACGGTGAGGCGTGCGACGGCCGCGCGCACCGCGCTGGAAGCCTGACTTTGCTGCGGCCCGCTGCGCCGCGCGGCGGATGCCTCCAATCGGCGCAGTCTCCGCTCGACATCGTCATACTGTGCGAGAAGCGGCTGCGATGCCACGGCATGAAGCTCTCCATTTGAGGCCTCAACCTGATCGAGCAGGGTGCGATCCCGCGCCCGCTCGGCGATGAGAAACGCCTGCCACTGATAGCCTTCGCTGGGATGTGCGCGATCGAGGCGAGCCAGAATTTGAATGTCAAGGTCGTAATATGCGTGAAGAGAAGCGAAATAGAGGGTCTTCAGATTCTCCGTTTGCAAATGCTCGCGGACCGCTTCAATTTTCCCAAGCGCAGTCTCGCAATGCGACTGGGCGCTCTCAAGTGCGCCGGATTGCAGGGCGGCACGAGCCAGTCCCCCCTCCGCCCGAATCTCCGTATAGGAGTCGTGGGTAGCAAGCGATGCCTGGCGGCATTGCTCGTAATTCTGGTTCGCTTGAGCATAGTCGCGCCTTTGCCATGCGGCATCGCCCAGCAGGCAGAGCGTCTCGGCTATGCTGTCTCCCTCTTTGACATCGCGCGCCAACTTGAGCGCACGCTGGAGGTTGTCCTCTGCGCGGGTTGTATCTCCCTGTTGCAAATAACTCTTGCCGATTCCTCTGAGGAGAAAGACCCGGGCCCGATCAATCGAGCTCTTCTCCGCCAACTCGAGGCCCCGGTTGTAATAGTTGCGCGCCTTCTCCGGTTGATTGCCTTCCAACAACAGATCGCCGTAGTCGTCCAGAGTATTCAATTCACCGGCGGGATTTGGATTGTCTTTCCAAATAGCCGTCGCCTGATTCAGGGCATCCGCAGCGCGGGCAAGGTCACCCATGAGAGTGTAGAGCACGCCCATGTCGCTCCATATATAGCCCTGAAGACGAGGGTCGGGCGCCGTATTGAGCAGAGCAAGAGCAACGTCGTAAGCGTTGTAAGCAGATTCAAGATCGCCTTGCGTGAGATAAATCGCTCCGATTTCCTCCTGGACTCCAAGTTGGCGGCGCGGATCGCCGATTGCTTCGGCCAGTTTTGCTGCTTTCGTCGCGTCGCGAAGAGCGGCGTCCGAACGGCCTTCCAGCCTCTCCAGCTTCGAGAGATTGTCGAGCACCACTTCTTGATTAAAGAGATCGCCAGTTTTTTCAAACAGGGCAAGAGCGGCGTTGTACGCATTGGCGCCGGCGTCGTAGTGGGCCAGTTGGGCGTTGATGAAGCCTGTTATCTTCCAGCAATTCGCGGCTTCCACCGGATCGAGCGAGGAGACCGGCTCCAGCGCCTGGGCCGTGATTGGCAGAGCGGCGAGAAAATCGTTTTGTTTAAAGGCAACATAAAAGGCCTTCCAGATCAATGCGCGGGCTCGCTCCTGTTGGTTGCCCGCCGCCTGCCAGTTCGCAATCGCGACGTCGTATGCAGCTAGCGCCTCCGTTGATTTGTCCACGCCCTGAGAGCGCAGGAACTCCGCATGAGCGAAGGCATCTTCGGCACTCCGCTCCGACTCCGACAGGGCATTCGATGGAGATGCCAAGTCTGCCGTGATGAGCACCGTCGCGGCTTTCTTGGACGAATTGCCGATACGGAATTTCTGACTGGATTGTGGTTGGGAGAACAACAGAATGCGAATCTTGGAATGAAGACCTGCTTTGTTTGTATAAGGCTCAGGAGCTTGCGAAGCCGAACCGGAAGAGGACTCCGCAGGCAAGCGCAACTCCACCGTTCCTTCGACTTGTTCGGCAGTCAGCACTCTGACTTTGTTTTCAGGCACAGCAAGAGACAGGTTCTTCATTTGCCCCGGAGACAGCGTGACGACACACCGTTCCGGCTCTTCGAGGAGTGCTGCGGAACATTCGTGTTCCGCAACTGGCGGTACGGTCTGGCCCGGCAGAGGGTTTCCGCCTGACACGAACCCGCAAATAGCCATGAAGGCAAAGATCGCGCGCGCCGGAGCGATGGCTCTTTCGCAAAGGGTCATAGCATGGTCCGATTGCCACCCCTAGAGACTTTGTAGCATGCTTCCGTTCAAGATTGGCTGAAAATTAAATTAATGTCGTTAAATCAACCGCTTAGGCCGCTCTCCCACGGAATTCAACATAACGTGCAGTAGACGATTCTCACTGAACATTAAAGGTATCCCCTGCCCACAACACGGAGGTTCGGCTATGAAGTTCTTTCCGCGGTTTCGTCATCCGCGCTTGCTGTTATCCGGCCTGACGGCCACGCTGCTTGTGCTCGCGACGCTTACGGCGATCGTTCCGGCTTTAAGACATGCGGTCCATGCGCAGAGGATCAGTCTTCTCGATGTGGCGAAAAGGTACCCGAACTTCACCAAGCAACAGCAGATGGCCCTGTTGCGGGAAAGACAATCCGAGGTGCATCCGAGGTGGCGGGATCTCTCGCTTTCAGAGATGGCTACCCGTATCGCAAAGTTGCTGGTCTCGGCGGCTTCACCCTCTTCGACCCAGCCAGCGCCTGCCAACTTCGTGGGCAACTTGACGGGGATTGCCGTCCCTTCCGCGGACTCGCTGTATCTGCACCGCCAAGGGGACTGCTCGTTGTCTCTCTACTCGGGCACTTTCAATTACACCTTCCAGGTTGTTCCCACAAACGCAATTCTGAACACGACTCCTCAGAACACGACCCCAAGTTACGAGAAAGTCTTGCATAACGCTGCTCAACTTTCGACACAGGCCGATACCTTCGCCAATGGATGTTCTGATCCAAACTTGGGAATCGGCTCGCGACGAATTGTCTACTTAGGGAAGACATCGCAAAACCTCTACATGGTCGCGGTAACAGGCTACTACCCGGCCGGCGGCGTGAATGCGCTTTATTCCGTCACGATGGATGCAAACACAAATACCGTGCATTCATTCAACGTGGACACGTCGGAGCCAAATATCAGCGTTATCGCGGCGGGAGATCTGAACGGTGACGGGCTCGCGGAAGTGGTGGGAATTGACGATATCGGCACGAGTGCAGCGGTAACCGTGAGGATTGCGCATGCCGATGGATCGTTGAGTGCGGGCACGGCGTATTCGCTACCCGGTTCGGTGGGGGAAGCGGCAGTGGTAGATGACGTGAACGGTGACGGTAAGGCCGATGTCGTGGTGGCAACGCGCGATATAAGTACCAAGCAGGAATACATCTCGGTGCTGACGGGCAATGGCGATGGAACTCTGAACGCCGCTGTCTCGATAAGCGTTGCCACGCCGGCTGGATTTGAGATTGCCAACCTGATCACGTCCGACTTGCGGAACAGCGGACACAAGGACATTGTGACCTCGAACGGATTGGTCCTGTTAAGCAACGGTTCCGGTGCGTTTACGGCCTCACAGACGGCTGCATTTGAGCCAACCACAGCATCATCGAGCAATGGGCCCAATCTAGCGTCCGGCGATCTGAATGGAGATAAAAAGCAGGATCTGGTCGTCAACAACGGAGGAGAGATTTCGATCTATCTGGGGAATGGAGACGGTACTTTCACGCCGGGAGCGAGCTATGCGTCGAACGACTCGGTGGGCTATGTCACTGTTACCGATCTTGATGGCGATGGCCATGCCGACGTGTATGTAGGGACGGCAAACGGAGGATTCTTCAGCGGCGATCAGTTTGGTATAGACCAGGCCTATGTACTGATGGGTAATGGGGATGGAACTCTACGCGGCGCATCCGATGCTCCATTTGTCTATACGGGCGCCAACCTCGTCGATTTGAACAACGACGGGGTGCTGGATGGGGTGGGAGTCAACGTAGACTCGAGCAACAGCAGCGTATCGTTCACTTCCTATCTGGGTAAGGGCGACGGCACATTCGTTGCAAAGTCCACCCTCCCGGTTCCGCCCGTGACCACGAACTCCGTCATCCCGCAAACCTGCAACTTCAGCGGAATTGATTCCTTCGCCTTTGGGGACATCAACGGGGACGGGAACGCCGATCTGGTTTTCATTGCAATGGGCAATGGGGCTGCAACCTGCCTGGAAGGCTTTTTTACTGCCACCGGCAAAGGAGACGGCACTTTCAACACTCCGGTGTTTACCTACGCCCCTCAACTCAATTCGGGCGCGCCCTATTACAACGAAACGATAGGCAGTATCTCCGTAAAGGACTTCAACAACGACGGCAAAGCCGACATCGCTTACATCTACTCCGTCCCGGTGGGTAGTCAAAATCCCCAGACGGTGTACCAGGGAATTGCTGTGCAACTGGGAAATGGAGATGGAACGTTTCAGGCGCCACAACTGACGCAGACTTCCGCCACTACCAGTTCTATTCGGCAGGTTCCTCCGGCCATCGCACTGATCGGAGACGTCAACGGCGACGGGTACCCCGATCTGTTTGTGACCCAGGGAAATCCTGTGGTGTGCAATCAGGGATGCGGTCCAGTCACCGGCTATCAGTTTCAGATATTCCTCGGCAAGGGCGACGGCACCTTTGGCGCGCCCGCCACAATGCCCGCAGATCCGAACAATCCCGGCGGCATCGTCAGTCCATTTTCCCAGGTCGCGCTCGCCGATATGAACGGAGATGGACATCTCGACGTGATCGCACTGAACCCAGATTCCCTTCCCGGGATCGGCATTTACCTTGGCCGGGGCGATGGCACATTCGCGGCGCCGATCGATACGAATTTTGGCGGCGAAGGCTTGGCCGTGGCGGACTTTAATGGCGACGGCAAGCTCGATGTAGCGGTGACAGGTCCATTCAACTCGGGCGTCTTTCTCGGCAATGGCGATGGCACGCTGCAGAGCTTCACAGACAGCAACGGGGATCTTCTGCCGTCACAAACAATCATGTTCCCCAGCTTTGGGCCGGCGATTGGCGTCGATCTCAATGGGGACGGCAAACCCGATATATTGACTGGCAGTCTCGTCTTGCTGACTCAGGCTGCAAGTACAACGAGTCAGATCGCGACTACGACAACACTGGCCGCTTCCTCGGCCACCGTTACCGCCGGACAGAGTGTCACTTTCACCGCGACGGTTGCGGAGACCAGCGGCAGCGGAGTGCCCACGGGCACGGTGACCTTCTACGATGGGACGACCAGCCTGGGAACGGGCACGCTTTCCTCCTCGGGCAGTGCGACGTATTCGACCAGCAGCATGGCCGTGGGTTCGCATTCCATCACCGCAAACTATGGGGGAGACACGAATAATGCGTCTTCCACCTCGGCAGCGATCAGCGTGACAGTAACGGCGACGCCGCTGGTTTCGACAACAACTCTCACGTCGAGCAGCGCCAGCGTTGCGCCGGGCAGCAGTGTCACTCTCACCGCCGTGGTTGCGCCGCCTTCGGGCACGACAGCAGTGCCAACCGGGACGGTATCATTCCTCAACGGAACCACAACCCTCGGCACGGGCACGCTGAATGGAACGGGTACGGCGACCCTGACCACGACAACACTTCCTGTTGGCACTGACAGTATCACCGCTCAATATGGAGGAGACAGCGTCTTCGCCGTTTCCACGTCCGCGGCGGTGAGCGTTGTCGTCGGCGCGCCTGCTTTCAGTCTGTCCCTGAGCCCGGCTTCGGTTTCAATCGCCAGTGGCGGCAGTGGCACAACAACCATCACGGCGACCCCGGCTTTTGGCTTCGCGTCCGCCATCACTTTTGATTGCTCGGGTCTGCCCACCCATGCGACCTGCACGTTCAGCCCGGCAACCGTGACGCTCAGCGGCAGCGCGTCTTCCACGACAACGCTGACGATCGCAACCAATGTTGCGTCTGCCTCACTGCAAAGGGGCTTGCCAATACCGCGGCCGAGCGAGCGCACGCCGCTCTTATGCATCGTTCTGCTCGGGGCTATCGGCTTGCTTCGGGCTCGACAGCATCTTCGCAACTTGACGAGGTCGCATGCCGCAGTCAACCTCTCAGTACTCGCGCTCTTGGTTCTCGGGCTGGCGGGAGCAGCGGTTATAGGATGCGGCGGCGGATCGTCGAATTCAACTCCGGCCGGAACAAGCACGGTGACCATCACGGCAACCGGAGGAAGCCAGACCCAGACGACAACCCTGTCCGTAACGGTTCAGTAACAAGGGTCGGTACCTTACAGCTTGCAGTCGATCAGGCAATGCGGCTCGACGATTGAAACCGTACCCTCTAACAGAGCACTTTGGAGTTGAGATTTATGCGAATTTCCAGGATTTCTGTCGTGGTTGTCTTCTTGTCGATCGCCATTGCCGCGTTGTGCGGTATTCCAGCTCAAGCGCAGCGGTACTCCGTTGCCGGCTCAGCGGCCTATCGTCAGGCGAAAGACTGGCAGGGGCTCATTCGCTACGCCACCGCATGGACGCAGGCCGAGCCGAACAATCCGGAAGCGTGGGGGGCTCTGGGAACCGCCTACACACTCGATCTGAACGAACCGGAAAAGGGAATCGCGCCCTTGAAGCGCGCTGTCGATGTAGCGCCCAACTCGGCGCCGGCCTGGCATGCTTTGGGCGTTACCTATACGATGGCTCACCAATATGGCGATGGCGTGGAGGCGATCAAGCACGCCATTCAACTCAACCCCAACCAGCCCACCTATTACAACAATCTTGCCGCGTCGTATTCCGGCGGGGGAGCCTGGAAAGCGGCACTGGCCACGCTTGACCAGGAGAAGCCGCTGGCGCAACGAGTCAACAGCGCCAATGTGTGGTATGTACTCGGCAACGGCTACGCCAAGCTGGGAGATCTTCCCAACGCAATTGCGGCCTACCGGCAGGTTTTGCAATTGAAGCCGAATTTTGCTCAGGGCTGGACGAATCTGGGCGCGGCGCTGCAATTCAATGGGGATAATGCAGGGGCCAAAGACGCTTACCGGCGCGGACAGACGCTGGGCGATCCGTTGGCGGGCAAGGACAGCGCGCTGCTTCAGGCTCAGGAGGAGCAGGCGAGCAGGCAAGTGACAATCAGGCCAGGCATGGGAAACCCGAACGTTAGTCACATGTATGACTACTATCACGATGTGAGTGCAGGCGTTGACATCAGCCGGCAGTATTGACACGGTGCGGTATCGGCAAGCGGCGCGGCCAGATTGTCGCAAATTCGGCAAATATATCGCCGACAATCAGGCCTGCATACCGAATTACGGCGACCGCCATCGCAACGGCGAACGAGTCAGCTCCGCTTTTGCCGAGTCGGCCGTAAACCAACTTGTCAGCCGGCGAATGGTCAAGCAGCAACAAATGCACTGGACCAAGCGAGGCGTTTACTTGTTGTTGCAGGCCCATGCACAAGTGATGAACGGTGATCTACGCGACACTTTCAGACGCTGGTATCCAAGTATGAAAGTTGGATCCGATGACCCAATTCGCCGCTCAGCCTGATCTCAAGTGGACACCGTTGCGGAGAATCGCGGAATTGCGCGGGGTGAGCTTGACGTCCGGAGGCCACTCGCCGAGGGTCATCTTGCGCGCTTCAGCGGTGGTGCAGGTTCCGGTAGGGTCATTCACGTCAACCTTGTTCTCCCAACCGGTGGCGATCTGGTCTACCTTTTCTTCGAGAGTCATGCGCCCGAGCAGGTCGGCTACCCGCGCGTCGATGGGAAGACTGGCATCTTTGTAGCGTGGGGCATCGAGGTTGGAGGGTGGCTTGGCTGCGGGCTTTTCCTGGGCGGTGGCGACGAGGGGAAGCAGGAAGAGAAACATCAAGAGAGCGGAAAACGCGTACCGGCGGGAATTACGCATGGAACGGGTCACTTTGAGTGGGACAACCTCAAATCGTTTCTTGCATTTCCGCGGATCATTCTACGCAGACTACGCAAGCAAGGCCAGAAAGGTACACCGATTGCGGTGGGAACTGCGGGGATGGTTGTCTGCGGCACTGCTCCTGGGTCGACACAAATCGAACGGCCGTCAACGCCGTGCGAGAATGGCTAAGAGACTCCCGTGCGCAGATAGGAACAAGGTTGAGTGCGCCTTCTCTGGGTTGAATGGTTAATCAATCTCTGAAGAACTTCTTCTTCCCAATGCCGCATTCCCTCAGGGGCTAAAGCCCAACTCATTTTGCTGCCCTGATGTAAGGGCCTAGGCCATACCCTTCAAAACTGCGATTTCCGCAGAGGTTTCTTGATGGATCGTGTCGCGCTGATTTACAACCCGGCTTCTGGCCAGGAGTGGCCTCGGCGGAACGTAGTGGACAAGACGCTGGCCTTGTTGCGCGATGCGGGCGTGCATGCCGAAGCGCTGGAGACGGATGGCCCGGGAAGCGCGGGCAAGCTGGCTGAGGAGGCTGTGCGGCAGGGATACGACACGATTCTGGCTTGCGGCGGCGATGGCACTGTTCATGAAGTGCTGCAATGCCTGGTGGGCACGACGGTTGCGCTGGGCGTGGTGCCGCTGGGCACGGCGAATGCGCTGGCAGCGGACCTGGGGCTGGGCTCTTCTCCGACAAGGACGGCAGGGAGGCTGCTCGATGCGATTCCGGTGAGAGTGCCGGTGGGACGCATCTTTTATTGCGATGGCGAGGGAGTGGAGCGCTCGCGCTACTTTACTGTTGCGGCGGGCGTGGGCGCGGATGCGCTGTTTCTGTCCCGGCTTGACGCCAAGCTGAAGCGGAAGTTGGGTTATCTTCTCTACCTGGTGGAGGCTTTTCGCGTCTGGGCGACGCACTCGTTTCCGCTATTTGAGGTTGCATTTCAAGAGCACGGCGGAAGCGGGGAGCGGGTGGAAAGAGTGTCGCAACTGCTGGCGGTGCGGATTCGCGATTTCGGCGGCGTGCTGCATCACCTGGCGCCCGGAGCGAACCTGCGCAAGGAGAGCTTGAGCCTTATCGCATTCAAGACGCGGAGCCGCTTTGACTACATGAGGTTTTTGCTGGCGGTGGTGTGGAGACGGCAGACATTCCTGAACTCGATTGAATTGCTGGACGCGGACTCTGTGAAATGCAGCTTCTTGAAGGGGACACGATCTGACGTGTTGGTGGAGGCGGACGGGGAGTTGCTGGGATCGTTGCGGGCGCGGATCGAGATTGTGCCCGAGGCTCTGACGCTTTTGATTCCGGCGGGAGTTCGACCTTAGGGAAGCTCTGAACAAGTGCCTGTTATCGAGCGAGCATTCCCTCAGGGGCAAAAGCCCAACAAATTGGGCGCCTGATGGTGGCATGGGACCAGTGGGTACGCCGCCATGCCCTTTCAAGACAGCGAGCCCCGGACTTAATCGGAGGTAATTTAGAACAGGCTCTTCTAACCTGGCCCGGGTCGAGCTGGGGCAGGCGCGGGAGGAGCTGTTTCTAATTGGCTTAGATCGGTCTGGACAGCCTGCCAGCGGGCTGGGTCTTTCTTGGTTTCGATAGGCGCCACTGGATCGGCATAGAACTGGAGTATGTTATCGCGTAACTCGGACGAAGTTTTGTCGAATTTATGCGTGGACAGCTTTGCCAAGAGAGTTGCGTAGGATTCATCGGCGAGGGAATACTCGCCGGGCGCGGTTGAATTGCCGTCATCGAGATTAATGTTGGGGAGCACAAGATTGCCTGCGCGCAACGTTTTGAGCAAGGCGGTGTAATGGTCGGTTGTTGTGTTAATGCTCTTGATATAAAGATCTTCTGTTTGCTGGGTGGGGTTATTGAAACCGAGGCCTTTGAATGGGCCGATCGCGGGCACAAAACGCAGGAGCGTCGCCAGGATTCGCGTGCCGAGGCCAGCCCTTGTGTAAGTCTTTCCCCACTCCTGCTCGTAATCGGAGCGGGATAGACGGTAAATGAATTTCTGTTTCGCAAAGTCCGGTGTTTCGCGGATCATGTCTTTCTTGTGGGTTTCAAGCGCAACTTGGGTCATCTTCGGAATCAGCGTTCCGATTGCAAAGCGATAGGAACCGATGGCCAGGTCTTCGTGGGCGAGCACATCCTTCAGGTCCAATCCATAGACAACCGGAAAGGTGCGCTCCAACAACGGTTCCGAGACTTTGAATCCTATGAAGTCGTGGTACTGCTCGGGCGCATAGCGACTCTTGGACACCTGGAAGGTATCGAATCCAAACTCGGTTTTAATATGCGCTGTTTTGTCCTGGGCATAGCGAACGGACTTCCCATATTTTGCGCGCAGTTTTGGATAAGCGATTGCGACGGCCTGGTTGACTGCCGGATGGCCGTCGATGTCCGAAACATAATGCGAGAGCGCGCCCAACGCGAAGGCGTATTCATTGGCATCCTGGCTTTGGCGGAGTAACTCGCGAACAAAGTCTCCGCTGCGCACATAATGGACCATATCGCTGAATTCTTTGCTGCCGAATGGGTAGTAACCCAGATCCTGAATGACTGATCCGCCATAAGCATAGGCGTGCGCCTCTTTGATCTCGTCGTCGGTAAGTCCAGGGAAGCGCTGGGCCAGGAGAGGGCGGATCTGGGATAGCCAGACTAAGTCAACTATCTCCTCGTGAGTCAGCACGGAGTATGCAAGCACGCTTCTGCATGAGATGACTAACATCAGCAGAAATGCCGCAACGCGAGCGAGACAAAGGGGGCTTGATCTGGTTACGTTGCGGACCGAATGGGACGAGGGACGCATTTCTTAGATAGAACCCATAAACAGCAAGACGACAACGAGCACCAGCACGAGCCCTATGCCTCCAGATGGATAATAGCCCCAGCGTTTGCTGTGCGGCCATGTGGGCACGGCGCCAATGAGTGCGAGGATCAGAAGCACAACGAGGAGGAGTCCGAGCATTTTTCACTTCCGACTGTCATATGACTTTCGAATCCGGTCTTGCTTGCGCGAGACCTGATGATGGAGCGAGTGTTTCATTTTCGGGGTCAACCATCTGGTCAATTCGGCACAGCGCGCGATCGGGTCCGAACCGACGGATTTTGATGGAATGCCGGGCTTACTTGCGTCGCCGGCCCTCCGGCTGCGATCATCGCTGCGACGTTTTTTGTGGGGAATTCAAGGAATGAAAAGAATCGGACTTATCGTCTTAGGTGCCGCATTGACAATGACTACAAGCCTCTTTGCTCAGCAATCGGGATGGCCGCCGGCTCCCCGCCATGTGACCTTGCAGGTGTGGCCGGGTGCGGCGCCTGGAACGCCTGTGAACCTGCCAGCCGAGGCAGATACAACGACTGCCAAAGACAATTTGATCGCGGGCAAGCCGCTGGTGCGGCTGGGCAATGTCTCGGTGCCAACGCTGACTCTCTATAAGGCCGAGGGCAAAAGCGAGCCGAAGCCTGCCGTAGTTGTGTTTCCTGGTGGCGGTTACAGTATTTTGGCGATCGATCTGGAAGGCACCGAGGTATGCGACTGGCTGAACTCCGCGGGAGTTACCTGTGTGCTGCTCAAGTACCGTGTGCCCAATTCGGGGCCTTATCCAAAGTCCGCGGCCGCATTGCAGGATGCACAACGCGCGATGGGGCTGGTGCGGGAACATGCGGTGGAATGGGGCATCGATCCGAATCGGATTGGGGTGCTGGGGTTCTCCGCGGGCGGGCATCTGGCCGCGGCGATCAGCACTCACTTCGAGCAGCGGCTCTACGATCCCATCGATGCAGCGGACAAGCTGAGCTGCCGCCCGGACTTTGCGGTGGTCGTTTATCCCGGCTACCTGGCGCTGGCGGATAAGAATTTCGCGGCGAATGCGGATATTAATCCGACGGCGAACACGCCACCGACCTTTATTGTGCAGGCGGAGGACGATACGGTGCATGTTGAGAATGCATTGGTCTATTTTCAGCAACTGAAGAACGCCAAGGTGCCGGCGGAACTGCATATTTATGCGCAGGGCGGGCATGGATACGGGTTGCGCCGCACTGAGTTGCCGGTAACCACGTGGCCAGCGAGCGTGGAGACCTGGCTGCGCACGATCAAGATTCTGCCCGCGCAGTAAACTCAAGTAATGCTCCTGGCCGTTCTTACCATCTCCGACCGCTGCTCGCAGGGTCTTCTCGAGGACACTGCGGGTCCGGCTGTGGCTGCTCTCTTGCGTCACCAGTGGTGTGGCGCGGAAATCTTAACGAGCTTGCTTGCGGACGACGAAGACGCGATCGCGGCCATGCTGGAAAAGCTGAGCCTGGACGGTGCGGCCTTGGTAGTGACGGTGGGTGGAACCGGGCTTGGGCCGCGCGACCGTACACCGGAGGCCACGCGTCGCGTGATCGATCGTGAGGCTCCAGGACTGGCAGAGGCCATGCGCTTTCATGGCGCCGAGCGCAATCCTTACGCGTGGCTTTCGCGTGGCGTGGCGGGGCTGAGGGGGACTACGCTGATCGTCAATCTGCCCGGCAGCAGGCGCGGTGCGGAAGAGAGCTTGTCTTCCATCCTAAACGTCGTCAGGCACGGTCTGGAAATTGCTGCCGGCGGGCAGGCGCATCCGTAGGCCCGATTGCTTTGGAATCTCCTATGTGCATTGGATCGCGCCAGCAGGGAAACGCTTTCCACAGGCAGACATTCGCGCACAGTATCGGCTGGGCAGTCTGACGGGTTGAGAAGAGCGATTTGCACGCAAGGTGAAGTGTTCAGAGCATTTGTGCGGCGTTCTTTCAGTTGAACCCCAGTTGAGAAACAGCAGGAAAGCGTACAATCTTTTTACTGTGAGTCCCCTCCGGAATGTACCCTCAGATCGGCGGCGTCCAGGCAACGTGAGCATTCGCGATGTGGCGCGGCGTGCGGGAGTTTCCATTGCGACCGTTTCGCGGGCGGTGAACCGCATTCCCACGGTCGATCCCGTTTTGGCGGAGAAGGTGTGGCGCGCGATTGAGGAGGTTGGCTACCTGCCCAATACGCAGGCGCGGGCGCTGGTTTCTGGGCGCAGCCATATGCTGGGGCTGATCGTTTCAGAGATAACGAATCCATTCTTTCCGGAACTGGTGCAGGAGTTTGAAAACCTGGCCGTGACGCAGGGCTACGAGGTTCTGATCGGTTCTACCAACTACGAGCCGGAGCGGACCGCGTCGCTGATTCGCCGCATGCTGCAGCGCAACGTGGACGGTGTGGCAGTGATGACTTTCGGCATTGAAGAGGACCTGGTGCAGAAACTGGTGGAACGTGAGTTTCCGCTGGTGTTTGTGGATGCCGGGCCGGACCTGCCGAATATCCGCATTCTCAAGGTGAATTATGGCGAGGGGATTCGCCAAGCGGTGCAGCATCTGGCCGCGCTGGGCCATCGGAGCATTGCCTTCATCACCGGGCCGTTGCATCTTCGTTCCGCGGTGGCAAGGCGCGATGCATTTCTGAAAGGCATGGCCGAACTGGGGCTCACTGTACCGGCGGACCACGTGGTTCAGGGCGATCACACGATGGAGGGCGGCATTGTTGCGATGGAGAAGCTGATTGCGCTGGCGGAGTTGCCTACGGCCGTTTTGTGTTCGAACGATATGACTGCTATTGGCGCTCTTCATGCCCTCTACAGGACTACGCACGACGTGCCGCGGGATGTTTCGGTGGTGGGATTCGACGACATTCACCTGGCGCAGTTCATGCTGCCCCCGTTGACCACTGTGCAGATGTCATGCAAAGACCTGGCCACTGCGGCGGTGGAGGCACTGCGTGCGGGCATCGAGAAGGACCACCCGAAAGCTACGAAGAGCGAGTGGCAGATTCCTACGAAACTGGTGGTGCGTCAGTCTTCTGCTTTTCCGCGGGGAACGCTGCCGGCGCTTGTTGAGCGCGCGGCGGGCCGGCCGGTAAAGTAGCTTGTTCCCATTCATCGAACAGGGCATTCGCCGAGAGATAGCGTCATTTTTCCTGGCCGAAGCGCCAGGATACGGAGCCGCCCACCCACGACACCATGCGTATGCCGACACTCTGCTCGTTCGTTCCACAGTCGAAGTCGTTCTGAGCACCGCTGGGACCAGACGCAGGCGCGCAATATGGAACTGCTCCCAACTGCCAGTTGGGAGCGAAGGTTTCGGTCGTCTGCCCTGTGTAGCCGCGAGCCAACATTCCGTTTGCTCCAACTTCCAACCGGCCGTTCATGAACGGACGCACGACGGCCAGCCGCGTCTCGCCCACCGGGATGGCCTCGTAAGTGCTCGGGTGCCGCGCGTTGCCCAGGTCCAACTGCTTGTGGCCTACGTACTCGTACTCCCCGCGTCCGTGCAGGCCCAAAGGCAGGCGGTCCAGGGTAGCAAGGGTGTCGAAAATGGTTCGCGGCGCCTCTGGTGTAATCTGCGCGGCGATCTGTTGGGCGTCGACCGAGCCTCCCGACAAGCGGGCGTCGGCCTTGGAGAGCACCGCTTGCAATGTCCCGAAGCTGCTGAACCGATGGCGCACGCTGGCGGTAAGAAACTTAAGCGCGCCGGGTCCCAATGGCTGCTGCGTTCCATTGTCGGGATCGATCTTGCCCAGAGCATCGGTGGTTGTGGTCCGGCCCACGGTCACGCGCACATCGGTTGCGGAGATCTCCTTTTCAAGCACCAGTTGCTCGGAGTGTGAGCGCTCGAAGGGCGAGGGCAACGCCACCGCTCCGGTGGGGTTGCCTGCGGCCTTGCTGCCCACGGCGATGCGCGGATCTTCAGTAAAGAAAGCCTGCCCGATGCTGAACGAGGCCGTGGGCAGCCAGTGTGCGGGACCCGCTCCGGGCGTCCATGCCAGTGTTGCTTTGGGAGCCAGAAACGTGCTCCAGATATCGAATGAGTAAGCCGGGTTCATCCTGTCGTTGTTCTTGAGCTCGATGGTGTCGGGCCGCAACCCGGCGTAAAAGCGCAGTTGTTTGCCCAGGTCACCGTGCAGAGCCACGTAGGGAGTCGCATCGCGGATGGTTAGGTTGCTGGACAGCACCTTGAGGAAGGGGCCGTAGAACAGTACGTCGCCGGAGATATAGTGGTCCAGATTGTCGCGATGAACGTCGTCTTCGTGGTAGTCGAGGCCGGCCATCGCCTGGAGCCACGGAGTAAACGTATGCGTCTCGCGGGCTTCCGCGCCTTCGACAGTCCGGAACTCGCTTTGCCGGATCAGCCCCTCGCCAAAGTTCGAATAGAGGCTGAGGTTGTAGGTGCGGAAGAAAGCGGAGAAGGCGGCTTCGTCGCCTGGCCTGAGCTTCCACACGTCGTCGATGGCCAGGATGGAGGAGTGTGTCTGGTCAAACTGGCGCGAGTCTACAGTGTCTCCAAGTTGCAAGCCATAACCGATCGGAATCAGGTTACCCTCATGCGACTTGCCCCAGTAGCCGAGGCTGAACAGGGTGATCTCGTGCTTGCCGGGATCAAGGACGCGCAGCGCATTCCACTTGAATTGCTTGCGGTGCTCGAGCCGCTTCATCAGACCGTTGCCGTAGTTCGCTTCCACAGCCAGCCACTCTCTTTTCGCGGGATTGGTCGGAGAGAATCCGGCGGCAAAATCCGCATCGCGATCGTCGCCGGTAAGGGTGAGAAAGCGATTCAGTTGCGGGCGCAGGCCGTAGGTCGCGGCCAGGTTGAGAGCGTGGTTGCCTTCGAGCACGTTGAATGCGCCGCCGTCGGTGGTTACGCTGCCGAGCGCTCCGGAGACGTAGATATTCGGGTCGGCGTATCCATTGCCGTGCGCGTTGGCAGAGAGATTATTCGCGACGAGGTAGCCGCCCACGGCGATGTATTGGGCAATGGGTTCGCCGTGATCGCCGGCCACGCCGGGAACAAAATATTGCGGTGCCTTGATGCCCCCCGAGGCCGTTTCGATGGGCAACCCCGGTATGGAGATGGGCGCGCCGGGACGGCCCGGATTGGCATCGAGTAGTTCCTCGCGCACCATTACTTTCTCGGAAGGATCGGGCGAGGCGAGCGTGACTTCGCTGAGATGAGCTGTGACGACGACCTCTTCGGCCGCCGTGGAGAGTTGCTCGAATTGCAGGGGCTGGATGGTGGATTCGACGCTTAGTTGCAAGTGGCGAGTTACTGGTGCGAATCCTGCGGCATCGATGCGTACTGTGTATGTGCCCCAGGTGGGCAGAGAAGTGGTGAAGACGCCGGTGGTTGCGGTGATGGAACTCACCTTCTGGCCGGAGGTGGATTCGAAAACGATGTGTGCGGCAGCGACGGGCTTGCCGGAGGGGTCGAGGACTGTGCCAGAGATGCGGGGCGGGGCGGTCTGCGCAGCGATTGCGAAGGCCCAGGCAAGCAGGGGCAGCAGCGGTGTGACGATTTTGAAAATCGTGCTACCGTTAGCCGAGGCTCGCTCCGCATTGGCGTTCCAGGCAGGCATCAGTGCTTGTGGGTGTGCTTGTGTTCCGGCTTGTGCTTCTTGCCGAGGCCCTCTGCGAGGTTGTGTGCGGGAACGGTCATGACGAGGCGGCCGTGTTGCACGCCTTTCAGCCCGATGAGACGATCGGCGAACTGCTCAACGGCGGCTGATTTGCCGTGGACGATCAGCACTTCGAGGCAGGAATCGTGGTCAAGGTGGGCGTGGCTGGTGGAAACGACCAGGTCGTGGCTGGCGTGCTGAAGCTCAGTGAGCTTTTCTGAAATGCCGCTGGCGTGATGGTCGTAAATGAGGGTGACGGTGCCCACCACGGTTGCGTCGGGGGCTGCGGTCTGCTCGGTTACGAGGCGGTCGCGGATGAGGTCGCGGAATGCCTCGGAGCGATTGGTATAGCCGCGATGACGGATGGAGCGATCAAATCGCTTGAGAAGGTCTGAATCCAGTGCGATGCCGATTCTGCTGAGAATGCCCATGGGCCCACCTGCGGCAATGGTAAGACTCTCCAGGGAAGAATCAGAGTAGCACGAATGCGAAAATCTTGCTACCGGTCCGCTGAGGTTGCGACTCTTGCAGTTTCTAGTTCAGGAACATGGTGCGGTAGAGGGTGTCGCGTTGGACGGGCTTGAAGCCGGCGTCGCGGATGATTCTTCTTAGCTCTTCTTCGGTGGTGCAGTTGCTGGTGCCTGCGGCTTTCACTACGTTCTCCTCCAACATTACGGAGCCTACGTCGTTGCCGCCGAAGTGGAGGCCTACTTCTAACACCTTCAGGCCTTGAGTTACCCAGCTTGCCTGCACGTTTTCGATGTTATCGAGATAGAGGCGCGAGATAGCTAACACCTTTAGATATTCAACCGAAGTTGCCTCTTCCCAGCCGCGGCCGCCCAGCGCTGTGTTTCCGGGTTGGAAGCTCCAGGGGATGAATGCCGTGAAGCCGCCGGTCTCTTCCTGGAGGCGGCGCACGACTTCAAAGTGATTGACGCGCTGCTCCATGGTTTCGCCGACGCCGAACATCATGGTGGCGGTGGTGCGCATTCCCAACTGATGAGCGGTGCGATGGACGCTGACCCAATCTTCAGTGCGGCACTTGAGGCGGGCTATGCGCTTGCGGACGTCGTCGTCGAGGATTTCAGCGCCGCCGCCGGGGATGGAGTCGAGGCCGGCATCGCGCAGGCGAGAGATGGTAGTGCGCAGGTCGAGGTCGGAGTATTCGGCGATGGCCAAAACTTCGGAGGCCGAGAGGCAATGCAGCCAGATTTGCGGGAAGCGCTGCTTGATGCCGGTGAACAGGCGCTCGAACCAGTCGATCTTGAGGTCGGGATGGATGCCGCCCTGCATGAGGACGCCGGTGCCGCCCATCTCAATTGTCTCGGCGATCTTCTCGTAAATTTTTTCGAATTCGAGAATGTAGCCCTCGTTCGATGTCGGCCCCTTGAGCGGGCGATAGAAAGCGCAGAAGGTGCAATATTCAGTGCAGAAGTTAGTGTAGTTGATGTTGCGGTCGATGATGTAGGAGACCACGCCTTCGGGGTGGAGGCGGCGTCGGAAGGCATCGGCCTCGAAGCCCAGGCCGATGAGGTCAGGGGAGTTGAAGTAGTCGAGGGCCTGTTCGCGGGTGATGCTCATATGTCTCGATTCTACCAATGCGCGGGGTTGTGGGGCGAGTCAGCGGGGGCCGGGGGTGCGAGTCGATTGCTCGTCTGCCCTGCTTCGAAACAGGAAAAGACCCCGGTAGCGGACCGGTCGGGGTTGAGTGCGGGAGAGGTTGGAGGCGGTCGAAATCCCGCTGAAGAGGACGAAGAAGTCCCAGAAGGCGCGCAGAAAGTTTTTCTTTTTGCCGGTGGTCATGGGGAAGAACCTCGTTGATTTGACTCGGCCAGTAGTTGATTTGATAACGGCGAGCCTTTAAGGTCGCATGAATATGAAATGCGCCGTTTGTCTGGGTTCGCGCCGCCCCTCCGGGGCTCAGGGGTTCTGTTTGGAAGCTTTCCCAGGACTGCGCTGCGCTTCATCCTGGGCTATTATCGCTTCCCCCTCCGGGGGAACGGAGCCGTATCCTGTTATGGGCCTGGACACTGGTTTGGCCTTCTTTGCCGGGCTGGAAATGCCAAAACTCATGAGAAGAAAGCCGAAGCCCTTGCGCAGCGAGTCGAGCACGCTCATTGTTTCCTCTCTTTCAAGACCATACTCACTTGGCGCCGAATGGGGTGTTGGTCGCGGGTGCTGGAGCCGGCGGCGCTGTTTCGGGACGCAGGAAATCGAGAGCGGCTGGGGGCAGCGGTTTGTCGGCATTGGCCAGCAGCAGGCTTACCTGCCACATCTGGGTATCGGTGAGCACTTTTTTATAGGAGGGCATACCGGTCAACCGGATGCCGTTGGCCACCTTCCAGTAGGTTTCGCCTGGCGGATCGTCGGTGACACCCATCATTGTCTCCGACCCATGGTGATGCACCTCCCACAGGGGAGGCGCATCGGGGTACATGTGCGCGCCGAATGAAGAGGGTTTGCCATGAAGACCGTGGCAGGCAGCGCATTGGTCGCGGTAGATCTGTGCGCCGGCGACGAAGGCGGCTTCATCGGCCTGAATGGGCGGGGTCTTGATCACCTCGCGATCGATGCGCGCGTCCAGGGCGCTGTGTGCTATCGACCGCTCCTGGGGGAACGGCTTGTCGGTTACAGCCACGGGTACGCTGCCGAAATGCAGCCACGCCATGCCCGCGACTGGCACCAGAATGACTCCGATAATGATTCCAAACAAGAATCGACCCATACTCTTCAGCAACTCCTTTGGTCTTCATCGTAGAGCATTTCGTCTGGTACGCGCTGCCCGGAGCGCCGATTTCCCAGAATGCGGCGTGGGATCGAGGTGAATGTGCGAGGGAATTCCGGGGCGAATCGGCCCGGCGCGCGTCCAAAGGAGTGCCGGTTCACCCACAAGGCACCCCCCGAGATGTTTTAATACCAATTGGGGGGAGCGCTGCCAAGAGTGGTGGTGTGCTTCCGTACTCCCGTGGAGGTAACCCGATACCGATGTATTCTTTTCGCCGTCTTGCCCTTCTGCTGGCGCTCGCGTCTCCAGTCATCCCCGTTCTTCAAGCACAAAGCTCGGGTTCGAGCAGCACCCCCGCAGCTACCGATCAACAGGCGCCCGCTGCAGCCCCAAGCCAGACTCAAACTCAGGGGCAGATCAGCGTGCAGGCGCGCATCAAGGCTCGCCGGGAACAGCGGCGCGCGTCTGCTATCCACGAGGCCTACGACCATCTCTACGAGGTCTATGTCGGGGCTGGATACCTGCGCTTTACGCCCGGCCCCACGCTACAGCGCGTGAACGAATACGACTGGAATGTCGGCTTCACTCGCTACTTCAGTGAGCGCCTGGGCGCCACGGTGGATGGCCGCGGCTACTACGGCACGCCGTTCATCGAGCCCAACTTGAGCGGGATTACGAAGCCAGCCATCAGCCAGTATGCCGCACTGATTGGACCCACCTACCGGTTCTACCTGCAACCGAAATACTCCGTCTCCGGCAGGGTGATGGCTGGATATGCGCGGGGCAACTTTACCGGGGATACCAACGGGTTTGGCAGCGCGGTACTGGGCCTTTACCCAGATGGGGGAACCTTTGCAGCAACCGCCAGCATCTTTGGCGAGTACAACCTGGCTCCGAACCTTGGATTCCGTGTGGCGCCGGAGTACTACCTGACCGGCTTTGGTTCAAAGGAGCAGAATAGCCTGGGCTATAACATTGGGATTGTGTACCGGTTTGGGAAGCAGTGAGAAGAACAGTGATTAGGGGTTAGTGATTAGTGATTAGTAAAAGCCAGCCGGGTGGCGAGTCTTTGCGGATTCGTCTACCCGCTGGCTTTTTAGCTGGCTAGCATTCCCTCAGGGGCTAAAGCCCAGCAAAGTTGGGTTTCCGAGGTGGCACGGCTAAAGCCATGCCCTTTCAAAACAGCGAACCTCAGCCTTGATCAGAGGATCCCTAATCACTAACCCCTCATCACTAATCACTGCAGTATCGGAATTCCGGCGATGCGCTGCTGCCACTCGGCGGGGCCGGTCTGGTGGACGCTGGTTCCTTTGGAATCTACGGCTACCGTTACAGGCATGTCGCGGACGTCGAACTCGTAGATGGCTTCCATGCCCAGATCTGGAAAGGCGAGGAGGCGCGAGCCGTAGATGGCCTTCGAAACCAGGTAGGCGGCGCCTCCTACGGCCATTAGGTAAACCGATCCGAATTCGCGGATGGCGTCGATGGCTACAGGGCCCCTTTCGGCTTTGCCCACCATTCCAAGCAGGCCTGTTTCGGCCAGCATCTGGCGGGTGAACTTGTCCATGCGGGTGGCCGTGGTGGGTCCAGCGGGTCCAACTACCTCCTCGCGTACCGGGTCTACCGGGCCAACGTAATAAATGAAGCGGTCGTGGAAGTCGACGGGGAGTTTTTCGCCGCGGCTCAGCATGTCGGTCATGCGCTTGTGGGCGGCGTCGCGGCCGGTGAGCAGCTTGCCGGTCAAGAGCAACACTTCGCCGGGCTTCCAGGTGGCGGCTTCGGCGCGGGTCGCGGTGTCGAGATTCACGCGACGCGCTCCTGAGACGTCGTAGGTAAGCTTGGGCCAGTCTTCGAGGTTAGGCGGGTCGAGGTACACCGGGCCGGATCCATCCAGGACGATGTGTGCGTGGCGAGTGGCGGCGCAGTTGGGGATCATCGCCACTGGCAGATTTGCGGCGTGGGCTGGTGTGTCCAGCACCTTTACGTCGAGGACGGTGGTGAGGCCGCCAAGGCCCTGCGCGCCAATGCCGAGACGATTCACGTTGTCGTAGAGTTCGACGCGCAGATTTTCCGCGGTGGTTTTGGGGCCGCGGGCGATCAGGTCCTGAATGTCGATAGGGTCCATGAGCGACTGCTTGGCCAGCAGCATGGCCTTCTCCGCTGTGCCGCCGATGCCGATGCCGAGCATTCCCGGCGGACACCAGCCGGCGCCCATGGTGGGCACGGTTTTGAGCACCCATTCGACCACTGAGTCAGAGGGGTTGAGCATGGCGAATTTGGACTTGGCTTCAGAGCCTCCACCCTTGGCCGCGACTGTGACTTCGACGGTTGAGCCTTTCACCAGCTCGACATTCACGACGGCGGGGGTGTTGTCTTTGGTGTTGACACGCTTGCCGGCGGGGTCGGATTGCAGTGAGGCGCGGAGCTTGTTGTCGGGATCGAGATAGGCGCGGCGGACGCCTTCGTCGACCATCTGCTGCAGGTCTTTTGGCTCCTCGCCGGGGGCGGGCTCGAAGCGGACGTCCATGCCTACTTTCACGAAGGCGTTGACGATGCCGGTGTCCTGGCAGATGGGGCGATGGCCCTCGGCGCACATGCGGCTGTTGATGAGGATCTGGGCGATGGCGTCTTTGGCGGCGGGGGATTGCTCGCGCTCGTAGGCCTTGGTCAGGCTGCGGATGTAATCCACCGGGTGATAGTAGCTGATGTACTGCAACGCGCCGGCGACGCTGGCAATGAAATCTTCCTGGCGGATTACGGTCATGGGGGCTCCTCTGAACTCTCTAGGGTAATGGATGGGAGGGAGAGTCGTCTCCGGAACGTAACTTGTTTGTTTTCGTGGGTGCTTTTGGCTTTTTTCGGCATAACGCTATTTTTTTCATGCACATGGGACGAAAAGGGGGGAGGGGTGGGGTAAATCATCGCGAACCGGTCGAACTGAGGGATCGGAGACTGGGAGATTTCGGGCATTTTCGAGGCCATAAATCGATTGTGGGCGTTTCCGCGAATTAAACTGCAGATTCTGGAAAAGATTTCCGACTCTTTCCTGGATTGGCTGCGTTTTCTTCTTGGCTGTTTTCGTCTTGCCTGGGAAAATGTTGGGTGCGTTATCCTGCCACCGGATTCAATCGAATTCACCCTCAGTTATAGCTGTTTACCACAATAAAACTTCCGAATTGGCGACGATCCGCTCGGAACGCACTTTTTCTAGCGGGCAGACCTTTTCCTTTGTTGCAAAGAGAATCGATTCCCCACGTCGCCGTCAGCCGTCTAAGGGATATTCCCCCGCCTTCCTTGTTGCAAGAAGGCTTCATCCCAAGGAGATCGGATTGCACATGAGAAGGGATTCGGCAATGGCACAAGAATCAACCTCCCTGCTTTCTAATTGGCGTTCTCTGTTTGGACTGTGCTTGATTGTTGCATTCTGGTCTCCAAGCACGTTGGCACAGTCCGCAGAGGAGATGATGGGAGTCAAAGAAGGTCACTGTTCGATCGCGCAAGGCACAGTTGATGGCAAGACATTTGCCTGCATGGTTTGGGACCATGATCCCGCGAGGTTCTCTGATCCGACCCAAATCGAGATATACCGTCGCCACAGGCGGATATGCACGATTGAGCCTGGAGGTCCAATACGCGAATGGCATTTCTGGCGGGAGGGAAAAGAGCTTGCCGTTTACTACGGGACGAAAGATGGGCTCGGAACCCATGCGTTGTACAGGGCGAGGACAGGACAGCAGGTTGATCACGTGCTGGGATCGCCGCAACCTCGCAGTTTGCCGCAGTGGAGCAAGAGCCAATCGCAGCTTGCCGAGGAGTCGCTGCCTGAAGGCGTCGCCTTTTCGCAGCAACAGACGTTGTGGGTTCTCAAGGTCATGAGCGAAATCGGTAGCGTTCGCGCAGGAATGACCCGCAAGGAACTGCTGAAAGTATTCGGGGAAGAGGGCGGCCTCTCCACAAGAACGAATCGAACCTATGTCTACAAGGGATGCCGCTACATCAAGGTGAACGTAGTCTTTTTAAGGGTTGATGCGGATGAACAGGAGAGTGCTGACGACAAGATCGTCAGTATCTCAGGCCCTTATCTCGCCTACGCGATCATGGATTAACGCTGTCCATGCGAAATCCCCATCCCGATGACGGTGCATTGCTGGTTCTGGATGTATCACCGGCAACTCGGCAGTTATGTTTGAGTAAACATCCAGTCGTGTAGTTAGCGTGGGAGTTGATGGTGTCGCTTCTTGCGCGATTGTCTGACGGTGCAACGTTGCATCCGATGGCGGCATATCGTTGTACTGGGTGGGGAAATTGACGGCATTCAGGCGAGCATCGGGTTTTCTGCAGGGACTCGAGCGGAGGCGATTTCGGCTAGCGGGGTGAGTCTGAGTGCAACGAAGAACAAAAGCGGATTCTTCGACTCACCACCCCCGAACTGAAATACGTTCGGGGCCCCGTTCACTCCTCATGAACAAGGCTGGTTTAGGGTCGAGGTTTCCCGCCCTTGCGATAGAAAAAAATCGCAAGAACCTGGCACGGAGCTTTTGCGGCGGTCCGGCACTGGCTACTGTGAATCGCCGACGGGATGCGGCGGGCAGGGCTTAATTCCGGCGACGTGTTATTCTGCGGAGGTTGGACCGGGCATGGAACGTGGAGGGGATTTTCGTGAAGCTTAGGAAGTACTCGAGCCTCGTGGGTCAGTGCGCTGCAGCCGTTATCCTGCTCGGGCCTTTGAGCTTGCTTGCGCAGCTTTCCGATCTTCCGATCAAAGCGGGCCTCTGGGAGACGCAAGTTAGCGTAAACCATGGATCGCCGATTGCGGGGCGGTCTTGTTTCTCTGCCGGGACGACGCTTGGCGATTATTTGACGGCCACCAACAAGGCGGTCTCCGGCACGCAATGCAGCGTCGCCAACAAAGCACAAACTGCGCACGGCATCGCCTACGACACCGCATGTAACGGACCGAGTCTGTCGTCCAAGGGGCACCTCGACTTCCAATTGGCCGATGCGGAGCACTTCAGCGGGACAAGCCACACGACGGTGACGGGTACTACTCACGGGTCGCCGGCGAACATGGAGATCGATAAGGCGTTTACCGCGAAGTTTGTGAGTTCGGACTGTGGCAGTGTCAAGCCGGTGGTGGTACCCTCTTGGTCGACCCATTAGGCGTTCGTCGGGAACTGGTCTCACAGGTCCTGGATAGCCATCTACTCGGCAGTTGTGTTTGAGTAAACATCCCGTCGTGCATTCGGCATGGGTGATGCTGGTGTCGCTCCGTATCAACAAGGCTGGTTGAGGGTTGAGGTTTCCCGCCCTTGCGATAGAAAAAATCGCAAAAACGGGGCACGGTGCATTTTTTGGCGGATATTGCAAAGCGTTCATGACGGGCGTAGCTCAAAGTGGTGAGTCGTGCTGCTCAGAATGGCAGCCTCTATTTTTGTTATGAAATTTAGAGACAGGACACCAGCGCGCCGCGAATTACATTGCCGACCGTAAGTCTGTATGCACAAAGTCGTCGCCCTTGTAGAGGATGGGTTCGCGTTTTTCGCGGGCTAGGGCGTAGCTGAAGCAATCGCCGAAGTTGAGGTTGGCGGGGTGGCCGCTGCCTTTGCCGTAATCCTGATAGGCTTTGCGGGCGATGCGGGCATGATCGGCTGTGACGGGCTCGATGACCATTCTCGAAAGCTCCACAATTTCGTCAAATCGAGCGCTCACTTTTGGGTCGCGAAACTTATCTGCCACCATTGAAGCTTCGAAGAGGGTTCCCGCAGAGATGCGAACGGACTGTGTCTTTTCGATTGTCTCTGAGAAGGCCTGGGCTTCGGGTTCATTCCGCAGGATTGCAATCAAGGCCGACGAGTCAACGATCATTTGGGCAGGCCTGTTTCATCTTCGTAAAGTTCGTCGAAGAGTTCTTTGGTTGTCCGGCCATCGTTCATGAGCGGTCCGGTTTCGCGAGCAATTTCCATTAGTTTGGCGGCGAGCCCCCGCCTGGCGATTTGGCCTTCAGTTTGCGCCCTATCCCGTTCGAGAGTCTCCCGCGCGGCTTGGGTGATCGCGGTTACCAGGCTTAAGCCTCTGTGGTTTGCTAGCTCGCGGACTACTCGCTCCGTCTCTTCGTTTTTGATGCTCAGCGGCATACAATTACTCCTTTCTACCATTTTATTCTACCATTCTACCATTTGGAATCGAGGTTTGGGTTGGGGCAATTGAATGGAGGCGGTCAATTGGGAGGCGGAAGGTTCACCGCGTGCCCTCCGGGACGCGAGAGGAGGGTAGCGGCATAGTCCCAGGGGTGCGCTGCGCGTCCCCTGGGCTATTTTCGTTCCTTCCCTCCGGGAAGACGGATCTCTGTTTCGGAGAATGGATGGAACCTCCTCAGGAAAGAGATTCTTTATGCGTTTTCACTGTCGATTGGGCTACCTGACGGAGGTCAAACGCGGCAAATGCCCTAAGCTAGAACTATGAACGAGTTGAATTTGGGGACTGTGGCTGGGGACGACGGGATTTTCGATTTTCTGGTGGTGGGGGCGGGGCCGACCGGGCTGGCTTGCGCGATTGAGGCGCAGAGGGCTGGGTTTCGCGTGGTGGTGGTGGATAAGGGATGCGTGTGCAATTCGCTGTTTCACTACCCGGCGCACATGACGTTTTTCACGACGCCGGAGCTGCTGGAGATTGGGGATATTCCTTTTCCCAGCCCCAATCCCAAGCCGAGCCGCAACGAGGCATTGCAGTATTACCGGCTGGTGGCGGCGTATTACAAGCTGGACGTGCGGCAGTATCATCGCGTGATTCAGGTGAACGGCAGCGACGGGGACTTTACGGTTCACACAGAAGACCGGTTTGGCCGGCCAGGTGTGCTGAAGGCGCGCAAGCTGGCGCTCTCAACGGGGTATTACGATTTGCCCAATTCCATGCACATTCCGGGCGAGAATCTGAGCAAGGTTCATCACTACTACAACGATCCGCACCCGTTCTTCGAGATGGATGTGGTGGTGATCGGTGGGAAGAATTCGGCGGCGATTGCGGCGCTGGAACTGTGGCGGAGCGGGGCTCGGGTGACGCTGGTGCACCGAGGGCCGGGCGTTCAGCCGCATGTGAAGTACTGGATCAAGCCGGACATTGAAAACCGGATCAAGAACGGCGAGGTCAAGGCGCTGTTCGATTCACAGGTGGTGGAGATCACGCCTGACTCAGTGGTGGTGGAGACACCCGAGGGCCGGCAAATTCTGAAGAACGACTTTGTGTTTGCATTGACGGGGTATCATCCCGATTTCGATTTTCTGGAGCGGCTGGGGGTGCGGTTTGAGGGGCCGGACCGGCTGCCGGTTTGCGACGCGGAAACGCTGGAGAGCAATGTTCCGGGGATTTACCTGGCCGGGGTGATCGTGGCGGGCTCGCGCACCAATGAGATTTTTATTGAGAATGGGCGCTTTCACGGGCGGCAGATTGCCCGGGCGCTGGCATCGAAGTTAAAGGATCGTTGAAAGTGTACGTGCTCTTGACAAAGCATCCCCTCGGGGGCTGAAGGCCAGTTGATTTTGCGGCATTGATGTACGGGCTAAAGCCCGTACCCTTCATAACTGTGACTTATGCATAGGGTTCTTAAGAGTACAAGGGAAGATAACGAGCCGATTGTGAGCGCGAGCCGACAGGCTGAGTTGACCCCAAGGGGGATTGAGGGCTTTTCTATGCGCTGGTGGCCGCGGTCGATTCGATGGCAGATGCTGGCCGGCCTGGTGCTGCTTGAGGCGCTCTCGATCGGGTTATTTGCGGCACTTCTGATCCGGCAGCAGGCCCATGAAGTGCACGAGCACATGCTGCACAGGCTGGAGCACCAGGCAAACTCCATGTCTTTGCAGGTTGCGGAGGCCTTGCAACAGCAGCGGACCGGGTGGATCGGGCTGTCCGTGAAGATGATGGGCGAGGCGCCGAGCGTGGCCTTTGCGAAGGTGACGGACCCTGCCGGCAACATCCTTTATGCTAGCCAGGGAGAGCCGGAGCAGATGGTGCTCGATCCAGTGGAGCGGGCGCAGATTCCTCTGCTGACGCCGGGCGAACCGAGGATTTTTGCCTTTGGGCGGGATCGATGGGAGGGCGTTAAGCCCATCGTGACCGGAACAGATCTGCGTGGGTTTGCCTGGGTGGAATCGGATCGCACGTGGGATTTTGAGCAGCTAAACTCGGTTCTGCGCAGCACTGCGATCTTTGGCGCCATTTGGATTGCGGCATCGGGCTTGCTGGTCTTCCTCATGGCCCGTTCCATTTCCAGGCCGCTGGCAACGTTGCATCGAGGCACGCGCGCGCTGATGAACTCTCCCGAGGACAGCGGTAGTTTTCCGCTGCCGGTGGCGGTTCATAACGAGATCGGCGACTTGATTGAGGCGTTCAACCGCATGGTGGCTTCCATTGGCGAGCAGCGGTCGGGGTTGAACGATACGCTTTCGCTGCTGGATTCGATGCTGGCCAATGCGCCCATCGGGCTGGCCTTTTTCGATCGCCGCTGCAGGTTTGTGCGGGTCAACCAAGTGTTTGCGGACATGACCGGCGTCAGCCTCAGCCGGCACCTGGGGCGGACGCTGCCGGAACTGCTGCAGCAGCCAGTGGCCCAGGAACTGGAAGACACCGTCCTCAAGGTCTTTGCAGAGGAAGCGCCGGTACGCAATCTGGAGTTGAGCGGCCAGAACGGCAAGGACGGCCGGCCCTGGACATGGCTGGCAAGTGCCTATCCGGTGCGAACCAACCCGCAGCAGGTGCGCTGGGTGGGCGTGATTGTTCTGGACGCCAGCGACCGGAAACGCAGCGAAGAAGCCCTGCGCAAGACGGAAAAGCTTGCTGCGACCGGGCGTCTGGCGGCTTCAATTGCCCACGAGATCAACAATCCGCTTGAGGCCATTACGAATCTGCTATTTCTGCTGCGCAATTTCTGCCAGCTTGAGGACCCGGCGCTGAACTACGTGGCCATGGCCGAGCATGAAGCCCAACGCATTGCCGAAATCACACAGCAGACGCTGCGCTTCTATCGCCAGTCCACCTTGCCGACACGGGCCAACATGGGCGAACTGCTCGATTCGGTACTGGCTATCTATCACGGACGCTTGAATACTCTGAATATCCACGTGGAAAAGGACTACGACGCGGAGATGGACCTGTTCTGCTTCTCCGGAGAGCTGCGCCAGGTATTCGCCAACCTGGTTGGTAACGCGATCGATGCATCTGTGGCCGATGGGCGTCTGTTGATTCGCGCACGCCACTCGCACAACTGGAAAGAGCCGGGGCAGGCGGGCGTGCGCTTTGCCGTGGCCGATACAGGAATCGGGATGGAACCGGCGGTACGCGAGCGCGCATTTGAAGCCTTCTTTACCACCAAGGAGGTTACTGGAACCGGGTTGGGGCTTTGGGTGAGTCTCGAGATCATCGTGAAGCACGGCGGGCTGGTGCATGTGCGCAGCCGTACAGGCCAGGCTTCAGGGACAGTGTTTGAGATATTCATTCCGGACGACCCGAATCTGGCTGCGCCGGCGCGGAAGACGGCCGCGGCGGCGGTGTGAGGGGATGGCTCCGGAAACGGGAAAAGCACAGCTGAGACCTAACTTAGTCCAATTCTTGCCCGGTTCATGATCGCTCGATGTCTTTTTGCTTGACTTCTGAAGCGTGACGCGCTCCACTATACACATGATCAAGAGCTTCCGGCATGCTGGTATCGAGAAATTCTTCGCTACCGGAAGCAAGGCTGGGATCCAGCCTTCTCATGCAGGGAAGCTGTCAGTTCAACTGTTTCAATTGAACCGAGCGAAGACGGCAAGCGATATGGATGCAGCCGGATGGGGATTGCATTCCCTGCGCGGCGATTTGAAGAACCATTGGGCAGTGAAGGTGAACGGCAACTGGCGCCTGACGTTCGCCTTCGAAGGCGAGAATGCGATTCTTGTCGATTACCAGGATTACCACTCAGAGGAGTGACGCGATGCGCATGCACAATCCACCGCACCCTGGCAAAGTGCTTCGGGAGTTTCTAGGCGACATTGACGTGACGACAGCGGCAAGGCATTTGCAGGTTTCCCGGGCGGCGCTGTCCCGTGTGCTCAATGGCAAGGCCGGCATCTCCGCCGATATGTCGTTGCGCCTATCAGCCGCGCTGGGGACCCACGCAGAGATTTGGTATGAACTGCAGGCCGACTACGATTTGTGGCAAGCATCGCAGAAAAAGCGGCCAAAGATCGAGCCTTTCAATCGGGCGGCTTAGACCGCGCTCGGACACGGTCAGTGGTAAGTGTCGAAATCACGCGTCGACCTTCTTCATTCCAATCGCATGGGCCCGGTCAAATGCGAACGGAGAACTTCGCCGCGTCCCTACGGGACACGAAAGCGGGATCCGACCGCTATCCCCGGACTTCGTCCGCTGGGGCGGACTGCATCCGGGGCTATTCTCGTCTCTTCCCTCCGGGAAGGGAGCAGTTCCTTCTCCGCTCAAGGCAGAAGATGGAAGCGTCTCCTGCAAAAAAATATTCTCGTACGCTTACCTATTTTGTGTGCTACAGTCAGTAACATTATGAACGGTAACACTACGGCAGGGCACGATCCGGCGGAGTTGGGCGAACTGGAGAGGAGCATTCTCTCGATCGTCTGGCGTGTGGCGTCAATCAATGCGGAACAGGTGCGCGAGGAACTGGGCCGGCCGCTGAAGGAGTCGACGATTCGCACTGTTCTGAGGCGCCTGGAAGAGAAAGGCTACTTGGTGCATTCGGTCGAGAATCGCACTTTCGTATACCGCCCTGCGCAGACGCGACAGCGCGTGGCTGGGCGAGCCGTCAAGCGCATTGTGGATTGGTTCTGCGAGGGATCGGTGGAGGCGCTGCTGGTGGGACTGGTGGACTCGAAAGTGCTGGACCGGGCGGAACTGCAGCGGCTGGCAGACCGCATCGCCCTGGCTCAAAAGACGGCTGCCGATGCAAGGACTCCTACGGAACAAAGAGAAAAAGGGGGAAGACGATGATCCCTGTTTTGATTGAAGCTGCTCTCAGGGCGCTGCTGGTGGCGATCGCGGTGTGGGCCGGATTGCGCCTCTTCCACGTGAGCAATGTTTTGGCACAAAAGGCTGCCTGGGGGCTGGTGCTGGCTTGCGCCGTGGCCATGCCGCTGGTGATGCAGTGGCGTCCAGTGCCGGATTCCTTTACGGTGCGGTTGCCTGCGAAGTCGTGGATGACTGAGAAGCCCGTGCAGGATTCTCCAAGATCCTTGCCTGTTGCAGAGGTTGTGCCGACGTCAGCGTCCCGCGGTGAATTGGCGGTTGCGCAGCCGGGGAAGTTGACTGCGTTGCCTGAGTCCGCGCCGACCAGAGGAGACCGTTTCCCGGCCCCGAGTATTTCCGCGAGCGAGTTTGCTTCAGCCAGTCCGGCTCGGCCTGCGGAGGGTCAAGTGGAAGCGAATCCCGCCGTTCGGAAAAGCACTGGTCTGGAAGCGGCAAAGCGGCTTGCGCAGCCGGGAATGCTGGCTGGAATGCTGTACCTTGCGGTTTGTGCAGTTCTGCTGATCCGGCTGGCATTTGGTCTTGGCATGGCGGTGAAGCTTTGGCTGGCTGCCGAGGTGTTTGTGACGCGGCCGGCGCTGAATCCTGAGATGGGTCTGGAAACGGGGCCGGGATTTGGCCTGCGCATGCGATTCAGTCGCGCCGTTTCTTCTCCTGTCACCATCGGTTCGGGCGTGCTTTTGCCTGCGGACTGTATTGAGTGGGATGCGGAGAAACTGCGCATTGTTTTGGCTCATGAACGCGCGCATGTCCGGCAAGGCGATTTTTATCTGCAATTGTTAGGCGGCGTTTATACCGCGGTGTTCTGGTTTAGCCCGCTGGGCTGGTGGCTCAAGCGCGAACTCTCCGATCTGGGCGAGGCCATCAGCGACCGCGCCGGATTGGAAGAAGCCAGAAGCCGGGCCTCGTACGCCCAGGTGTTGCTTGAATTCGCGGCATTGCCGCGCCCAACCGTACTAGGAGTCGCTATGGCACGCAGCAGGAATCTCTCTCATCGCATTGAACGGTTTCTGAATGAAACCAGCTTCAGGCATGCCTTTGCGGGCAGCCGCCAACGCATGCTTCTGGCGATTCTGCTTGTTCCCGTGGCGCTGTTCGCGGGCACGGCGCTGATCCGCGTGGAAGCGTCCGCAACGGCGCAGTCGGTGCAGCCGCCGGCGGCTCCGAACCAGGTTGAACCCGGCCGCCCCGCTGAACCCGCGGTGCCGCCGGCGCCACCAACGCCAGGCGTGTCCCCCGCCCCGCCTGCCGCGCCGGTGTATGGAGAGATTCACGACGCGGCAGACGCCCGGGAAGTTTCGATCACCGACGAGCAGGACAACACCACTACCGACACAAATACAAACACCAACGGAAGGCACACGCACACTTCCGTGGGGAAGGGCTACTCCTACTCGTACCATTCAAACGGGGAATCGTGGGCGCTGGTCACGGACGCAAGCGGGCGCGTCAATTTCAATGGCGATTGGAATGACGGCACCAAGGGCGATCTGGACAAGGCGCGCAAGCTGACCAGCGGAAAATTCCTCTGGTTCAAGCGCGACGGCAAATCCTACTTCATCGACGATCTCGCGATCATGGGCCAGGTTGAAGCCATGTACAAACCCATGGAAGAGCTTGGCCGCCAGCAGGAGATTCTGGGGAAGAAGCAGGAGGAACTTGGACGTCAGCAGGAGGCACTGGGCCGAAAGCAGGAAGAGGTGAGCATTCCAACGCCCGATATCTCGAAAGAGATGGCCAGGCTGAAAGAGGCGCTGGAACGGCTCGATGCCAAAAAGGGCGGCACCGTCAGTCAGGACGAATTGGCCGATATCGAAGGGAAGATCGGCGACGTTCAAGGCAGGTTGGGCGAGATCCAGGGGAGGATAGGGGAGAAGCAGGGCGAACTTGGCGGCCTGCAGGGCAAGCTCGGCGAGGAGCAGGGCAAGCTTGGTGAACAGGAGGGCAAACTCGGTGAGGAACAGGGAAGGCTGGCCGGGGAGGCCGATCGGAAAGTGAAGTCCATCATCGATGAGAGCCTGCACAATGGGAAGGCTCGTCCGGTGGAGTAGATTCTCGCGGAACGACCCGATGTCTGAACCAGGGGCGAGGCGGGACGATCCGCTTCGCCCCTCGGTTTTTGAAAACGATTCTACCGGCGTGCCGGAGCCGAGGCCTGAATTCGCTCTCAACGTACGGGATGAATCCCGTACCCTTCAATCCGCATAGTTTTTGGTTACGTTCTTAGGGAAATTCGTAGACTCGGGTATGTCCGGGATGGGATGATGGGCCGGTCTCGACTCTCACATTCCGCAACGGAGGATTGCCACCATGCCGGTACCAAGCACAATTGCCAACGCCGCCGCCAGCTATCAACAGAACGCTCAAATCCTCGATAAGAGCTTTGACGGACTTACGCCAGAGGAATGGCAGGCCCGGCCCAACGGATCCACAAACCCCATGCTCTGGATTGCGGGACACATCGTGTGGTCCAGGGCTACGACTCTGCAATTCCTGGGCGCGCCATGGTCCAGGCCGTGGCTGCCTCTGTTTGCGCGCGGCGCCAAGCTTCTGGAGCCGAGCGAGTATCCTACGACGGAAGAGGTTCTGGCTGCCTGGAGCGAGGTCAAGGCGTCGCTGAGTTCGGCCATGGAAGGGGCAACGGAAGAGGCTTTGGCCGCACCGGGACCGGAGAAGATACCGAGCCTGGATGGAAAGATGAGCGGTCTGGTCGGCTTCCTGGCTTTCCATGAGACTTACCACGTGGGGCAGGCGGCCTATCTGCGGCGGTATTTGGGGCATGGACAGGTGCTTGGGTAGGGACCGCGACGCTGATCGAGGAACTCAGTTCAGCTTCAAAGACCGGGGCTTGGTCAGGTTAAGCGGATCGAAGGTTCGCGAAGCCGAATGCGGGATGCAGTGGGTTTTGGACTGCATGGGCGCTGCGTACGACCGCGTTACATGGAGCCGTTCCATAAGTATGTATCTGGTGCGAAGGCCGTCGATGATTGCGGGGAGCTGGGCGGGGACCTTTTTGCGGTCGACGTAAATCACCAGGGCGGCTTCTTTGGGGTTGTCGAGGCTTTGTCCCACGCCTACGCCGAAGAACCCAGGATTTTGCCGCATCAGGTTGCGAGCGGTCTGCTGCTTCACGATCACGGCCGCGCTCAACACTGCCGGCGGGAGCGGCGCGCCGGTATCGAGAGGAGTCTGCGGCGTTGAACCGAAGGCAACTGCGCGGGCATTGGTGGGGATCGCCAGGGTGCGCGCGCAATCGACGAGCGGGGGAATATTGACCGCCATGTTTTCGTCGACATAGACAAGGATTGCGCCTTCGCCAGGATGGTCGCTGCTCTTGCCGGTGGCTACGCCCAATATTCCTGCTGCCGGATTGACCATCAGGCGGGCCTGGGCCAGGGCCTGCTGGGTCCGTGCGATATCCACGTCGGTGAGGGTGCGTGCCTGGGCTGCCGCGATGGTGTTGTCGCCATAGCTGAGGCAGCTTACTCCGTGGTCGGTTGTGCCTACGAAGGAATAGCTGGCGCCCGCGCCCAACTGCGTTCGCAGTTCATTGAGCACGTCTGTCGCCGGGCTGGCAACGCCCTGGCTTACGCCGGAAGCGTCTGTGCCGCCGGCGAAGAACAGACCTACCGGCTCGGCATTGGCGGTATCCACAACCAGCGAACCGGAGTCGCCCGCGTCACTGAACTGGTTGCCGCTCATGGCAAGCTGATTGGTGAAGGTCTTGGTCAGATAGGGCCTGGTCTCAGCGCAGTCCGTGTAGTAGTCGACGTTGACGTCGAGGTTGAGCGCGGAGATGCTGGCGCAGGTTAGCCCGGTGGTGCGGCCGCTCTTGCCTACGGTTTGACCGAGGGCCCCGTTTTCGCCCTTGCCGCCGGTGGAAGAGACGCCTGGCGGCGCAGCGGCCAGGGTGCCATCGAGCTGGCGAGTTCCAAGTTCAAGAATGCTGCCCGATGGATCAACCGCGCCGGCGGTTACCTGGGCGATCGCTGCGTCGGCATTGGTCGCGCTTGAACTGAGCGCAAGCCACCCGGTCAACGAGGCGACCGGTGAGGTGCCGGGGCCGTCGCCGTAGGGGGTGCAGTTGTTGTCGATGAGGCCCGGCTGAACGATGCTGTCGCCTACGCTGGCCTGGTCGCTGCGCGCCAGCACGTGGTTGTTGCTGAGCAGGTACTGGTGGCCGTTGCTGTCCTCGATCAATGAACCCAATGTCCCGCCGCAGCAGTCGGCCACCTGGTTGCCGTGTATATCGTAGTCGACGTTGTCGCTGCCGGAGGAGCCAAGCATCACGGAGCCGGGCAATTGCGCCTGGTGCGAGGCGGGATTACTGGAAACTCCCGCGGTGTTCAGCAGCAAACCCGCCGCGGTTTTCGAGGAAGAACCGGCCGCTGTGGCCACGACGTAAGTGACGCCTGTGGACGATAGCGAAATCGGCGCGGAGTAAGTGACGGTGCAGGAAGTGAAGGACCCGGTGCTGCGCTGGCAGGTGGCGGGCCCCAGGGAACCTTGCCCGCCTGTCGAGCCGGTGGGGGTATTCGAGAGGGCGAAGGAAATGCCGTTATCGCCGCCGGCTTCGGCAAGGAACGCGGTCACGGCGAGCTGGCCGTTTGCGCCCAGAGCCGCATTCTCCGGCGTGAGCGGTTGCAGGAAACCGGGAGTCACTGTAAGTACTGCGGTTGCTGAAGTGGTTGCGTTGAGCGTGGCCGTTACAACTACCTGGACGCGGTCGGCGGTGAGGTAGCTGGGAGGCGTGTATTGGCCGGAAGGAGTAATGGCGCCGGGGCCGCTGCGCGAGTCGCCACCTGAAACCGACCAGGTGACCGGGGCTGCGCCTCCGCCGGTGAGAGTGGCAGAAAATTGCTCGATGGATGAGCCTAATGTGCTGGTGGTGTTGCAGCCGGTGCAATTGGTGTCAATGGAGCTGGCGCCGGGGGCGATGGCGAAGGTGGCGTTGGAGGGTGCTGCGGTTACGCCTGCGCCCGCGCAGCCGGCAACGGCTAGCATGAGAGGCGGAAGGAGGAGCGCGGCAAGCCGCAGTGGCAGCTTGCCCGGCGCGTGGGAGCGTAAGCGCAAATTGCCGCGTTTGCGCGCAGGGCGCATGGAGCGGGCCGCGATTTGTTTGCTTTGCGCCAGAATCCCGCTGCCTTCCTCCGTGCCTAAGGACTGTATACAGTTTATAAGACACTGGTGTGTCCAGAATGTGCCACACCGGCGGCTTTTTCCGAATTGAATTCTCCGAGTGGGACGGTTTCCTGATTCTACATTTCCTTCAAGTCCAGGAAAAGCGGCTGGGGCCCGGGCCAGAAGGCCGTCGAGATTTGCGCTTATTTCAGGGGGCTGAAGTGGCTTCGGAGATTTGGGTCAGGACGATGGAGAACGTCCCGCAGGGGCTAAAGCCCACCTTTATTTTCAGCTATTTGCGGCACGCGACCCAGAGGGTGCCCCGGTCATGCCCTAAAAAAGAAACTATTTTCCGTGGATGGTGCAAGTTGTTGATTCCACGAGAAAAACTACTTTGGGGCGAACTTCGTTCCATCCCTACGGGACGGAGGTCCTTTGTTCAATGCCGACCCAGGACAGCGCTGCGCTTGTCCTGGGCTATTTTCGCTTTCTCCCTCCGGGAGAATGGGTGCCGGCTGTTTCATCCATCGGGGTCAGCGAAGCCGGTGGACGACTGTTACAAAACCTTGCAAATTCCATGCTTGAATGAGTTTTTCCGCAGCCTGTGAAGCTCCTGCTCCGTGTGGATCCTTCGACTTACAGCTGAAACACTAGGAACTCGAGCCTGGAGGTTGGAGCATGGGCTGGCGCTGGCGGCCGGCGCCGTCGAAGTTGGCGGGGTCTAGCCAGGACTCGAAGGCGCGTTTTCTCGCAGGCCACTCGGTGTTGAGCATGGAGAACCAGGCGGTGTCGCGGTTGCGGTCCTTGATGACCATGTGCTGGCGGAATATGCCTTCGTAGGTGAATCCGAGGCGCTGGGCGGCGCGGCGGCTGGGCTGGTTTTCCGCGTTGCACTTCCACTCATAGCGGCGGTAGCCGAGGTCGTCGAAGACATGGCGGACCATGAGGTACATAGCCTCGGTGGCGGCGGTGGTGCGCTGCAGAACCGGCGAAAGCAGGATGTTGCCGACCTCGACTACGCCATGGGCGGGTTCCATGCGCATGAAGCTGGCATAGCCTGCGGCTTGACCCGATTCCGCGGGAATAATGGCGAAGAAGACGGCTGCGGTTCCTGCTTGCTTCTGCTCGATGGACTGGCGCAGGGCGGCCTCGGTGGCGAAGGGGCCGTCGAAGAGCCAGTCCCATAACTCGTCATGGCGCTGCACGGCTTGCCAGAGGGCTTCGGCGTGGCGTTCGGCGCTGAGAGGCTCAAGGGTTACGGTGCGGCCGCTCAGGGTGACGGGGGCGAGGGCTGGGACGGGCTTCCAGTGGAGGGGCGAGGCGTTGGATTCAGGCACAGGAACAGGCTAACAGTCGATTGTCTCGATGACTATCGCCGGAATCACAGCCGAATGGACGGAAGTCCCGGTTGGGCGCAGGCATACGGCTGGCGAGGGTCTGGAACGCGGGGCGAAAACCAGCAGTGCTTGGCAAAGTTGGCCAATCTTCCTATACTTGCATTGAGGTGTCCCATGCCCACTCGCAATGTCAGCCTGACTAGAGAACTCGACCAATTCGTGGCCTCCAGGGTTGAGACTGGCCTATATGCCAATGCCAGCGAGGTGATGCGCACGGCGCTGCGGCTTCTGGAGAAGGAAGAGCAGGAATATGAACAGAAGATGGCGGTGCTTCGGGCAGCGATCGCCGAAGGAGACAACAGTGCGGACGCCGAGGAAGGCGTTTTTGAGAGGCTCTATGCATATATTGACGAACTAGCCAATCGGAAAGAAGAAAGCATTGGGAAAGTACAGTGTCTCTAGGCCAGCGCAATCCGACATGAGGGGCATCCTCAGGTACACGTTTGAACAATGGGGTAAGGAGCAGGCCGTCCGGTATGCACAAGGTCTGCAAGGCTGCTTCCAAATTCTGGCGGAGAGCCCTGAGGCCGGCAGAGCGTGCGACGAAATCAGCCCGCAACTTCGCCGGCATGAACACGGCAAACACGTCGTGTTTTATCGGCTGAATCAGACCGGGACTCGCATTGTGCGCGTGCTGCACGGGCAGATGATTCCGGTCAAATCGCAATTCGAGCAGTGAGGGGTCCAGGCCCTGATTCTCAAGCCCTTATCGGATGGGGATGCCGAAGTACTTGCGGGCCGCGTCCGCAAGGTCTTCATCTGTCATGACGCCGTATTCGACATGCGGTTCCCTGCCGGGGGCGATGAAGTAGTATCCGATGCCTATCTTCCCGGTGTGAAAAGTCCTGACCTTCGTTCCGACGCGAAGCCGGAAAGATCGGGCATCTGCTTCGCGGAAATCGACTCCCGTGTTTTTAAGGCGAGCTCGAGAAGAACCGGCGTAAAACTCAAAATCGCTGACTGCTTCGTTGGCTTCGGGGTCGGCATCCAATTCGGATCGAGTCACGGGCCGGCAAAACGCCAGGGTGGTTGGCCGGTGAATTACCAAGAGCGGTATTTGCTCTCCGCGGTTCTGTGCATATGCACCCGCCGCAAAAGCAGCGACGAACACGATCCCCAGGATGAGCGGTTTCACTTCACGAAGTCTACGCTGAGCCCGGACCTGGCCTCAACAGCGAGAGGAAGGCGAACACTAACAGCAAGTCCGGTTGTCCACAGTTTGGGCGGGTTTTACTTCTTGAAGTCGTTTCGGTCGGGGACTAGGCTCTTGGATGAGGACGAGGGTTGGCCGAAGACGCCGGGCTGCACCAGATCCGATGCAAAACGACCAGCAAAGTCCGCATGGAGCGAGGACGTTCGGAGCTTTCCACAGAAAAACGCCCGTGTTTAGAAATCAGATGCTGGGAATGTCAACGAAATACAAGATATTGTGGTTTGTTGTTGACATGTACCACAGGGAGCGGTATTTTTTCATCTGCGGCTGTTAACAGATTGTGAAGTGCGCCGGCGTGAAGAGCCGCCGGCAGGCCGTTGAACGAAGACAAGTCGCGGCAAATTCAGCCCCCTGTTTCCCGCATATTGCCAGAGCACCAAGAAGATCCCACCAGGCCGCATTGCGCCGGTTGAGGAGAGCTTTTCACCGATTTTGACGAATGAGAGGATTCCCATGAACGAGGCCCAGTTGCACACTTCCACCACCACTACCGTCCAACAGACTCCTTACACCCAAAAGGGGCTGACCTTCACGCGCCGTTTTTCCACCGAAGGGAAATCGCCTTACGACGATGTCCAATGGGAAAAGCGGACTGCGTCCATTACGGACACCAGGGGAAATTCTATCTTCGAACAGAAGGATGTTGAGGTTCCCGTGGACTGGTCAATGACGGCCACGAATATTGTGGCGTCGAAATATCTGCACGGGCAGATGGGCACGCCGGAGCGGGAGACGGGCGTGCGGCAACTGGTGGGCCGGGTTGCAGAGACCATCCGCGACTGGGGTGTGGCCGGCGGCTATTTTGCGAGCGCAGCGGATGCTGCAATCTTTCACGACGAGCTGGCGCACATGCTGGTGACGCAGAAGGTGGCGTTCAATTCGCCGGTGTGGTTCAACGTGGGATGCGACCGGCTGGAGCCGCTCTCGGACGGGCAGAACTGGCATTGGGACCCAGTGACCGGGGGGGTGAAGTACTCGGCTACGGGCTATCGGAATCCGCAGTGCTCGGCGTGCTTCATCAACGCGGTGGACGACTCGCTGGAGTCGATTCTGACGCTGGCGAAGACCGAGGGGATGCTGTTCAAGTGGGGGTCGGGCACGGGGACGAACCTGTCGACGATTCGCGGATCGAAGGAACTGCTTTCGGGCGGCGGCGAGGCATCGGGACCGCTGAGCTTCATGCGCGGATTCGACGCGTTTGCCGGAGTGATCAAGTCGGGGGGAAAGACGCGGCGGGCGGCGAAGATGGTGATTCTGAATGTGGACCACCCGGACATTATGGACTTCATCGAATGCAAGGCGAAGGAAGAGGCGAAGGCGTTTTCGCTGATCAAGGCAGGGTACGATGGGTCGGGTCCGGATTCGGAGGCTTACTCGTCGATCTTCTTCCAGAACGCAAATAACTCGGTGCGCGTGAGCGATGAGTTCATGCGCGCCTATGAGACGGACGGCGACTTTACCACTTATTCGGTAAAGGGGCACGAGCCGATCGGAACTTACAAGGCGCGGGAGATCATGGAGAAGATTGCCAAGGCCACCTGGCTTTGCGGCGATCCTGGAATGCAGTTCGACACGACGATCAACAAGTGGCATACGAGCAAGAACACGGCGCGCATCAATGCATCGAATCCTTGCTCGGAGTATATGTTCCTGGATAACTCGGCGTGCAACCTGTCCAGCTTCAATTTGATGAAGTATGTGAATGCGGCGGGCGTTTTCGACATTAATGCTTATCGGCACTCGATATCGATTGTGATTACGGCGATGGAGATCCTGGTGGATAACTCGGGTTATCCGACGGAATCTATCTCGCGCAACTCGCACGACTATCGCCCGCTGGGCCTGGGTTATGCGAACCTGGGCGCGCTGCTGATGGCTTTTGGATTGCCGTACGACTCGGCGGCGGGACGAGACCTGGCTGCTGCGCTGACGGCTATCATGTGCGGACAGGCTTACCTGCAATCGGCAGTGATTGCGGCTAACTGCCCGCCGATTGCTTCGGCTACTCCGTTGACGGCTTCAGTGGAACGGCAGGGCGGCGCATGCCCTGGGTTCTATGTGAACCGCGAGCCGTTCCTGGATGTGATCCGCATGCATCGGGCCGAGGTAAACAAGATTGGCAAGTCGCGGCAGAGCGGGGAGCCGTTTAGCGTGCCGCAACTTGATGCGCTGATCGACGCAAGCCGCGAGAGCTGGGATACGGCGCTGATTTTTGGCGAACGCTATGGCTATCGCAATTCGCAAGTCACGGTGCTGGCGCCGACGGGGACGATCGGCTTCATGATGGATTGCGATACGACGGGAATTGAGCCGGACCTGGCGCTGGTGAAGTACAAGAAGCTGGTGGGGGGCGGCATGATCAAGATCGTGAATAACACGGTGCCGGCGGCGCTGTTCAAACTGGACTACGACAACGACGAAGTGAACGCGATTGTGAGTTACATCGATGCGACGGGAACGATTGAGGGCGCGCCGGGGATCAAGGCGGAGCACCTGTCGGTGTTCGATTGCAGCTTCAAGCCGGCCAAGGGCACGCGGTCGATTCAATACATGGGGCATATCAAGATGATGGCGGCGACGCAGCCGTTTCTTTCCGGGGCCATCTCGAAGACGGTGAACCTGCCGCATGAGGCGAGCGTGGAAGATGTTGCCGAGGCCTATGCCGAGAGCTGGCGGCAGGGCATCAAGGCAGTGGCGATTTATCGCGATGGGTCGAAGGGCACACAGCCGCTGAACACGAGCATGGATGCGAAGAAGGAGCCTTCGGTTCTGGATGCGGCTGGGTCGCGCGTGCTTGCACAACTGGCCGCCAACAAGCCGGCTGCGGAGGCCGATGTGAAGGCGCTCGAAGCCAAGATCGGCGAGAAACTGGAGGTGACGGCAAGACAAGTGATTGCAGCGGCGGCCGCATTCCAGTATGCTTTGGATGCAATAGCCAAGGCTGCCGCCGTGCCGATACTGACCGCTACACCAGTGATGACAAATCAACCCAAGGACCCAGCGCAGGATCCCAACGGGCCGCCGCGCGCAGTGCGCCACAGGCTTCCGGAGGAGCGCGCCTCCATCACGCACAAGTTCTCCATCGCGGGACATGAGGGCTACATTACGGTGGGCCTCTATCCTACTGGTCAGCCAGGCGAGATCTTCATCAAGATGGCCAAGGAGGGATCGACTGTCTCCGGGCTGATGGATGCATTTGCTACTTCGATCTCGCTGGCTTTGCAGCACGGCGTGCCGCTGAGGGTGCTATGCGAGAAGTTCGCGCATACGCGCTTTGAGCCGTCAGGCTGGACGGGCAACGAGCAGATTGGCTATGCGAAGAGCCTGATGGATTACCTCTTCCGCTGGCTGAATCTTCGCTTCCTCTCCGGTACGCAGTTGACGTTGTTTTCGGGATTGGGAATGCAGGCGCCGCAACTGCCTGCTTCTCCAAGCCTGATTCCGGAAACCGACTCGGAGGAATTTGGTGGGCCGCAGAACCAACTGGCAAGGTTGGCGGAAGAAGTGGCCAAGCGGCTGAACCAGGTTGGCGGGTTGGGCAGCAGTCCCTCCGGGGGTGGCGGGATTGCGCCTGAGCCTCGCGGTGCGGACTACGGCAAGCTCTCGGGCATCACGCCGGAGAAGATGGCTTCCAGCGGCGTGCCCCCGATTGGCTTTGGCTTGCAGGACCGGGGCATCTACCACGCTTCCGACGCGATGCGGGAGATGTATGAGATGGGCGATGCGCCTAGTTGCTCAACTTGCGGCGCGATTATGGTTCGCAATGGAAGCTGCTATCGCTGCATGAGCTGCGGGTCGACGAGCGGATGCAGTTAACAACTTTTATGTACTTTTAGTGGAGCAGAGTCCCTTCTGCTCCACCATTACCATGCATTCGTATTGGGAGGAAGTAACCAACTCTTACTGATACGAGAGAGGTATTTGTTCCAAGGCAAGGTTATTGGAAGTATCATCCCGCACCGCAGGTGCGGCTGGGTTTTGCTTTTCGGTGTCATCCCACGCCGAAGGCGTGGCTTCGCGGGTCGTGCGCGGGTTGCCGAACTTCAATCGCGCCTGGCGCCGCGCCTCGTCCCCTGACAGTCCGCGCGCGTCATTCGCATCTTGTGCGTGAGCAAGGTGCGACTCGATTTCCTCCGCTAAATCTTCGTCCTTTCGCGTGCGATGCATAAAGCGGCGTAAGCTCATCTGCGTTCTCCTCCCTGACTATTCATTCGCCTCACCGAGAATCAGGCCAATGGCGTAGGTCATCCTCCGCCACCGCCCCGTAGCGGCATTCAGTTCCTTCCGGCCGCGTGCCGTGAGCCGGTAAAACTTGGCTCTGCGGTTGTTGTCGCCGACGCCCCATTCGGAGGAAAGCCAGCCGCGGTCTTCGAGCCGGTGAAGGGCCGCGTAGAGTGACCCCTGCTCCACCTCAAGCGCGTTTTCCGACGTTCGTTCGATAGCCTCGGCAATTGTGTGTCCGTGTGCAGGTCCCATAACGAGAGTGCGCTGGATGAGCATATCCAGCGAACCCTGCAGAATGTCGCCCGCTTTCGGCGGCCGCTTCAGAACCATACGGGTGTCCTCCATTCGAATGACTATGCGAAGACATTTATGCTCCACTCGAATGGCAATGGGAAGAGTTGATTTCGAAATTTATCGACAAAGCCGCGTCAGCGCTTCAACTGGCGCGGGCCGCACAAACCCTATCCTGTCGAGTCTTGCAGCCTAAGTCACGACAAGAATGGCGATCAGTCCCCGAAAACGGTGCGTCCAGCGAAGGCTGGCATGATCAGTGGGTGCAAGTCCCACCGGGGTAAAAGTCCAAGCCCCGTAGCTTGAATGGCAGGAAGGATGGAGACTGAGATTCCTGAAGCCCATTGACGAAGCCATCTACAAGGATGGTGAGCGAGTCGCCGGGCCGTAACGCAAGTAAACCCATATGGCCTTGAAAGGACAAAATCCGAAGG
>Ga0302278_10000552_pt1 | contig 48030 bp, 38 predicted proteins | sample III_Bog_N3_2_FD_194543 | JGI IMG/M metagenome (GOLD analysis project Ga0302278, IMG submission 194543) | Peat permafrost microbial communities from Stordalen Mire near Abisko, Sweden - III_Bog_N3_2 | ecosystem: Environmental > Terrestrial > Soil > Wetlands > Peat | place: Sweden: Abisko...
CGTTCTCGGGGCCGAAAATTGAGGGCCAGTCGAAGTCGCCGGACTTGACCTGGCTGATGGCGGTGTGGCCGCGGTCGGAGCAGCCGGCGGCGGCGCGGACGCCGAAGCCGCGCTCAGTGAAGTTGAGGCCATTGCGAACGGTGCGACCGACCCCGTCGTATGGGACGAATTTGAGCAGGGAGGGATCGACTCCGCCCTGGAAGATGAGGTCTTCAACGAGGCGGCCGACTGGGTTATCGGCGAGAGCGGTTGCGATGGCGGTTCGCAGGCCGAAGCAGCGGCGGAGTCCGCGGGCCACGTTGTATTCGCCGCCGCCCTCCCAGACATGGAACTGGCGCGCAGTGTGGATGCGAGTGTCGCCGGGATCGAGGCGGAGCATGACCTCGCCCAGGCTTAGGCAATCCCAGCGGCGAGGGGATGCGGGAATTTGAATTGAGTTCATCTCACCCTTAAGACTTTCACTGACACTGTAACGCATTGTCCCAGGTTTGTGGCGCGATGTGAGGCGGGATGAATGCCTGCGTGATAAGGTTTTTGGGGTGGGCGCTTCCGGCGCGAAATCGGTTTGAAACCGCTACGGGCCGGCAGGGCTAGATTTACGGGAGAGAAATGCCTCGATGAGCCAGAGTCTCTTCGATTTGACGGGCAGGGTTGCGGTGGTGATGGGCGGCACCACTGGATTGGGCCGTGCCATCGCGCTTGGGTTTGCCAACGCCGGCGCGGATGTTGTGGCTAGCGCGCGGGGGCTGGAAAAGCTGGAAAAGATGGCGGCGGAGCTTGAGGCGATGGGGCGGCGCACGCTGCGGGTAACCAGCGACGTAGCGGATCGCGATTCGGTGACCCGGCTGCACGATGCGGTTCTGGCTGAATTCGGCAAGGTGGATATTCTGGTGAACGCAGCCGGGATTACACACAAGGCACAATCGCTGGATGTGATTGAAGCGGACTGGCTGCGAGTGATCGACACCAATTTGACGGGAACGCTGCGGGCCTGCCAGATTTTCGGCAAGGAGATGGTGCGAGCCGGGTATGGGCGAATCATCAACATTGCTTCGCTGTCGTCGTTTGTGGCTTTTGCGGGGGTTGGGGCTTACGCGGTGAGCAAAGGCGCGGTGGCGACGCTGACCAAGACGCTGGCCATTGAATTGGCGAAGACCGGGGTGAATGTAAACGCGATAGCCCCCGGAGTGTTTCCCACAACGTTGAATGCTGCGCTGATTCAGGGCACGCCGCGGGGTGAAGAGTTGATTCTGCGTACGCCGATGGGACGGTTTGGCGATGCGCGCGAGGTGGCCGGGACGGCGATCTTCCTGGCTTCGGAGGCGGCCTCGTTTATTACCGGGGAAGTGATTGCCGTGGATGGCGGGTTTCTGGCCAGCGGGGTGAATCAATGACAGTGAACAGTGGACAGTGAACAGTGAACAAGTGAATTGGTGAATTAGTCGATAGCGGGGATGTTATGAAGATTACCAATGCCTACGTGAATATCACCTCGCCGGGGCGGAACTTTGTCACGCTGAAGATTGAGACGGATGAGGGGATTTATGGGCTTGGCGACGCTACGCTGAATGGGCGCGAGTTAGCGGTGGCGAGTTATCTTACCGACCATGTAATTCCCTGCATTGTTGGCCGTGATCCTTTTCAGACAGAGGATATGTGGCAGTATCTTTATCGCGGCGCGTACTGGCGGCGCGGGCCGGTAACCATGTCGGCGATTGCCGCGGTCGATGTTGCGCTCATGGATGTCAAGGGCAAGGCGCTGAATACTCCGGTGTATAACTTGCTGGGCGGGAAAAGCCGCGAAGGAGTTATGGTTTATTGCCACGCCACAGGCAAGGATACCGACCATGTCCTGGAAGACGTGGCGCGGCACATAGAGATGGGCTATAAGGCGGTGAGGGTGCAGAGCGGCATTCCGGGGCTTTCGACCACTTATGGAATTTCGAAAGGGCCGGGACGCTATGAGCCGGCCGAGCGCGGGCTGCCTTCGGAATATGAATGGGCTACCGAGCCCTATCTGCGCCATGTTCCCAGGCTGTTTGCGCGGGTGCGCGAGATTTTTGGCGAAGAGGTTCACCTGTTGCACGATTGCCATCACCGGATGACGCCCATTGAAGCGGGCAGGCTGGGCAGGGAACTGGAGCCGTTTCACCTGTTCTGGATGGAAGACCCGGTTCCGGCGGAGTTGCAGGAGGGCTTCAGGATTGTGCGCGAACACACCACGACGCCGATTGCGGTGGGAGAGGTTTTCAACTCCATCTGGGACGCGCACGACTTGATCCGCAACCAGTGGATCGACTACATTCGCATGACGCTGGTACACTCGGGTGGCTTCACGCACATGAAGAAAGTTGCCGACTTTGCGGATCTGTATCATGTGCGCACCGGCAGCCACGGAGCGACGGATCTTTCTCCGGTAAGCATGGCGGCTGCGCTTCATTTCGATAGCGCGATTCATAACTTCGGAATTCAGGAACACATGCCGCACACCGATGAAACCGATGCGGTATTTCCGCATGACTACAGCTTCAAGGATGGGCTGATGTTTCCGGGAGACTCTCCAGGCCTGGGCGTGGACCTGGATGAGGCGCTGGCTGCGAAATATCCCTATCAGCGGGCCTATCTTCCCATCAACCGCAAGCAGGATGGAACTCTGACTGACTGGTAACTCGATGAGCGATCTAAAGGAACCAACCGAGGTATTTGCGGACCCACCGGTGCTGCCGGGCCGCTGGACCGTCTGCGCGATGTTGTTTGTGGCCACCTCGATCAACTACATGGATCGCCAGGTGATCGGCATTTTGAAGCCTGTGCTGGAACAGACCACCGTGCACCTGCAGCCGCTGATACCGGGATGGCCGACGTCGGAGATGTCGATCGGCATCACCGACGCTCAGTTCGGATACGTTATCGCCTGTTTTCAGGCAGCGTACATGTTTGGCGTGGTGTTTGCCGGGCGGATGGTGGACAAACTGGGGTGCAGGCGCGGTTATCCGCTGGTGACAGGGCTTTGGAGCCTGGCGGCAATGGGACATGCGCTTGTGAACTCAGTGTTCGGGTTCGGCGTGGCGCGTTTCTTTCTCGGTGTTGGCGAGAGCGGAAACTTTCCCGCAGCGATCAAGGCAACGGCGGAGTGGTTTCCGCCCAAGGAGCGGTCACTGGCCACGGGCATTTTCAACTCCGGGGCCTGCATGGGAGCGATTCTGGCTCCGGCAATTGTTCCATGGGTAGCTCTGCATTTTGGATGGCGAGCGGCATTTCTAACGACCGGCGTGTTCAGCGCAAGCTGGATCGTTTGGTGGTCGCTGACATATCGGACGCCGGCCGAATCGATGGATTGGACTCGCGGCAAGGTGATTGTGCCCCCGCCCGGTCCGCAGCCTGGATGGTGGAAGCTGCTGGGGTACCGTCAGGCATGGGCCTTCATGATGGGCAAATTCCTCACAGATCCGGTTTGGTGGTTCCTGCTGTTCTGGCTTCCGGATTTCTTCAGCAAGCGGTTCAATTTGAATCTGTCGCACCTTGGATTGCCGCTGGTGATCATTTACTGCGTGTCGACGGTGGGAAGCGTTTTTGGAGGCTGGCTGCCACGCGGTTATGAGCGGCTGGGAATGGATTTGAAGCCGGCGCGGCTGGCATCGATGCTGACCTGCGCGGTGCTTGTGTTGCCGATATTTTTTGTAGGCGGGCTGACTTCGGAGTGGGTTGCGGTGGCGTTGCTAAGCCTGGCGGCGGCTGCGCATCAAGGGTGGTCGGCCAACCTATTTACTACTGTGCCGGACATGTTTCCGCACAAGTATGTGGGGACGGTGGTGAGCTTTGGAACGCTGGCCGGCGCGGCGGGTGGTGTAATTTTCTCGATGATTGCGGGAAACATTTTGCAGATTACGCACAGTTTTGTGCCGCTGTTTGTGTACTCGGCATCGGCGTATCTTTTGGGGTTATTGATGCTGCGGACGCTGGCGCCGGGATTGAAGCGGGCCATGCCGCAGGGCTAGAGATGAGTTTGTTTCGATGACACAAGGAGCCGATATGGCGGAACCGCGAAAATTGCGGATGGGGATGGTGGGCGGCGGTCCGGGAGCCTTTATTGGGCCGGTTCACAAGATGGCTGCGGAACTGGACGGAACGATCGAACTGGTTGCTGGGGCGTTTTCGCAATCGGCGGAGCGGTCGCGGGCGGCCGGAGAGGGATTCAGAATCGATCCGGCGCGGGCCTATGGGGATTACCGCGAGATGTTCAGGGCGGAGCGCGAGCGGCCGGATGGAATCGACTTTGTGGTGATCGCGACGCCCAACCACCTGCATCTGCCTGTGGCGGTTGCAGCGCTGGAAGCGGGGATTCCGGTGATGAGCGACAAGCCGGCTACGGCCACTTATTCGGAAGTGCTGGAACTGGAGGCGGCGGTGAAGCAGTCGGGGCTGCCGTATGGACTTACTCATACTTATGCGGGCTATGCGCTGGTGCGGGAGGCGCGCGACCTCTGCGCCAGAGGGGCATTGGGCGGGATTCGCAAGATTGCTGTGGAGTATTTGCAGGGCTGGTTGAGCCGGCCCATTGAGACGGCGGGGCAGAAGCAGGCTGCGTGGCGCAGCGACCCGGCGTTGAGCGGGCCGGGGGGCTGCATTGGCGATATCGGCACCCATGCGTTTCATCTGGTGGAATATGTGACGGGGCTTGAAGTGAGCGGGCTGAATGCAACGCTGCGCTCGGTGGTGGAGGGGCGGCGGGTGGACGACGACTGCACTGCGATTCTGCGGCTGAACAATGGCGCGACCGGCGTGCTGATGGCGTCGCAGATTGCGGCGGGCGAAGGGAACGGGCTGCGCCTGCGCGTGTATGGGGAGAATGGCTCGCTCGACTGGCGGCAGGAAGACCCGAACCGGCTGCATGTGAGATGGCTGGATGGGCCGGACGAGATTCGTCACGCGTCCGGAGGCTATTTGAGCAAGAGCGCGCTGAGGGTGACGCGGCTGCCGGGAGGGCATCCGGAGGGTTATATAGAGGCGTTTGCGGTGCTGTATCGCGAGTTTGTGGAGGCGTTTTGGGGCTGGCGGGATGGAGAGGCGAATGCTCTGCCGGCGACGCTGCCAGGGATTGTGGCCGGAGTGCGCGGGATGCGGTTTATTGAGCGGGCGATTTTGAGTAATCGGACGGAGAGTTGGGTGGAGTTTTGATTTCGCGACGTTTGGGAGTGGTTTGGGTTCGCGCTCTCCGAGGTCTCAAAATCGAGACCTGGGGCACCCGGCGGGTTCTATTCAGCAAGTTAGCCTCCGCTGCGCGGAGTTAGCGAGTTAGCAAGTTAGCGGGCCGACGAGGTGGTGCGAGTGCGACTCGCATTGATGGGAGAGCAAAGATGAAGACGATCAAGGGGCCGGGGATTTTTCTGGCGCAGTTTGCGGGGAATGAAGTGCCGTTCAACACGCTGGGCGGAATGGCGGATTGGGCTTCGGAACTGGGCTTTACCGGGGTGCAGATTCCCACGTGGGACGCACGGCTGTTCGACTTGAAGCTCGCGGCCGAGAGCCAGAGCTACTGCGACGATGTGCTGGGCGTGGTTGGCCAGTCTGGGCTCGCGATCACAGAGCTTTCGACGCATCTGCAAGGTCAACTGGTGGCGACGAATGCGGCTTATGACGAGCTGTTTGCGGGGTTCGCTCCGGCAAGTCTGGCGGGGGATTTGAAAGGTCGGCAGGCGTGGGCCGTGGAGCAGTTGGAGTTTGCGGCGAAGGCCAGCAGGCGGCTGGGACTGAACGCGCACGCTACGTTTTCCGGCGCGCTGGCGTGGCCGTTTTTCTATCCGTGGCCGCAACGGCCGGCGGGACTTATTCAGGAGGCGTTTGAGGAACTGGGCCGCCGCTGGCTTCCGATTCTTAACATCTTTGATGAGCAAGGCGTGGATGTTTGTTACGAGCTGCATCCCGGCGAAGACCTGCATGACGGCGCGACCTTCGACCGGTTTCTTGAAGCAGTGGATGGGCACAAGCGGGCGAACATTCTCTACGATCCGAGCCACATGATCCTGCAGCAATTGGATTACCTGAGCTTTCTGGACATCTATCACGAACGGGTGCGCGCCTTCCATGTGAAGGATGCGGAGTTTCGCCCGAGCGGCCGCAGCGGCGTGTATGGCGGCTACCAGGATTGGATCGACCGTCCGGGCCGGTTCCGTTCGCTGGGGGATGGACAGATCGATTTCCATTCCATCTTCAGCAAAATGGCGCAGTACGACTATCCGGGTTGGGCGGTGCTGGAGTGGGAGTGCTGCATCAAGCATCCGGAAGACGGCGCGGCGGAGGGTGCGAAGTTTATCAAGGAACGGATTATTCGCGTGACGGAGCGGGCGTTCGACGATTTCGCTGGCGGCGGCGCCGACAGGGAAGCGAATCGGCGGATTCTTGGGCTATGCGGCTCGCATAACTCACAAGTCAGATTGAAATCCCCGCGGAGCGGTATATCTCGGTGATGTAGCGCATGTCGCGCAGGCCTTCCTCGCCTGGTGACTGCGGCTCGAGATTGTGCTGAATGCAATTTGAGAAGTGCTCGGCTTCGGCCGTGAAGTGGGACGGATCCTTGGCGGGGTTCAGCTCGTCGAGCTGCGTTCCGGAATAATCGGCGCGTAGGTGCAGGCCCTCGTAGACAAATGCGTGCTCAACTTCGAGCCAGCCTTTGGAGCCATGGACGCGGAAGCAGCCATCCATGGGCGCGCCGTAGGTTGTGTTGCAACTGGCCAGGATGCCGGAGGGAAACCGCATGGTCCAGGAGACGTTCTCCTCCACTTCGTTGAAGCGGCCGTCTTGGTCAATGGTCGAGGCATAGGCGGAGATGTGCTCAGGCTCCTCGCCGGTGAGGTAGCGGCAGGCGTTCAGGGAGTAGATGCCGACGTCGAAAAGCGGGCCTCCGCCGGCGAGCTTCTTGTTGGTGCGCCATTCGTTAGGTCCCATGTTGAACCCGAATGAGCTTTCGATGGCCTGCACCTGGCCGAGTGCGCCGTCGCGAATCAGTTTGACCGCGCGCAGGTTGGTGGGCTCGTAGTGGCAGCGATAGGCGATCATGAGCTTTACGTTGGCGGCCTTGCAGGCCGCAATCATCTTCTCGCAGTCGGCAACGTTGGTGGCCATGGGCTTCTCGCAGAGAACATGCTTGCCGGCCTTGGCGGCGCGGATAGTGTACTCGGCATGCATGGAGTTGGGCAGCGCAACATAGACGGCGTCTACGGCTGGATTGTGCACAATCTCGTCGAAGTTTTCGTAGTTGTAGATGGAGCCGGCGGGAACGCCGTATTGAGCGGCGATGCGGTCGGCTTTGTCGCGATGGCCGCTGACCAGTGCGGTGGTCTGCGAGTTGGTTGTCAAGAGCGCGCCGCGCATAAAATGGTCGGCGATACGGCCCAGGCCAATGACGGCATAGCCGATCTTCTTTGCGGGTTGCTGGCCATTGAGGGAGGGCGCCAAGCGCGCGGCGAGGCCGAGCGCGCCTAGTTTGGCGAATTCTCTTCGAGTAAAGCTCATCATGGGTGGAGTCCTTCGCGATCGAATGTAAGCATAGTCGAGTTTGTCGACCTTGGCCAAGGATGTGCCTGTACTGTGGAGAGCATGACGGCCTAGTATTTGACTCATGGAACGCGTGGTTTTGGACGGCCAGCCGCTGAGCCTGGCCGAGATTGAAGCTGTTTCGCTGTCTGGTTGTCCGGTGGCGATTGCCGCCGCCGCAATGGGCCGCATGGCCGCAAGCCGGGACCTGATTGAACGGATACTCGCCGACGGGCAGACGGTTTACGGCGTGAACACCGGGTTCGGCCGGCTGGCCGATGTGCTTGTACCCGCCGGGAGCCTGGAGCAGTTGCAGACGAATCTGGTTCGCAGCCATGCGGGCGGGGTGGGGCTGCCGCTGGCGGAGGCTGAGTCGCGCGCCATGCTGCTGCTGAGGGCCAACGTGCTGGCAAAGGGGTTCAGCGGCTGCCGGCCGGCGCTGGTGGAATTGCTGGTGGGAATGCTGAACGCCGGAGTCCATCCGGTGATTCCGGAAAAGGGATCGGTGGGCGCCAGCGGCGATCTTGCCCCGCTGGCTCACCTGGCGCTGGTGGTTATCGGCGAGGGCGAGGCGTTTGTGAAGGGCGAGCGAATGCCGGGCGGCGAGGCTCTGCGGCGTGCGGGACTAGAGCCCCAGGTATTGGCTGCCAAGGAGGGTTTGGCGCTGCTGAACGGGACGCAGGCCATGACCGCGGTGGGCGCGCTGGCCGTGGCACGAGCTTGCCGCGTGGCGCAGCTTGCCGATCTTGCGGGCGCCATGTCGCTGGAGGCGCTGATGGGGACGCCCGCGGCCTTCGATGCGCGGATTCATGAGGCGCGGCCGCACCAGGGGCAGATTGCCGCCGCTGCGCACTTGCTGCGGCTGATGGACAACTCCGAGATTCGCGAGGCTCACCGGGAACATGATTCCAGAGTGCAGGACGCCTATTGCCTTCGCTGCATGCCGCAGGTTCACGGGGCGGTGCGAGACGTGCTGGCGCATGTGCGTGGAGTGCTGGAGATTGAGGCTGGCTCGGCTACGGATAATCCGCTGGTATTTCCTGGGGATGAGGCCGGCGGGAAAGGCGCGGTAATTTCAGGAGGGAATTTTCACGGAGCGCCGCTGGCCTACGCGTTTGATTACGCGGCCATTGCGCTCACCGATTTGGCCAGCATTGCCGAGCGGCGGATCGACCGGCTGCTCAATCCCGATATCAACGAAGGGCTGCCGGCGTTTCTCTCGCCCGATCCGGGGCTATCGTCGGGATTCATGATCGCGCAGATTGTGGTTGCGGCGCTGATCAACGAGTGCCAGGTGCTTGCTCACCCCTCTTCGACAGGGAGTATCCCCACCAGCGGGGGCAAGGAAGATCATGTGTCGATGGGGATGACAGGGGCGCTGAAGCTGCGCCAGATTGTGGAGCATTGCGAGCGGATCGTCGCCATCGAGCTGATGTGCGCGGCGCAGGGGGTGGAGTTTCGCAGGCCACTGCGGCCAGCTTTTGAGATTGAGCGGGCACACGACGCGGTGCGGGCTGTGGTTCCGCGGTTGGATCAGGATCGGTCACTGGCCAAGGACATCGATGCGCTTGCGGCGGCAGTGCGGCAGGGGGCGTTCAGCGCCTGGTGCGATCAGCCTGCATTTGGCGAGCGAAGTTGTCCGGAATCTGTCATTTGATGCTGATGTCGGCGTCCACATCTACGATCATTTTGTCTCCCTGGGTTTGAATGGAGTGAATCTTCAGTTTTTCGAGGGAGACTTTGTAGCCAGAGGAGGCGGTGGAGCCTTCGAGGGCCTTGCGGAGTAGGTCGGCGGCGTTGACCTTCATGCCGGACGGAATTTGGTGGGCGAGGAACGGAGTGAGGACGAAATTCAGTTCCTGACGATCGCTGACCCGGTCGATTCGGGCGTCGCGAAAGCCGATGGTTTCGCCTTCGCCGTCTGGGGCCAGCGAGACCTCGGCGGGGAGGGTGAGTGCGATTCCCAGGCATGTGCCGCCGACCGCTTTGCCCAGGCGGGCATGGGTCTTTACCTGGACCACGATGCGGTCATCGACAAAAGTGAGCTTTGGGTCTTCGGCATAGACCGAGCAGGCGGTCTGCGCATCTCCCTTGATGTAATAGCGGCCTTCGGGGCCGTTGAAGAGCTGCTGCTTGAGGGTGCGCTCCAGCGCGTCGCGGCTCACCGAAAGCTCCACGGCATAGGCGTTTGCGGCTGCGCAGGCAAGGAGCAGGGAGAGCGCGGCCAGCATTCTTGTAGGTATTGTCATAAGAGTATCGTGCCACCGCAGGGCGGCGGGTTACCAGCGGATGCGGTGGAAAGAACGTTTACGGGGACTGATGGGGGCTGGGGGCTGTTTCGCTATTTCTTTTGAAAGCAGGCACATAGGAGCAGCCACAGCATGTAACATACTATTTGGGAATAGTTTACCTTCAATGCCATTTTCCTATTGATTTTTAGATAAAAAATCCGTAAAATAAGACACTAGAGATACCTATGGAGTGACAGGGCTCCCCACCCGTTTCCTAGGAAGTCCGAGCAAATCACCCTTCCAGAAGGACAACAAATCGTATGGCAAAGCGTCGTGGAAATCCGAATTGGGGCAAACCGGAGCCCATTGGGCCGGTTGTGCCGACAGTGACCTCTTTCGAGCAGATTGTGAAAGAGTTCAAGTTGAGCCCGGACCAGTACATCCGGTCAACTCGTTTGCGCGAGTGGGCTCGCCGGAACAAGAACTCGAAGTACATTCCCGAGGCGCTGTTGGAGGCTTGGGGGTTTGAGATCGAATCGACGTTGTAGTGGTTTTGTGGTTATTGTTTTCCACAAGAGCGCCGCCTTCGGGCGGCGCTCTTGCTGCTTTTGCCGCGGGTTTCAGCTCCTGGCTTCTAGCAGCTGGCTCTTCCGGATTTCTGGGCGCGGGAGCCGGGGACCGGATTTCGATGCGGATGCGGAGTGAATGGGGAGTTGCATTGCATATAGATAGCGGGCAAGGCTGCGGATGAGGGAATAATCGCCAAATAGCATTTCGTGGTCGAATTCGGCGCGATATTGGCATTTTAGGTTCATCCCAGTATTCGCGGACCGAATCGGAAGAAACTCGAAGAAACCGTTACCACATGCGAATGCGGCGGTGATACTCTGCTGGTGGGGAATACCTGTGCGCTTTATCCTGACGGCGTGGGCAGGCGCGAGTGTACTTGGGGGAGCTGATCGGGAAGTTCGCGATTCGGGGAAGTTGTATTGGGCGATCCCGATTTCGTGTGCTTATCGCTCTGCAAAGCCTTGGCACTGCCCCGCATGATGGTCGCCGCGGAAACTGTGAGATATGGGTTGAGCCATGGACATTGAGATCGGTATTGTCGGCAAGCCAAAAAAATGGATCCTGAATCAGACCCGCATCCGTATTGGACGGGATGCGAAGTGCGAAGTCAACCTTCCCGCAAAGCAATTTCCAACGGTATCCGGCGAGCACCTGGTGCTAGATGTTGCACTTGGCATGGTCAGGGTTTCGAGCCTGAGCGATTCCAGCAGCGAGACGTATCTGAACGACCGGCTGGCAAGCCCAGGGACGGTGGTCCGGTCTGGCGACGTGGTGCGCTTGGGCGCAGGGGGACCGGAGTTGAATATTCGGCTGCTTGAGCCGGAGGCCGAACAGTCGTCGCCAGGCTACGAACCCACACGGGTCATAACTCCGGAACCACGCGATTTCTCCGGGCCAGGAGCGACAACAGTAAGCCCGGCGCCTTTTGCCCCGGTGGGGTCACCCAGGAAGCATGGCTATGGACCGGAGTCGTCTCCGAGTCCGGCAGCGCCGATTCGGCCTGGAGCTTCGATACCGCCTTCGGGACCGAGATGGGCGGATTTTGGGCCAAGTTCTGTTGGAGCCTCCACAGGACAGGGGGTGGATCGCGGCCCGGCTACGACGATTATGCCTGGACCGGATCGCGGCCCGGCTACAACAATCATCCCAGGTCCGATCGCGCCTGGGCCCTCGCGAGGGCCTGTGACGGGGCTGGGATTGGGAACGGGATCGGGACTGGGAGCGGGAACTGTATCTGGAACGGGAACGGGAGCGGACAACGTGAACTCACGCGAAGTGGAAGGCAAACTAAGAATAGTGCAGGTGATCCTTGCGGCCAACGTTGTACTTGTGTTGGGACTGTTTGTTTGGCTCTATCAGCTCAACCATCAACTGGGCGAGACCCGGGACGAGTTGAAAGTGATGCACGGGCAGGCCCAGGACGCCATGAAAGACTTGACGCCGCAGTTGGACGCAAGGATGGGTGTGTTCGAACGGCGGATGGACAGCATGGATACAAAGATGCAAGCTGCGGAAGACCACATGGTGAACCGCATGAATACGGAGATTCCCGCGATGCTGGATAAGTACATCGACAAGAAACTCGCGGAGAAGATGGCAAAGCCCTAGACACGGGTGAAGCGGGAAGTCAGGGACGATTTACCCATCTTTTTCATTGCCCGCTGCCATTCGGTTTTGAGTTCGGGGCTGGCGAAATCGATGGTGCTGGTGACCGATTGCAGCAGATGTCCGGCCTTTTCCTTATCTTCCTTGATCATTGCTTTGGATCCGGTGATGGCATCCGCGATCAACCGGTCGGCGAATATTCTCCCCCTCGACCGGAACGAGGAAGCAACAGATTTGACGAAGTTGGAGTTTGCGGAGAGCGTGGCTTGCCGCATGACAGCTTCGCCTGCCGGAAGATCCGTCTCCAGGACTGCGTAGGCTCTCCCGATCATCCGGTAAAGAGGCTGCTGACCTTCTTCCTCAAGTGCCGCAAGGGCCGTTTGCACGCGAATCGAACGCTGGACAGGCTGCGGCTGCATTTGAAGCAGTTGAGTGGCGTCCGCCTGCTTGCCTGAAAGAGTGAGTTTTCTGGCATTCGTCAATGCCGTTTCGATTTGCTGGCGAAGCGACTCCCGGCCCGTTACGGCCTGGTCCAGCAGCATGTGCAACGTCGTGTCGTCTCCCTGCTGCAGCACACCTTCGATGAATTCGATGGCTTCGTCGAAATGAGACTCGCCGATAAGCGCCTGTGCTTGTGCAAGGTTGTTGCGCAGAGCTTCCTGGCGGCGAAACTCCTGTTCCTCGTTTCGAGCGAAATCGAGCAAGGAAAGGATTTCGCCAGTGGCAATGCCCTCGGCCTCACAGAATTCAAGGGTTTTAACGGCGTCGGAATACTGCCCTTTGCTCAGCGCTTCCCGGGCCCTGTTCAGGTAATCGGTGCGGCGCTCGTCCACGCCTTGCTGACGGCGTCGCTCGTCGAGCATCGCCTCCATTTCCATCAGCCGCTGATCGCCCGGCAGTTTCGCCAGCGCCTTGCGAACCAGATCCCAGGCCTCACCCGGAGAAAGGTCGCGGCATTGCTGGAGCGTTTCATCCACCAGAATTCGATTCTCGTGAGACTTGATCTGGCGCTCGACCTGAGCGTTGAGTTGAAACAGAGCCGCTTCGGCTGGCATCGAGGCCATCGCTTCCCGAATCGACTGGGACGCCTGCTTCAGCAGGTCGTAGGTGAATGCTTTCGCAACCTCTTCTTCGATCCTTGTGATGATTTCCCTGCGCCGGATCTGTTCCAGACCGGCGTTTGCGTCCTGGAACAAAAGCGGAAGCTCCGGGTTGGTTGGATCCAGCGGCTCAACCTGCTTCAAGAACTCGATGGCGTCGCTAAAGCGCCGGGAGGCAATTTCACCCTTGGCTGACTTGAGCAGCGCCTTTGCCTGGTCCTTTAATTTGGCGTGTTCCGCCTCTTTTATTACCTCATTGCAAACCGCGGTTATTTTTGAATTTGTCTTTGTGTCGGTCTTATCGACCTTCTTCGCGTTGTAGAGCAATTCAAGCGCAGCGTCGTATTTGCCTTTGCGTCTCTCGATCTCGGCCTTGCGCAACAAATCATCGATTTTTTCCTGCTTGTCCTTCGCCTTTTTTACCTTATCCCTTATTTTTACCAATTCAAGATTTTGGGGGTCGTCTACCAGAAGGCCTTCCAGAATCTCAAGGGCCTTTCCGTAATGCTTGTCTTCAAAGGCTTTTTCGGCGTCCCCTTTGCCGAGCTGGATCTTCGCCTGACGTCCGGCCTGGATCTTGTTCTTGCCAGCCACATCGAGCAACCGCTTCACTTCCACGTGTTTGGGATCGAGTTTCAGCAGTTGCAGCAGCAAAGAGCGAGCCTTGTCGAACTCCTCACCGTCGATAAGCCGCTGGGCATCGGGCAAAAGGTGGTTAATCTGTTCCTGGTGCAGTTCGGAAACAGCGGTGGAGAGATCGGCAGCCATTTCTTCGGCAGTTTGATAGCGATCGTCGGGGTTCTTGGCCAGAGCTCGGTCGACGATATATTCAAGGCTCGGTGGGCAATCGGGGTTGATGCTGCTGGGAAGGGGATAAGGCTCCCGCAGGATCTTGAACATGATCTCGGGGTCGGCGAGGCCGGTGAACGGGAGTTTTCCGGTAAGGATCTGGTAGAGTACGACGCCTGCGGCAAAGATGTCCGATCGCCCATCCAGGGTCTCGTTCCGCAAACGTTCCGGGGCCATGTAGGGGACCGTGCCGACGATGGTTCCGGTACGGGTCAGATTCAGGTCCCCTTCGCGCTTTTCAGGCCGCGCGATGCCAAAGTCGAGAAGCTTCGCGGTTCCATCGCGCTGCACAAAGATGTTCGCCGGCTTCACGTCCCGATGGATCACATTCTTGCGATGCGCATACCCCAGCGCGGAACATATCTTCTCCAGAATCTCCAGTTTTTCGGCCAGCGAAGTTTGCGCGCCGGCGCGGAGAATCTTGTCCAGCGGTTCTCCATCGACGCATTCCATTACGATGTAAGGCTCGCCGTGCTCGTCTCCGATTTCGAAAACGGTGACTATATTCGGGTGGTTGAGTGTCCCGGTTCTCCGGCCCTCTTCGTAGAAGCGGGCAAGCATGTTAGGTTCGGCAAGAATATTCCCGGTGAGCTTCTTGATCGCTACTTCGCGGCCGATCTGCGGATCCCTGCCGCGATACACGACGCCCATGCCGCCGCTGCCAAGCTTTGCCAGGATGTCGTACTTGCCGATTCGATCCGGCAAGCTGTTCTGCGCATTGTCGTAAGGTTCCACGTTCTTGCCTCGCTTCTCGCCTGGCTCGATCCGTACTCCTGCCCGTTTTCCGCATGGACGATGTGTCCAGAGACTTCAATTGCCCCGTCCGCGACGAGCGGAGGGGCTGGTGTATGCATTATGGGGTGATAGTCATTTTAGGCCGCAAATCGAACTGTTGCTGCAGAAATCGCCTCGCGTTATCGCGTTCGGTGGTCTTTTCGTCCTTCGCAACTTCAAGGTAACGAAGGTAGAATTCGGCGGCGGGAATGGGGTCGTCTTCTTTCTCTCTCGCAGCGGCAATGGCGTAGAATCTCTCCGGCAGCAGTTCCACTTTCTTGCTGACCTCGTCGGTCAACTGGTCGCGAGCTGCGTTTTCCGTCTGAATCCTGAACTCCTGCGGATCCTTGGCTATATCGGATTTCTTGACTCCCTTGGTGTCATGGAGTTCCACGTCTTCATTGAGAATGTCCTTTTGCGTATCGCTCTTCTCGATGGGATCGAGGGTAATCTCATTACCCCTCCCGGTAAGCGCGTCGACGATGCGAACCTGCAGCCGAATCTCGCATTTGGTAGTGATGGTTTTCTTGGTGTAGCTATACTTCCGGATGACGTCAACCGCTTTGAACTGGTGAATATTGTCTTCCGCGGACTGTGCGTCTTCGACGGCCTTGGACGTCGTGGTTACAGTGTCCTGTAGCTGCTCGATTTCCTTCTTGTTTCCCCGGGCTTCTCCGCCTTGCAGGGCCGACTGGGCGGTAGTCAGTTCGTTTTTGGCTTTTATCAATGCGCGATCAGCCTTCTTCCAGTCTTCATTTTCCTGATTTTCGGTTCCGGCAGAGTACTCCGACTCCTGCGATTCGTCCACGGGGATAGAAGTGAGGTGATGGGTCATGACGTCTCCAATCAGCTCAAAGTCCGGCTTCAAATCCCCTTTCATGTTGGCCACATCCGCACTGTGCATCGCTGTTACCTGAATTGCGGACGTCTCAAGCTTGGTTAGGATCGCATTTTCCAACTGGGTGTAGAAATTGGCGTTGTCGCGTTCTGAAGTCTGGTCCTGGAAGCGAACACTGATCCACAACTTCGATCGATACTGGTGGGCCTGCGCCTGGATCGTGTCCTCCTCGGAATCTCGAATCGCTTCAAGGTTCGACTTGTATTGGCGGGCCTCCTCCAGGCACGCGAATCCCATTTCCGTACCCGAGCCGCCCGGCTTTGCCAGATAAGTCTTTGCCTGATCGAGAAGGTAAGCGCTCAGGGCATCGCCCTCCAAGTCCCTTTTTTCTTTGTACCCGTCGTTCTCGCTGAGCGCGTAGGCATGGTCGTAATCTTCAAAGGCCCTCTCGATAGCTCTTTTATCGGGCACCCCTCGGATGGGGGTATGCGTCTGGTGCAGGCTCTTTGCCTCGGCAGCCGCAGCCAGAATATAGGCCGGTTGAAGCGCCGTCATCTCATCTGCGACGAGAGCCAGCCGGGAGGGTGTGGCGAGCGCCGCGAGAACCTCATACGCCTCGACCGTCTTTTTCTGGTCCTGATATTCCTTGCTGGCCACCAGGGCCTTTGCCGCTGCCGCTTTGTCCTGGGTAACTCCAAGCTGCACATTGGCGTTCTTCAAAGCATCCCGGGCTGCGGGGGTGTCCTTTTCGCTCCCCGCCTTTTCAAACTCGTTGATGGCGCTTTGCCAATTGTCGCTGCGCCCGAAGTTGTTTCCCTGTGTCATGTGGTACGTGTATGCGGTGTCGATTACGAAGGCGACGCGGGGCTCTTCGTCGGCAAATGCGCGATAGGGAGCGACGAATTGGAAAGCCTGGTCGTATTGCTTTCCGTCCAGGTTGGTTTGCGCCGAGCGCAGCGCGCCCTCGAAATCGTTGATGTCTTTGGTGACGCCTTCAAGCAGAGCTTGTGCAGGCTGGAAAAACGAATCGATTCCACTGAGGATGTCACTGTACTTTTTCGCATTCAGCAGGTGGAGATAGCCAACGGTGTTGGTCTTCAGCGCTGTGCGGTACGCATCCAGTTCGGAACTTCCTTTATCTGTAATGGAAGTCAGGTCTTTGCCAACCTCTTCGTCAAGTTTCTTGTACTCGGCAAGATCGGGTGACTGGCCGCGCGCCTGATCGGCACGTGTCTTGGCGGCCTTCAGGTCAGAGTAGGAAGGAGAATCCAGGTTTTGGGTCTTCTCGTAGGCTTGCAGGGAGACTTCGCCCTCGTTGACGAACAGGGTAGCCAGAGCCGCTTTTGCCCTGGTTAAATTGTGGGCCGGGTGCGAAGCCGGATTTGTGGCCAGGTAATTTTGCCAACCATCGATTGTGTTAGCTCTCTGGGCTCGCAGAAATTCTGCCAGTTCGATGTTGGTTCCGGAAACCAGAACCAGTGTCACGCCCTTATTGATTACCTGAGCCCCTCCCCCGGAGGGACCGAATGCGGCTCCGGTCAAATGGGCCTGATCGGCCAGATCGGAGAGCGAATAAGACGCGCCATGCTCGAACTTGGCGTTCAAGGGCACTACGCAGACGGCCTGTGCCCCGCTCACCGTGTAACGCAGCACGCCGTCGGTTCCGCGTTCCAGAATGCCACCGGGGGCCAGATGCACCTGTTCCATCTTGTTATAGGTGGAATGGTCGACCGTCGCCTGCTGATACGGAGTGCAGTCTTTCATCTCCGCTTTGGCGTTGATAAGCACGTCGGTAAGCTGCACATAGGCAGCGCCGGAGGGCCCATCGTAGAGTTCGATGGCGGTCAGGGAAGGTTCCTTGGCCATGGCGGCTGGCGCAAGCCAGCCGAGGCCGAAGCCCGCCAATGCGATGATCCAGGCCGGAGAGAGCCGCCTGGCCGTTACTTTGTAGTCCAAATCGTACGATGCCATGATATCCCCAGAACAACGTCGAGAAAGGCAACTCGCTAAGGTGAAAAAAGGGCGGCGCGCTTGCGCTTCCGTACCAGCGGGACAGTCCTTGATCCGTTTCAGCGTCCCATGGGAGCCGTGATTACGGAAAATTAAAATCAAGTTTTATGCCTACTGGCATTTTCTGCTACGCTATCACTTCCCCCTGAAGGTTGCAATTTTTTTTGCATAACTGGGAACGGGAGCCTGTAAAGTGGCCATATCGGAAAAAATGCACGTGTCGAAACAAACCCGTAGACTTGGCCAGGCTGCGACCGAAAGGTTTCCCCTGGGACAAGGAAACCCGCCAAATCGCGAAGCTTTTCTCTCCATTCGGCTATGGAACACCGGAGAGAACGGAGAAACTGTGCCGCTTTATTGGGACAGCGGCGCGGCCGCCGTATGCCTCACCGCCGACGTGATTGCCGCTTCGGAGGGCCAGCCGGTTTCCAGCGATAGCGGGGTACTGGTTACAAGTTTTCACTCCGATCATCTGGCGATTTCGGCTGCGCGCCGGCTCCAGTGGGCGATCCAGGGCTTTTCGGAAAACACCGACTTGCAGGGGATTTCAGTTGCTGTGCTGGTTCACTCCGCGGAGGAGTTGTCGACGGGATCCGAAGGCGATGCGCTTCGCGGCGCCCTGGACCAGGCTACGGGCGGACAAATACTTCTCACGGAAAAGGCCAGCCAGTTCTTTGAGGATTTGCCCGGCTTTGCCTCCCAGACGCTGGACGGGACCGGTCTGCGAGAACTGCAGTGGCGCAGTCCGGAAAGTAACTCGACCCGCGTGTTCGACGAACAGTGGCTCACCAATTACATTCAGCAGCATGGCCTGGAGGAGCAGCTATCGGAAGCACCGCCGCCTGCGGTTGCTCCGGATGCGCCATGGAAAGCCGATTCGAGCGCCGAGGATGAGCGCGGGCCCGGTTCGATGTTCTCAAACCCCAAGATGCTCTGGATCATTGGGGGAGTATGCGCGGCGGCTCTGGCGGTGGGGGCGGTGTTGTACTTCACCCGGTCGGGGGATAAGCAGTCCACACAGGTGGTGGACACACACCCGACTCCAACGAACCCAACGGCGCCCAGTGCCGGAGGGGGTCAGACGACAGGGGAAGGCAATCCGACTTCACCGGACCCCGGCCATACTCCCCAAATACCGACTCAGGGGCACCATCCGGACAATCCGCCGCCACCGGATAAGCCTGGCCACCTGCGAAACGACCTGAAGCACCCGAGGGAGAACCAACCGGGGACAACGCCACCAGTCACGCCGCAAGTCCCGCCCACCGATACGCCGCCTGTTGTACCGCCTAAGGAGAATAAAGACAGGAGCGGCTGCAACCTGGAAAGAGACCAGTGGGATCTTGTGATTCAGGCAGGGTGGAAAAGCTATAACAAAGCCGATTATGGTAGGGCCGTAAAGCAATTTGGCTCAGTCCTTGCCTGCGACCCCGGAAATGGAAAAGCGAAGGAAGGTTCTGAACGCGCAAGGGGAGCCATGGCGGAAGGCTCGCGCGACAACTGAGATTCGGGGGCCGGGACTGGGGGAGTCTCTGCCGGCCTGGCGTTATCTGGATGCCCCGATTCCCAGCCGCCTATTGCGCCGGCGGCTTTGAGTAGGAGTAAGCGTCGAACGACTGCAGGAAGATGGCCATGGGAATCGTGAAAACGCCGTCCGGACCCGGTCTCGCGCCCCAGGGATTGCGCAAGGTAATCGTCTGCGCGCCTTCGTCGAAGTCCATTACCGAGTAAGCGTGAGCATCCACCCACCAGCTCTTGTTCTGGGCCTCGAATTCCGGGCTCGGAGCGTTGTTCTTGGTACCAGCCACAACGGCCACGCCGCCCTGGTGGAGCCGCCGCAGTTGCTCCAGCAGCGCGGGAGCGTCGCTGACCTGTCCGGCACTGGCCCCGCCCAGAAACGACTCAATCACGCGCACTGGAATCCCACCCTCACCCAGGCTCTTGTAGGCTCCAAAGACCTCGCCATTTTGACGCACGGTAAGCGCCAACTGGTCAAAATATCCTTTTTCGTCGAGAAACCCGGAGAGGGCCAGAACCTGCGCGGCGGGAATTCCCAGAACGCCGGCCTGCGCGGCCAGTTTGGCCTTGAAGGCCGCCTTGTCAAGATCTCCGTCCTGGCTCACCACGGCGCGAATTGCGCGATCGTAAGCCACCAGCAACAGGCCGGACTGGTCGAGCCACGACAGCGCCATCGGCTTAACAAAGCTGGGAATTACAGCCGAATTGTTGATGGCCCGGACAATGCTCTGGCGCAGGGCGCGTTGCGCATACCCGCGCATCAGCACCAGAACCCACGATCCCTCGGAGTGGTCGTAGCTGTGCGCGCGACCGTAATCGATGTCGGTATCGAAGACGGTCTCGTCGGGTCCCTGAAAGAAATGCACTTTATAACCGCCGCCGGGATTGGGCGTGATGTCGTTGCGCAGGGTGTCGGGCGCAACCTTGGCCACTTCAGCCAGCGAGGCATGAAAATAGCATGTGCCGAGAATGCCCTGGCGCACCGCCAGCGGACTTACGCCATGCACTCCGTAGAGTTGGGACACATCCTGGGCTGCGGCCGGCATCGGTTCGCACTGCAAAGCGGCAAGCGCCAAAGCCGCTACGCAAGCCGGCACGGAAAGTCTGAGATGTCTCGCGAATGTATCGATCATTTCTTTTCGGGGTCCTTCGCCAAAGTAACATGGAGTCGAAGCGAATATATATTAAAAACGCATTGGCGCGGGAAAGTTCAACAGGCGGCTATGCCCGCGCGATGGAATTCCGGGCAGCGCCGGCACGGGCAAAAGAGCGTGAAGATTCTCCTCAAGCTGGCCGATGAACTCGATAGGCAGGCCAATTGCAAAGCGCAGGGCATCGGATCGATTTCGATTAAGAAGCAAAGAGACAAATCCGCGCCATAGACTGCAACTTTCGGGCGCTTGCTTCTGGGTGCCGCCGGTGTGGTACGCTGTGGGGAATCCGAAAATCTTTCTTATGCCCGTGGATGAGCCGAAACCGATAGCTTCATGGATCATTGGGAGTGCCAAGGACTGTAACCTCAGGGTGCCGAAGGATACCGTTTCCGGCCACCATTGCCGTCTCGCGCACGCCGGCAATGGATTCACCGTGGAAGACCTTGGCTCGACGAACGGCACCTACCTCGATGGAGTTAAGCTCGAGCCGGGCAGGCCGGTAAGGGTTGCGCACGGGGCAAAGATCACCCTCGGTCGCCTTGTGGAGATGCCGTGGCCAGTGGCCGGGAACGGCCCGCTGCCCAGTCCCATTGCCAGTATGAATACGGGTTCCGGACGCTCCCTTGGCGGCGCCGCGGGGGTGAGGCCGATCACCATTGGACGTTCACCGGAATCGGATGTCCAGATCGACCTGCCGAATGTCTCCTGGAACCACGCCATCATCACCATGGAGAACGGCCAGTACATTCTCGAAGACCGGAATTCGCGCAATGGCACCGCGATCGGCGAATTGAACAATCGCATAACCAGGTCGGTTCTTGACCCGAACGCGGAAGTGTACCTGGGGTCGTACAAGATTGCCGCATCGCAGCTTCTCTCGCTTGAGACCAAGGTTGAGATCGGCGAAGCCGCGTTCAACAAGATCTCGTTTCGCGGCAAAACCATGGAGATTGGCCGCGACCCGCAGTGCGACATTCCGCTTCAGTTTCCAATGGTTTCCTGGCGTCATGCGCGGATTACCCGTGCGCCGGAAGGCGTGCTGGTGGAAGATCTCGGCTCCCGCAACGGAACCTACGTCGGGGGCATCCGGGTTACAGGCAAGGTGCTGGTAAAGCCGGGTCAGGAGATCGGCCTGGGCAGTATCCGCTTCCAGCTTCTGGAAAACGGCGAACTGGCGCAGCGCGACTACAACGGCAAGGTCACCATCGAAGCGCGCGACATTGTGGTGAATTCGCCCAACGGGAAGCGGCTGCTCAACCCGGTTTCGCTCACCATCTTCCCGTATGAAATGGTGGCGCTGATGGGCCCCGCAGGCGCCGGCAAGACAACCCTGCTGAAGGCGTTGAACGGTTATACGCGGCCAGTGCAGGGTACGGTCTTGTTTCGTGGCCAGAGCCTGTACGACTACTACGATCTCTATCGCCACATGATGGGCTACGTGCCCCAGGACGATATCGTCCATCCGCAGTTGACGGTGCGCCAGGCGCTGTACTTTTCCGCCCGCCTGCGGACCGACCTTACCGACTCCGAGATAGAAACGCGTACCCAGAGGGTGCTCAAGGACCTGGGCATCCCGGACAAGATCGACACCGTGATTGGCTCCCCGGAGAAAAAGACGCTCAGCGGCGGCCAGCGCAAGCGGGTGAACATCGCGCTCGAACTCATTACCGACACGCCGGTGCTATTCCTTGACGAGCCAACCTCCGGTCTTTCTTCCTATGACGCGGAGTCGGTCGTGGACCTGCTGAAAAACCTCTCCAAGACCGGCAAGACCATCCTGACCACCATCCATCAGCCCAGCTTGCGGGTCTACAAGCAGTTCGACAACCTGCTCATGATCTCCCGCGATATGGGGGACACGCCCGGATCGCTTGTCTACTTCGGCCCGGCATTTCCTGATTCCATTCAGTTCTTCAACCCTACGGCGCCAGGGGTGGGAACGACCATCGACAAGGTTCCGGATTTGAATCCGGAGATGCTGTTTTCCGGCATGAACACGGTGCCCGCCGCGAATCGTACCGAGACCTGGCGGCAGCGGTTCCTGCGATCCCACTATCAGCAGGAATTCGTGACCAACCGCTCTGGCCGGCAGGCCGCGGTGACGGACAAGACCGGAGAAGAGAAGCCGCGGCGCCAGTTCGGGCTTGGCCAGTGGCTGGCGCTGGTAAAGCGCAACCTGATGGTAAAAGCGCAGGACCGCGTGCAGACTGGGATTCTGCTGATGCAGGCACCCTTCTTCGCCGTGCTGGTTTGCATCATCGCGCACCCGCTCAGCGCCAACGACTTTACCGGGCTCATGGAGAAGCTTCCCATCGTTCATTTCTTGATGGTGGTGGCGGCCGTCTGGTTCGGCTGCAACAACGCCGCGCGCGACATTGTTGGCGAGTGGACCATCTACAAGCGCGAGCGAATGGTGACGCTCAAGCTCCTTCCGTATGTGTTCTCGAAGTTCGCGGTGCTGTTGGCGCTATGTATGTTCCAGTGCGGCTCCATGCTGGCAATCGTTTATCTGTTCCTCGGGCTTCATGGCAGTTTCTTATCTGGGTTTCTTGTCCTGCTGATGGCTTCCATGATTGGTGCGGGACTTGGACTTTGCGTCTCGGCGGTTGCCAGAACCAACGAGGCCGCCATTGCGCTCCTTCCGGTGATTCTGCTTCCCATCATCGCCCTTGGCGGCGGCATGCGCCCGGTTTACCAGATGCCCAAGGTGGGCCAGATCATCAGCGGAGCTATTCCCTCCCGGTGGGCCTTCGAGGCAAATCTGCTGGACGAAGCCAAAGCCAAGCAGTGGAAACCGAAATTCCCGTTTCCGGGCACAATCCCCCATCCTGCCGCCGGCCAGCCGCTCGCGGGCGCAAATCCCCCGGGACAGCCGGGAATGGCGGTTCCGGAAGACCCGATGCCCGGAGCGCCGTGTCCGATGGAGATCCCGCCCACCGACTTCGCGCAGCATCACATACCCAGCTACGTTGTCGACGCGAAAAACTGTGTCGGCGATGCGATTGAAAGGCCAGCCCTGAGTACGGAAAAGAACGCCGTGGCCTATCGGCACAAGTTCCGCGAATCGTTGGTGGTGCTGGGGGCAATGCTTCTTATGCTGACGGCTGGGGTAATCGGAATTCTTCGCAAGCGCGATAACGATCCACAATGAACCGGCGGAAATGGAGCCGTGGGCCCCGGTCTTTCCCTTTTTTTCAAAGTCGCATGTTTCCGGACGAATTATGCATCTTAATTCAGAAATCAGCGTTTTCGAAGTCAACGCCGGATGTGTCTCTGAAGGTGAGGTTCAAGGATGAAGGAGATTCCGATCCCCAATCAGCCGGTCGTCACATTTGCCGAGGTAACCGATCCCGGAACATTGCGCAAGGAGAACCAGGATAGTGTCCTGCAAATCCGGACCGCGCTGGGCGACCTTTCCATCGTGGCCGACGGCATGGGCGGGTATGAAGGCGGTGCTGTTGCATCGCGCATGGTTGTGGCCAGCTTCAGCGAGCATCTGGCAAGCCTGGGCGCGAACTACCCGGCCGACAGCGCGATACGCGAGGCCTCGGCACTCGCCAACGGGAACATTCTTGCGTCGGCAAATGCGCCCGGCTCGTCGCACCGCCGGATGGGCTCCACGGTGGTGGTTGCGCTGGTTCAACAGGATGCACTTGAGACCCGAGCCTGGATTGGCCACGTGGGCGATAGCCGGGCCTATCTGGTGCGCGGCGGCCTCATGAGCCGGTTAACCAACGATCATTCCCAGGTGCAATTGCTGCTTGCGAGCAACCTGATTACCCCGGAGGAAGCCGGAAGCCATCCTGACGCGTCCGTGCTGACACGCTGCCTGGGCCACCACCCCGCGGTGGAGATCGATATAGAGGCGGTTGTGCTGGCGGCCGGCGATACGCTGCTGCTGTGTTCCGACGGATTGTGGGGATACGTCGCCGAGGAGGATATCGAGACCGTGGCCGCCAACCCCAATCTCACGGTCGATGGAGCTGCAAGAGCAATGCTGGATTTGGCGCTGGCGGCCGGCGGCCATGACAACATCGGTATTGAGCTTGTGCGGCTTAGCGCCCCCCCAGTCGCGGCTTCCAGCGTCGTTACGCCTCCGCGCCAACGCAGGAAATTTGGTGTTCTTGCCATTTGGTTGCTGAGTCTCGCAGGCCTGGGTGCGCTTGCCAACTTTGCGATGACCCATCACTGGCTGGACACACTGCTGCATCCGCATTGAGGCTGAAATGCGGCGGCCGGTAAATGACCCGCGAAATGCGATCAGCCCGCTGGAAGTCGAATTCCGGGAGGGCGTCCGATGGCGGGGAAGCTGGAGTTTGCTAGCCGTGCGCAATGAACCAGGGAATCTCCGATTAACGCGATGCTTTTTGCGGCACGACTTCAGTCGTGACTCCAATAGCCTTCGGCCGACTCAAGTGGATGAAAACACCGACGCTGGGTGCTCCTGGTCGCTCGCCTTTGGGGACCGGGGAGGGAGAATCGAGCTGCCTGAAGCACAATCACTCACGGAATAGGGGAACATGATACTGCGGTGTGGGCCTATTGCCTCATGCCCAACCATGTGCACCTGATCCTGAAACCGACGCGAGCCGACGACCTTGGCCGCGCCATCGGCGAAACCCACTGGCGCCACACAAACTTCATCAACGCCCGCGGACGCTGGACCGGCCATCGATTCCAGAGCCGCTTTGCCTCGGTTGTGCTTGACGACATCCACCTCGTCCGTGCCGTTCTCTATGTCAGCTTGAATCCGGTGCGCGCCCGGCTGGTCTCCCGGCCCCAGGAATGGAAGTGGTCCAGCGTTCGCGCCCACCTGTCCGGGGTAGACAATGCGATCATAGCGGTGCGCCCCATACTGGATAGAATTCCGCACCTGAAAGATCTGTTGCAAGCCGGCACAGAGGAGGACTTTAGCGAATTGCGCCGCGCCGAAGCCGCAGGACGCCCGCTGGGTACGCCCGAGTTCCTCACCGGCCTGGAGAACCTGCTGGGACGCAAGATCGCACGCCGCTCTCCGAGGCGCAGACCGAAAACCGAAATCTCCGACGCGGAGCAGCTAGAATTGCTGTGAATAGGTATCATGTCTCCCCTATTTCCAATCGAGGCTATTCACCCCGAACAGGTCACCTGACCAGTTACAGGATCGACCCGCATATCCAGAAAACCACCGGGCGGCGACCTATGATGGCATTAATATACTTAGCTGAAACCTCGTTACAGCTGGCGTGCCGTGTCAATTGCTTCAATACCCAACGGAATTGGCATGCCGCGTTTTCTGAGCCCATTCTTCAAAATCGCTGCGATGTAGTGCTCCTCCCAATACCCTACCCGAGATAAATTCTCCTGCATTTCGACGATAGCATTTTCTGATTCCAGCTTCTGCCCCATCAAGAAGGTCGTATGGTTGGCGACCAAATCCGCAGCCTGGAGGGCCGGGGTGGTCTTGTCATTCAATTGCTGAAAGCCGCCCATAAATTTGGCGGTCTTTTTATTCATTTCTCTGAATGCGCGATAGCAGCCATGCAATTCGTCAAAATCATCTCCTTGATCGTGAACAAAGGCGACGACGCTATGCCCCGGCATCTTTCTCATGTGCTTCACAGTCTCGAACATGACGCTGCTAAGGGCGGCTTTATAGGGGTCTGTCGGAAGAATGTTATTCGCTTCGGGAAAGCGCCCCGATGCGCCTATAGTCTTCTAACTGTACGGCCACGCCTATTCCACGAATGGCAGGATGGTGGGACAAAACAGACTGCAGTTCTACTCGAACCTCCCGCGCCTTGTCTTTTTCCTTTTGCGTCGGGTAAAGCTTGCCACTCTTTCGAAAATGCTGGAACTGTCCATTCACGCAATCGCACTCGCTGCTCTTGAAGTACTCGAGCCCGTGGGTGTTCAGTATCTTCTTCCAATCAATTCGGAACGATTCCCAATCACCTCTTCCGGCGTAAAATCCGGCAGAAACCATAATGCGCTGTGCGCCCTTGTCTTTGCTGTCATCGAGAAACGAGTGATAGACCATACACATGTATCCTTAATGCTTTCTTCTGGGGGGAACAAGGGATCGTAAAGTTTATCAAGAGTAATCTCGCCGGGTGGCCAAGGTCCCGCCCATGAGACCTGGGATTCAAAGCGGTCTACGACATCGAAGAGACTGCTTCACCGATAGACTTCTCTGCGGTTACCAATCTGCAAAACCAGAACCGTCAGCACCCCGTCCTGAATGTCGCAGAGGATGCGATAATCGCCTACGCGATAGCGCCAAAGATCACCCAGCGGCCCCTTCAGCGCCTTGCCCAACTCGCGCGCATCGTCGCTGGGAGCAACGCGCTCATCCATAAAGTCGACAATGCGCCGGGCGGCGAGTTTATCCAGCTTGCGCAGTTGCTTCTTCGCGGTCTCGGCGTACTCAATCGTCCAAGCCAAGGTCGTTCCTTACCGAAGCCGCGGAGTACACCTTCTCCTGCCCCTTCCGCACTCGCGCCAGCGTCTCGGCGGCAAGATAATACTCCTCTACCTCGGCAATGCCGCCCTCAATGATCTCCCTCAAATAAAAGGCCTTCGTTCGTCCCGTCTTCCGGGCCAACTGGTCAAGCCGGTTCTCAATTTCCGGTGCAAGCCTGATTGAAGTAGCCAAAGTCACCTCCCGCAAGAATACATGTATTTATTGTATCGCACTGCCGAGTGCCGGACTCGCTCGGGTCGCGCCTTCGGGGCCTCAAAATAAATCACATCCGGCACCCCGTAATTTGCAGATAATATTCCTCCGTTGATGCACAATCACAAGTAGAGAACAGCCGCCAAGTTCTCTAACAAAACTGCCAGCGACTCTAAAACGCCGCAAACCGCCCATAACCCATTTGAAATTAAGAATCTGCGGCGAATTTCAATGGAATCAATTATTTGGAGCGAAGCTCCACCCGCAACCTGCTGAAAACAAGATATTTCCCTACAGAAACTGGGGGTGGGGCATGTGACGGGTACGGACCGCAGCCCCATGGCCCTGACCTCTGCTCGCTGCTCTGTAGAATCCCATCATGCGGGCCACCCCAGGCCTCGCCATCGAGACCTGGGAACGCAGCCGCGCCCTTTCAAATCACCCGTTCGGTCAAAATTTCCTCAGCCACCGAACGAGCTAAACAGCGTCGAAAAGGTCTTATTGGCCCCCTCTTCCGCCACAATCGACCACGCCGCCAGGTTGGACATCAGATTGACCTGCGTCGCGGACAAGTTGGTATTCACTGTCGCATAGTTGGGGAAGTTATTCTGCGTCACGTCGTTCGTGATGAAGTTGGCGACATCGGAGTTGCCATTGAACAGATCGAACCACGCCGACACATAGTTCAAATGGCACCACACCACGGTGACGCTGCCCGCCTGCACGCCGAACCAGCTATTGGCCAGCACGGTAAGCTGCTGCGTGAAGATAGCCGGCGCGGAGTTGGGTCCATTGCTGTTGGCCGCGTTCCACAACCCCTGCAAAAGCGCGGGAAAATCATCCGAAGGGAAGACCTGATTGTGGGCATAAGCCAGCGCCTGGCTGTCGATGCAGGTTGCGCCCTCATAGAGTACATATCCCTTGTTGCACTCGTCGCTCTGGCCATAGCCGTAGGGCTGGTAGCCGAACAGCGGCGGAAGGGCGTCGTCGACGATGACATACGTATTGGGCAGATAGCCGCCTTTCCCGTCGGAAACTCCATATTGGCCCGCCGCCACAGCCGAATTCGAGTTGGCGCATGAGATGATCGCCTTGATATCGGAGTGGGCCAGCAGCGCGCAGACCCCGCTGTTTTCCAATATCCCGGCGTCGGCAAAGCCGGTGGATTGGGGATTGGAGACCACGGTTGGATCGAGCACCGGCCAATAGCCATATTGCGGAATCAGGATCTGCGGGTTGGGGATGGTGATGCTGGCCGCGCTCGCTTCCGGAACCGCCGCGTACTCCTGAACCATGGACTTCGCCCTTGCCATCTGCTCGCCCGTAAGGTGGCCTTCGATCCAATCCCATATTTCTTTAGCGTACTGATAAAGAGTGGCAAGGAACTCCAGCGGATGCGCCTCCCAGTAGGCAATCTGGTTTTGCAGTATTCCCGCGAAGAACGAGCTGCTGGTGCCGGCGCTGTCGGTGAGCGTCCATTGGCGCGTCTGGTTGGCCACTGCGGCGCTCCCGCTGACCGAACTCAGGCTGGAATTGAAGGAAAAGGAAGTAATTCCGCCGCCGCCGGGCGGAAGGCCGTTCGCGTCCGTGCCGACGGGCGTTCCCACGATTCCGGTCATGAACGGCGTGGCCATCACGGGCGCAAGCGCCTGGATCCTGGTGCCTTGCTGGTTGAGGAACATGGCCATGTTGCAGATGTGATAGGGGCGAGGCATGCGGCTGCTTCCGCTGGCAACCAGGAACGGCGTCACGCTTCCAAGCGATGGATTCGGCCCAGTAACGTAGGTACTGAGCGTCTGCGAGTCCCAGGAGAACAGATCCGTAGGCGCGAGGCTTAAATTGGGCTCAAACAAGCCGGCCGGAAAAAGAATATTCAGTCCGACGATGGTTTGCCAGATCATGTTCGGCGGAACGTTTAGCTCATAAAGAACCACGGCCTGCACGGCAAGAAGGAGCGGCGAGAAAATGGTGGCTGTGATGGGCGCGGCGGCGCTTTGCGAGGAGATCGTGCCCAGGTTAACCAGACTTTCGGAGCCGATGTTGGCATTGTAGACGCCGAGAAACTCGCTGTCGGACGGGCCGTTGGCCGGCAGGAACTCATAAGGCACCCCGAGCCACGAACCGCCGGAGACAGTGGAGAGCGCCTTGATCTGGCCCAGCATGGGGACGCCGTTGAACGTGAGGGAACTGAGCGCTTGCAACTGCCCCATGCCGGCGGTGAGGGCGCGCGATCCGCCGCCGGAAAGGGCAACACCAATGGATCCGGGTGGGGCCGTCGCGCCGGAATAGAACTGGCTGACGGACAGTGGGGGCGTGGGTGTCAGAGTGGTATTGAAGTTTCCAGAGGACATGGTTGGGGGACCATCCTTTCCCGGCAGAGTGTGCCATGGCGGGTTTCCAATGTCAATGGGGAAATAAGCCTGTGGAAATCAAGCCCCGGAGTTCCCGACGCCGACGTTAACTCCTGAGCAATTGCCTCTGAATTCTGTAGAATTCCCCTATGCGTCGCTATTCACTCTTGCTCGCCCTCATCGCCGCCCTGCTCGCGCCCGGCCTCCGCGCCCAATCTCCCCAACCCGCTCCAGCCTTCCCAGCCTGTCCTTCCACCGCGACGCTGGACCAGCTCATCGCCGCCATCGACGCCGCGATAACCGGCCCGGCCAACAAGGACCGCACCTGCTTCCGCGCCCTGTTCGCGCCCGACGCTCGCCTCATTCCCGTCCGCATCGCCAAAGACGGCACAGCGACACCACACATCCTCAGCGTGCAGGACTGGATTGACGCCGTAGCCAAGTATGGCTCGACCGCCATCGCCGAGCACCAGCTCAAGGTCAAGACAGAAACCTGGGCTCACATCGCCCATCTCTGGAGCACCTACGAAACCAGGATCGGCGCCGACAGCAAGCCGGCCGACCGCGGCATCAACAGCATCCAGGCCACCTTCGACGGCCAGCAATGGCATATCATCTCAATTACCTGGCAGGCCGAAACCCCTGCCGACCCAGTCCCGGAGAAATACCTCCCATGATCTGCGCATGCCTCACGCGTTCGAACGGCCGTTGCGCGCTGGCGTGATCGAAAGGACCGCCATGAACCGCAGACACTTTCTCGCGGCTTCTGCCGCGCTCGCTGTCACCGCACCACGTTCTCTCCACGCCTCCGCCATTCCTGCCGCCGCATCGTCCAGCGTATCCACCTTACCAGCATTCGCCCGCTACCAACTCACCCTTGAACGCGTTCTTTCCGGTCCCAACCCCGCCTACACTTCCAGCTTCCTGCTCGAAGACCTGCGCGGTACGCCAGGCAGCCGCCGCTTCACCAATTTCTCCGGCGATCTCTCCGGCCGCTGGATCGGCGCGCTCACCTCATCCGCCGCGGCCTTTGGCCAGAGCTTCCCCGCGCTGCAATCCTTCGTCCGCGCCGCGCTCCCGCTCCAGCATCCCGAGGGCTACTTCGGCGCAACCTTCAACGCGGACCAGCCCACCGATGACGACCTCGCTCTGCTCTGGGGCAACGGCCGATTGCTCGTCGGTCTCCTTGAGTACAACTCCCACTATCCCGATCCCGCGGCGCTCGCCGCCGCACGCAGGCTCGGAGATTTCCTTGTCTCCATAGGCTCGCTCTTTAACTCCAGCGCAATGGCCGATGCCTTCTCCGCCGCGCATTTTGCATCGTCCTACATCTGTTGGACGCAGCAGACTGAGGGCCTTGCCGCACTCTACGCCGAAACGCATGATTCCAGGTATCGAGACCTCTGCGCGGAAATCGCCTCCCGCATGGAGCGCCGTCCCGGTGACCACGTCCACGGCTACTTGTGCAGCGTGCGCGGAGTGCTTGATCTGTATAACGCAACGGGCGACATCGCCCACCTCATCCGCGTGATCGCTGCGTGGAATGATATCGAGCAGTCCGGGGACGTCCTCATCACCGGCGGCGTTCCTGAAGCCTGGTCCCCAAAACGCAAGCGCACCGAGGGCTGTGCGGAATGCGACTGGCTCCGCCTCAATCTCGCTCTTCACCGAGCCACAGGCGAAGAAAAGTATCTCGAAGTCGCAGAAACTGCCGCCTTCAACGAGTTCGCCATGAACCAGTTCGCAACCGGCGACTTTGGTCACGGCACGCTCGACGCCGCCGGAATCCCTACAACTGTGGCCGTCCGCGCCTGGTGGTGCTGCACGCTACACGGCCTTCGCGCTTTCTCTGACCTGCACACACACGTCTTTCGCATCCGGGAGAATGAGATCTTCTACGATCTCCCCCTCGACGGTCTTCTCCGCGCTGGCACAATCGAAGCGGACTCCCACTCCACGCTCGCCGCAGACGGCAAAGTCAGTATCGTCCTGCGTCGCGCCGCGGCCACTCAGTCGCTCACCGTCCGCCAACCCGCCTGGGCCACCGCGGTTCGCCTCAGGCACAACGGCCTCCCAGTCACAGGCTTGCGGATTCCTGTCCTTCGCTCCGGCGATACCGTCACCGCGAAGTACGAAATGGCCCGCCGCACCAAAACCGTCCCCGCCGCGGAGTCGCTTCCGGCGCGCACCGCCATCTTCGTTGGTCCCTGGCTGCTTGGCGCATCCTCCCACGACCAACCTGGCTATTTCAATGAACTGCACATCGACAATCGTTTGCTCGCCGGCTCGCTGCACGCCGTGTCCACCAGGAACGCATCGCCCTTCGCCGTCCCCATCGCCGCCTCTGCCTGCACCTTCACCCCTGCCGAGTATCCTGAGCAGCCCGGCTATGTCCAGCTTCGCGCCGTCGCGGAGCAGACCGCATGCGACCCCGCCAGATGGATGACTGCCTTCCTCACACGCTCCACCTCCTGACGCATCTCTCACGCCGCGCTACACTTGATTTCAAGTCTCGCCATGAATAACCACTCAAAACTCGTCACCCTTGCCGAAATTCGCGCCGCCGCCGCCCGCATTGCGCACATCGCCATCCAAACCCCGCTTATCCGAGCCCAGTTTCCCGGCCTCTCCGGCCACGGCCAATCCCAGGAAATCTACCTCAAAGCCGAGTCTCTGCAGCCCATCGGAGCCTTCAAAATCCGCGGCGCGGCTAACAAAATCCTCCAGCTCACCCCCGAGCAAATCGCCCGCGGCGTCATCACCTACTCCAGCGGCAACCACGCCCAGGGAGTAGCCTATGCCGCACGCGAAGTCGGCGCCAAAGCCGTCATCGTCATGCCCTCCAACGCCCCAGCGATAAAGCGAGCCGCTACTCTCGCCATGGGTGCAGAAGTCGTCGACGTAGGCGTAGCCTCCTCGGAGCGCCTCGCCAAATCCGACGAGCTGGTCCGCGAGCACGGCTACATCGTCATCCCGCCCTACGACGACGACCAGATCATTGCCGGCCAGGCAACCTGCGGCCTTGAAATCATCGGGTCGCTCCCGGACGTGGACCTGGTACTGACCCCGGTCTCCGGCGGCGGCCTGCTCTCGGGTGTGGCGGCGGCCGTCAAGCTGCTCAGCCCCCGAACCCTCGTCTACGGCGTGGAACCGGAGCTAGCCGGCGATACGGCCGAAAGCTTCCGCACCGGCGAAATCGTTACCTGGCCGGCCGAGCTAACCAGCCGCACCATCGCCGACGGCCTTCGCACCCAGAGCGTCGGCCAGCGCAACTTCGCCCACATCCAGGCCTTTGTCGACGGCATCGTAACCGTCACCGAAGACGAAATCCGCGCCGCCATGCGCGCCATCGTCGCCGCAACGCGCCTGGTTCCCGAGCCCAGCGGAGCCGTAGCCGCCGCCGCGCTCCTCTTCCACCCCGACCAACTTCCCGACTACCGCACCGCCGCAGCCGTAGTAAGCGGCGGCAACGTCGATCCCGCCTTGCTGGCTCAGATCCTCACCGAAGCCTGATCCGCTCACTTCGCCGACACCGCAACGTCGTTCCACTATGATTTGCTCTGTGATGAAAATTCGCATCGGCGCGTCCTCAATCCTGATCCTGGCGTTCTTCCTCGCTGTCCTCCCCACCCAGGGCCAAAAGAAACCCACACAGCAAATCAAGCCTATGGCCGGCCCTCGCGCCACGCCACTCCGCGTTACTTGGGTGTACGTGAGCCCCGATTTGAGTTCGCAGAAGATCGAACGCATTCAGGTTGGCCGTGAGATGGTGGTCGCCGAGAAAAACGGCCCCTGGCTCCGCGTCTACGCCAACACCGATACCGAGCAATCGAACGACAAGGACACACCCGATTTCGGCGCCAGCGAAGCCCCTCCGCCCGCCGCCGGCTGGATGCAGTCCAAAGGCGTCGTCATTGAGACCAACCCCATCGGCGACCAGATCCTGCTCGGCGAAGCTGCCAATCAGGAGGCCCTTGCCTCCGACCCTCGCGGCCCCGCCCGCGCCGCGCAAAGCGCCCGCCTGCTTTATCGCCGCCTTGTCGAAATGTTTCCTGCCTCGCCCCTGGTTCCTGAGGCTGCATGGCGCGCCGCCGACGTCCGCTGGCAACTCGAGAAAGGGGACTCCGCCTCAAGGCCCTCCGCAAAGGAGAAAGACCCCGACCTCCGCTATCAAATGGATGAAGACGAGCTCAAGAAGGTCGTTCGGCTTTATCCGCACACCCGCCAGGCCGATCTGGCGGCCTTTGAGTTGATCGACAACAAGCTCTGCGGCGACTGGCAAGGCCAGCCCAAATGCCCTGCGAAAGAATCCGAAGTCTACGAGAAGTACGCGGCTGAGTTTCCCGATGGCCCTCGCACCGCACAGGCCCTCTATCAGGCGGTCTATCGCATGGCCGTCCTCACCAATATGTATGCCGCCGACGGCAGTGACAAAAAAGCAAACGAGGCCCACTCCCACGCGCGCGAGCTGGCAGACAGACTCAAAGAGCACTTCGCGCAATCCGATTTCACCGCACGCGCCCTCACCCTGGTCTACAAATTGGACGAAGGCGTGTCTGTTTACGGCACCGACCCGGAGTAAGCCGCTAGCCCCATTGCGCCCTGAGGTATCCTAACTAATAGCAAATCGACATCGTGAACTTCGCCGTGGCCCTGCTGAATCAATCGAGGGGTTTCGCTCACCGCAATACGGAGGCATCTTGAATCCTTATCTTCAGTCCGTCCTGCTCGGCATAGTAGAAGGCTTGACCGAGTTCCTTCCCGTCAGTTCCACGGCGCACCTGCGCATCACGGAAGGGCTGATGAAAATCCCGCTCGATGACGCCTACTGGAAGATGTACACCATCGTTATCCAGTTGGGCGCAATCCTTGCCCTCACGCTGCTGTTCCTCGGCCGCATTGTCGAGTATCTGCGCACGTTTCCACGGGGCGAGCGGGGCGACCGCAATTTGCTCACCCACCCCATCTCGCTTACGCTCATTGCTTTTGCCGTCACTTCCGTGCCCTCTCTGCTGCTGCACAAATGGAGCGAGAAGAACCTGGGCAGCATCACCGCCATGGCGCTCGCCCTGCTCATTGGCGGCATCGTGATGTGGATTGTCGACATTTGGGCCGACCGCCGCGATGCGGACACAACGGACACAGAGCAGATGACCCTGCCGCAGGCCGTCTGGATTGGCCTTTGCCAGACGCTTTCGGCCGTGTTTCCAGGAACCTCCCGCTCCATGTCCACCATCGCCGCAGGCCAAATCGCAGGACTCGACCGCCCCACCGCTCTGGCCTTCAGCTTCCTGCTTTCCATCCCCACCATGGCCGCCGCCACGGTCTGGGACCTGATCAAGGAAATCCATCCCAGCAAGGCTGCCGAAGCGGCCGGCGTCGCCGCCGCACACGTGGTCATGACCAGCGATCGCTGGGTCATTCTCCTCATCGGAATCGGAGTCTCGTTCTTCGTAGCGCTGGGTGTAGTCGAGTGGTTTCTCTTCTGGGTCCGCAAGCACGGCTTCGCCATCTTCGCCATCTACCGAATCCTCCTCGGCGGGGCACTGTTAATTTGGGGAGCCAAATTCATCGCCAGCTAATTCAACAGTTGCCCCAGACGGGGGCGCAAGGATGGGGCACCCGGCGTTGATGAAGCTGACCGCGGCAGCGCCGGTGGGGCTGGCTGCCGGCTTCTAGCTGCCAGCTTTCAGCTCTCAGTTTTGGCGCGCGACCGGCGATTCAAGAGACGAATCATGCACGCGGCGCTCCGCGGTGGGTTCGGTTTATTGCGCACGCTGCGATGAAAAAAGCTCACTTTTGCGTACGCATATAGGCGCACTCAAACGAGTGACAAGAAGTGCAAAATGACACGAAATAAGGCTCTTTTTGTGCGATTTAAGCGCTAATTGGAGCGTTCTTGACGCACTTTGACGGGCTTTTGTGTGCGCTGAATCACGGTTTAGATGCATGCATCGCATGCAATGCATGCAAGATTCCGGTACGATTGTCTTATGACGATAATCACAATTCGCAATCTTGACCCGCTGATCAAGCGCAGCCTACAGGTCCGCGCCGCTTAGAGCGGGCGGCCGATGGAGGCCGAGGTGCGCGCGATTCTTACCGCGATTGTGAGCTACGTCCCGACTGCCGAAATGCCTGGGCCGGACCCCGTTGCGCCTGAAAAGGACTTGGGCACCGTGAAGTGAGTATGGGATTTCGGTCGAGTTTCCGGTCGGGGCGTGTGCTGTCCAGATCTCAAAGGCGCTTGAAGAAAGACGAAAAGCCGGTCGTCGAGATTCGCGCACTCCCAGGTCCCCAAAGGCTAGGGACCCTGTGCACCCACGCATTTGGGGTGACTTGAGTCCCCCTGAGCCGCCTGCCTGTGAATATGTATCATGTCCCCGAATTACCCCGAATTACCCCGTAGATACCCTCGCGGGTCAGGGCAGAATCCGGCAGATGGGGCAGATTCTCCGCGCCTACGGCAAGTTCATCCAACATCCTGTGGAATTCCTCGACTGTGAGGCTTTCCTGGGGGGCCGGCGGCGCGGGCCGGTGGGCGCGCAGGATCTCAAGAGCCAGAGATTCTGGTTCCACTCCACGCCGAGCGGCTTCCGCTTCGAATACGGCTACAAGTTCCGAATCGAGTTCGATGGTCAGGGTCATGGCGTCCTCCTTCGGTCATTATCAGCCCAATTGTGCGTAAAACGAAAGCTCCAAAAAGGTGCGGGAGGCGAAATCGCTCAGATTTCGAGGATTGCGGGGCAGACGTCCCGCTCATCGCGAAAGGGCCGCGATGAACGGGGCACAGCCGAGTTGGTGTCAGATTTCCAAAATGACGGGCATGATCATGGGGCGCCGTCCGGTGGTTTTCTGGATGAGGCGCTTTAGCTCGGCTCTTACCTTTTCCTTGACCATGCCGTAGTCGGACTTTTGCTCGGTGCTCAGGCCGTCCAAAGTTTTGAGGACTAGCTCTTTGGCCTGGTCCGTAATGTCCGAACCGCCGAAGCCGCGCATGATGACTTCAGGCTGCTGCTCGACTTTGCCGGTGCGCTTGTTGATGGCCAGAACCGCAAGGACGATGCCGTCTTCGGACAGAATGCGGCGGTCGCGGATGACCAGATCTTCTACCACATCGATGGTGGAACCGGAATCGATAAGAATTCGGCCTGCGGTTACCTTGTCCTTTTTGCGGGCATCGGTTTTGTCGAGCTCGAGCACGTCGCCGTCTTCAATCACGATTGCGTGTTCAACCGCGCCGGTTTCCATGGCTACGCGGGCGTGCTTCTGGAGGTTGCGGTAATCTCCGTGGACAGGAATGAAGTACTTGGGCCGAACGAGGTTGATGAGCAGTCGCTGCTCTTCCTGAGCGCCGTGACCGCTTACGTGAATCAATCCGTTGGAGCCGTCGTCGCAAATGACGGTGGCGTCGCGGCGGCAGAGGTGGTCAATCACTCTGAAAATGCTTTTCTCGTTGCCGGGAATGATCCTGGAACTGAGGACGACGGTGTCGCCCGCGTCGATGTGGGCGAAGCGGTGGTTATCGACCGAGGCGCGGCTGAGGGCAGACATCGGTTCGCCTTGCGTGCCGCTGATGAGGATCATCAACTGCTCAGGCGGGTAGTCGCGCATCTGGCCGGGATTGATGACCAGGCCCTGAGGGATTTCGATGTAGCCGAGGTCCTGAGCGATTTCGCTCGAGTCCATCATGGAGCGTCCGACGATGGCCACCTTGCGGCCGTGCTTTTTGGCCAGATCGAGGGCGATGCGGATGCGGTAGATGGAAGAGGAGAAGCAACTGAAGAAGAGCTTCTTCTTGGTCTGCGAAAAGACTTCGTCGAGGCGTGGGATGACAGCGCGTTCGCTGGGCGTATAGCCGGAGCGCTCGACATTGGTCGAGTCCTGGAGCAGGGCGAGGACGCCGCGCTTGCCGTACTCGGCAAAGGTGTGCAGGTCGAATGCCTGGTCGTCGAGCGGGGACAGGTCGATCTTGAAGTCGCCGGTGTGGATGATGACGCCTACCGGGGTTTCGATAGCCAGGGCAACGCAATCCACCAGGGAGTGGGTAACGCGGATGGGCTCGATGGTGAATGGGCCGAGGGCGAACTTTTCCTTGGGCGTGATTTCGATGAGTGTGGTTTCGTCGAGGAGCTTATGCTCTTCGAGCTTGCCTTCAACGTAAGCCAGGGTGAACTCGGTGGCGTAGACGGGAACCTTGAGTTCGGAGAGGATCCAGGGCAGGCCGCCGATGTGGTCCTCGTGCCCGTGGGTGAGAATGATGGCGCGCACATGCTGTTTGTTTTCAATGAGATAGCTGATATCTGGAACAACGATATCGACGCCCAGCAATTCCGACTCGGGGAACATAAGCCCGGCGTCGATCACGATAATGTCGTCTTCCCAGCGAATGGCCATGCAGTTCATGCCGAATTCGCCGAGTCCACCAAGAGGGATAATTTTCAGTTTTTTCGTTTGCATCTGTCACATATGATGCTAACACCTGTTGAGTGAACGGGCACTGACCGAGGTAACCGGGCGGGGTACGGAACTGTTTGCAGTATGTTAAATTGGTTCCAACGAAGAGGATTGGAGGTTCAATGTCGGGCAAACGAGTGCTGGTTGGCGGGGCCGGAGGGTTCATCGGCGGACACCTTGTGAAGCGGCTCAAGGACGAAGGCTATTGGGTGAGGGGCGCGGACATCAAGGAACACGAGTTTGCGGAAACGGCGGCGGACGACTTCATTCTTGGAGACCTGACCGATGCCGCTGTGGCTAAGGAGGCGGTGGACGGGATAGACGAGATGTATCAGCTTGCCGCCGATATGGGCGGAGCGGGATATGTATTCTCTGGCGAGAACGACGCCGCGGTGATGCATAACTCCGCGTCGATCAATTTGAATATGCTTGAGTATGGGGTGCGGGCCGGGGTGAAGCGGTTCTTCTATTCCTCGTCCGCGTGCATGTATCCGGAATACAACCAGCTCGATCCTGACAATCCGAAGTGTTCGGAAGACTCGGCGTATCCTGCCGCGCCGGACAGCGAGTATGGGTGGGAGAAGCTTTTCAGCGAGCGGCTTTATTTTGCCTACATGAGGAACCTGAAGGTCGATGTGAGGGTGGCGCGCTTCCACAACATTTTTGGAATAGAGGGCACCTGGTGCGGCGGACGCGAGAAGGCGCCAGCGGCACTTTGCCGCAAGGTTGCGGAAGCTCCCGATGGCGGAGAGATTGAGATCTGGGGCGACGGCAAGCAGACGCGGAGTTTCTTGATTGTGGACGAGTGCGTAGAGGGCGTGCGCCGGCTTATGGACTCGGATTTTACTGGGCCGGTGAATGTTGGCTCGGAAGAAATGGTGACGATCAACCGGCTGGCGGAGATGATTATCGATATCTCCGGCAAGAAGCTGGGCGTGCGGCATATCAAGGGACCGCTGGGCGTGAGGGGACGTAACTCCGACAATCGACTTATCAGGGAAAAGCTGGGCTGGGCGCCCAGCCTCAGTTTGCGGGCAGGACTGGAGACGACTTATGCCTGGATTTCGAAGCAGGTGGCCAAGGCTGCCTTGTCGGAAGTTAGCGTTTAAGTTAGTGCGGCGCGGTTGATGGCTGCGTTGGGGAGATGTTGGATTCTTTGCAGCGACCGGCGATTGAGGCTGAAAGGCTTTGGTCGCCGGTTACTTATTTGCGGACGACTTAGGGAACTCTTGTTAAGTTCCTGGACCACCCCAACCTTCCCTCCCGGGCTAAAGCCCAGGTTGATTTTGTTGCCTTTGTGGCACGACTGAAGTCGTGCCCTTTCAAAGCAGCGAGTTTTTCCGCAGCCTGTTAAGTCGTGCCTTTTCAAAGCCGCAACCTGTCCAGAGGTTCCATTAGGATACGAAGGGGCATGGGACTAGACTAACTGGGGTAGGGAGGTTCCCGATGAAAGCTTTGCGTGGGTTGAAATGGGCGGCGGTGTTGGCTTGCGCGGGGACAAGTGTTGCGTTGGGGCAGGAAGCTGGTGCTGTGGCGCCGACTCCACCGGCGGAGACTGGGGCGCCGGCTAAGGTGTATGACGCTGTGGCTGGAGTTACTGTGCCTGAGCTTATTCCTTCGCAATGGCAAACGATGGCGGCAGGTACCTGCAAGGAGGTCAGGGACGGGCTGGTTTATCTCACTTTTGTGGTGGATGCGGAGGGAGTGACGCGCGACGTTGTGTCGGAGGATACGGAACGCACGCCGCTGGAGAGGATGGCGGAGCGCATTGTTGAGGCGGATCGGTTCAAGCCTGGGAGCTTGAATGGCCAGGCCGTGGCTGTGAAGATCGGAGTGGAAGTAGATATCGAGGGCTGCATCGATTGGATGGAAGACGATGCAGGGAACAGGCAGCAAGTGTTTCGGCTGACAGCGCAGCCTGTGCAGAAGGTTGGTCCGCAGGAGACGCCGAAAGACGAGGTGCCGCCGGCTTATGTCGCCGTGGAGCGACAAGAGCTTCCACCGGGTGTGAGCCGAATTGGGAATGGGGTGTCTGCGCCAGTCCCGCTGAACCACGTTGAGGCGCGATATACCGACGAGGCGAGGAAAAAGAAGATTCAGGGAGTCTGCATTATTTCAATGATTGTGGATTTGAAGGGAAGGCCAATGAATCCGCTTGTGATTCGAACCCTTGGCTCGGGGTTGGATCAGAAGGCGATTGAGGCTGTGAACAAATACAAGTTCAAGCCAGCGATGAAGAAGGACGGCACGCCCGTGCCGGTGATGATTACGGTCGAGGTGAACTTCAGGCTCTACTAACATCGACAGGTTGGAAATGGAAGGGAATCCGAACATGAGAATTGTTCGATATCTGGCTGGCGCCGCGATTTTTGTTGCGGGGATTCTGCTCACTAGCGGGCCGATTCACGCCGATGGCGTAGGCGCGAAGAACAGCATTGTGCCAACGCGGTTCAGCGTTTTGGACGAGGGAACTCCTGGCAAGCCAGATGTGCTGCTGGTGCCGGGGCTTTCGAGTTCGCGGGCCATTTGGGATGCGGAGGCGAAGCTGCTTGCGCCGAATTACCGGCTGCACCTGGTGCAGGTGAATGGGTTTGCAGGGACTCCGGCGGGAGAGAATGCGAGCGGGCCGCTTCTGGTTCCCATCGTTGAGGAACTTCACGCTTATATTGTGGCGAACAAGCTGCATCCGGTGGTGATTGGGCACTCGCTGGGTGGGTTGCTGGCGCTGATGCTGGCGGATAAACACCCTGAAGACGTGAAAAAGCTGGCGATCGTGGATGCGCTGCCGTTCTCTGGCGCGACCATGGACCCGGCGGCGACGGTGGAGAGCATCCGGCCGCAGGCTGAGGGGTTCAAACATGCCATGCTTTCGATGTCGGCGGACGATTATGCGGCGATGCAGCCGATTGTGGCCGCGCAGATGGTGAAGGACGCCGATGCACAGAAGCTGGTGGCGGCGAGCTCGATTGCGAGCGACCGGGCAGTGGTGGTGAATGCGGTGATGGATGGTTTGGGGACCGATCTTCGCCCGGATGTGGCAGGGATCAAGACGCCGACGCTGATGATCTATGCGTACGACTCGACGGAGCAGCAGCCGGACCCGAAGCAGTATGAGGCGGCGGTGCTGGCGGGATACAAGCCGATGCCGAACGTTACGCTGGTGCGGATTGACGACTCGCGGCACTTTATCATGTATGACCAGCCGGCGAAGCTGGATGCGGCGTTGCAGGGGTTTCTGAAGTAGGGGATGAAGCGCCTCTCAGGTCTCAGAGTCGAAACCTGGGGTGCCCGGCTATAGGTTACGGAAGAAGGCGGTCAGGTCCCCCGCAACCGCCGCTGGTTCCTCAACTGGGGCGAAGTGCCCGCCGCGCGGAAAGACTCTCCAGCGCTGGATGTTGTACAAGCGTTCAACATACGAGCGCGGAAGCTCGCCCTCGGGAACGGTCTGATGCGCGAAAACACCAAATGCCGTGGGCGTGCCGACGTAGGCGGGATCGACCGGGTGCCAGCGATTGTCCCAATAGTCGCGCATTGACGAGGTGATCGTCTGCGTGACCCAGTACAGGGTAAGCGTGGCGCACAGGAAGTCGTCGGTCGGTGTGACGTCGCTCCACGAGTGCCACTTCTCACCCAAATATGCGGCGAGCCCCGCCGGGGAGTCGTTCAGTCCATAGCCGACGGTCTGGGGCTTCGTGGACTGAATCGCACTGTAGCCGCGCTCGGTAGCGTCCCAGTTCCGGCTCACCGCAAGGTACGATCGCTCGGCATCGGACAGCTCCGATTCGTCCACCGCGGGGGCAAGATCCGACTCCAGTGTAGTGAGATGGATCCCGATCACCGACTCGGGATGATCCAGCGCAAGGATGGTCGTCACCCCGGCTCCAAAGTCATAACCGCTCGCCCCATAGCGGGAATACCCAAGCTCCGACATGAGCCGGTGCCAGCGCTCCGCGACGTAACGGTAGTTAATGCCGACCTTGGAAGGACGCGGCGAGAATCCATACCCCGGCAGCGAAGGCACGACCACGTCGAAGTGCTCGAGCATCGGCAGCATGTCAACGTAATCGAGAAAACTGCCGGGCCAGCCGTGCGTAAGGATGAGAGGCACGCCGCGCCCCGATGCCGCACGCTGGTGCACAAAGTGAATGCCAGCCCAAGTGAAGTGGTTAAGCGCGTTGAGCCTTCGCTCCCAGGCGCGCCAGTCGAACTCATGGGCCCAGTAGGAAACGAGGCGCTGTAGCCAGCCCAACTCAGTGCCTTGTTCCCAGCCTATACCGGGTACCTGGTTGGGCCATCTCGTTTGGCGCAACCGTGCCCGCAGATCGTCCAGCACCTCATCCGCGACGTGAATCCGAAACGGTTCCACTCGAGCAACTCCCTCTTGGCAATGGCCAGTTACCAGTCAAACGCGCCAGGCAAAGCGCAGATCGATCCCGCTGCCACACAGGCTAAATCATGCCTCCGTTTCACGCATAATGACGTCCACTGCTAACAGAATCAGCCTGAATAGAAGCAGCCGATAGCGGCCCTCATGGGCGACACCTCGGCCTATGTATGATCCCTTCTGGATTGCGGGCCACTGAAAAGCGATTGACTTACCTTCGAGCTTGTGGGCGGGCACCGACCTACTTTACGCGATGGAATGTTCTGTTCCAGCGAGTCTCATCGAAGAAATGAATGAACTCGTAAATGGTGGATTCGGCTTGCTGTGAAAGCGGAACCTCATCGATGCCGGATTCGGGCATCTTGATTGACCAGAAGACGAAAAGGGGCCGGCCCACGATGTTCTCTCTTGGCACAAATCCCCAATAGCGGCTGTCCATGCTGTTGGTGCGGTTGTCGCCCATCGCGAAGTAGCTGCCAGCAGGGACGACCAGGTCCTGACCCTCGATGCGGGTGGGCAATTGGACGGACCACTCCGCTGTAACCCCCGGCTCGGTTCCGGGATCGACCGAGGGGAAGTCGTTGATATAGGGATTGTAGCTTTCGGATGTGGGCTTGGCGGCTTGCGGTTCGTCCTGGGCAACGCCGTTGAGGTAGACGATGCCGTTGCGCAGATGTATGCGGTCGCCGGGGATTGCGATGACGCGCTTGACCAGGAAGATGTGCTCGCCATTGGCTTCCGCGAGCGGCTTGAAGAAGACGACCACGTCGCCTCGATGCACGTCGCGGTAAGGCATGAAGGGTGCCCAACTGGTTGGCGGCGCCAAGGACTCGCGCTCAACCAGCACGTGATCGCCGGTGAGCAGAGTGCTGGCCATGGACGAGGACGGGATGACGAAGTTCTGAAACAAAAACGCGAAAACAAACAGCACGACTATGACGGAGGTCAGATTCGACGCTAATCCTTCGAGGAAAGACTCGCCGGGCCGTTGGGCGTCCGTGACTTGTTTGCTTGCTTTTGGCTTCGTGGATGTCATCTGCGCTTTGTGCTCCCTCCTTGACGATTACGATACTGAGTCGTTTGTTGTTCCCAGGCGAGCGAAATGATCGATACGAGGGCGTTTTTAGAATTGGTCTACCGCCTTTGACCTCCGAAAAGCGTCACGCCATTGCAGTTTGCGGCTGGGCGGTGCGGGCGATGGTCAGCACGGTGATGTCGTCGGCCTGGGGCGCGCCTGTACCAAAGGCGCGGGCGGCTTCGGCGATGGCGGAAGCAGGCTGGGAGCTGATGGCCAGGGTGCGGTCGAAACCGAAGAGCTCGCGAGTGAGGCTGGTGGCTTCAACCACGCCATCGGTGACCAGCGTGCAGAGCTGATGAGGCGGTAGTTGCAGAGCGATCTCGGAGTAGTGAATGTCCGCAGCCAGGCCGAGCGGCAGGTTGGCTTCCGTGGCAATCTCCTTGCCGTCGAGGTAGGGGTTGGGGTGCCCCGCATTCGCGACGGTGATCTTGCCTGAGGGTTCAATCATCAGCGCAAGGCAGGTGGCGAAGCCGTCGCCGCGGCCATGGAGGCGGCGGTTGAGTCCAGCGAGCAATTCGGCGGGGCTGGTGTAAAACTCGGCGTATGTGCGCAGCGTGCCCACGATCAGCGAAACCGTCATGGCGGCCTTTAGGCCCTTGCCGCTCACGTCGCCCACGACGATGAAGGCGGAGGGCTTCTCGGGATCGGCGAGGTTGGGGATGGGCAGAACCTGGAAGAAGTCGCCGCCGACTTCCTGCGCAGGGAGGTAGGCGCTCTCGATGGTGAGTCCGGGGATGTGGGGGAGCTGGTCGGGGATGAGGATTTGCTGCACGCTGCGCGCGGCGGCCATCTCCTGCTCGACCTCGCGATTGCGGTTCTGGATGCGCCGGAAGCGGAAGGTCATGGCGATGAGCATGACGATTGCGAAGAGGAGATTGGAGAGACCGCGCAGGTCGATATCCACGCCGTGCCAGAAAATGTCCTGGGTGAGACTGGGGAGACCCATGCGACCCAACATGCGATTGGACTCTTCGACAGCGAACAGGAGCGCGGCAGCGCCAATCCAGCGCATCTCAGGGAGCGTGCTTTTGAAGCAGAACGGCACAAGCAACAGAAAGCTGGCGCCGGAGAGCAGGGCGCCGGCGATTGCGGCATTGTAGAGGTATTGGCTCTCTACAAACTTTGCGAGTGGAAAGAAAACAGACGACGGCCATGGAAGCAGAAGCAGCAAGAGCACAATGAAGAGCCCGTTGAGGAGTTGAATGGCGCGAAAGGCTTTGGGGACTGGCCGCGCGAGAAACGAGAAGATGAATTGGATGGAGAAGAGCGCTCCCGTTGCATTGAAAGCTGAAATAATGGTCATGCCCAGCCAAGCCGGCATTGACATGTCCACCACGGACGCGAGTTCACCGAGACGAAAGATAGGTAGAGTACAAAGCCTGGCGCCCAGCCAGAAGTACTCGTGCAAGCGGGTGTTGACGGAAAACAGCAACAGGAAGACTAAGCCCGCACCGAACATAGCCGTGTAGCACAGATAATGGAGCCAACTGGAGCTGAGATAGTTGACCGTGTCGTGGTCGCGGAGGGATTCAATGCGGTCGAGCGGTGCAATGGCCGGCGCAAATTCACCGACTCTGTTGGCGGTGTGGATACCGAGCGAGTGAATGGCGATGACCAGATGACCGTGCCGAGCGAGGCTGGTTGGAAAACTGAAAATAGCGCCGCTGTATTGCGGACCCTGGCGCGTGGCCAGGCTGCCTGATCCGCCAATTGACTGGCCGTCAATGAAGACCTCGTAGACCGGGTAGTCACCCTGGATGAGCAGGCCAAGCTGCGGAGCGGACTGCAACTCGGCGGGCAGCGTGACCTCGATTCGCTGCCATTGGCTCGCCCGGCCGGAACTTGCTTCGAAAATGAGCGGTTGCAAGGCGCAACCTGTCGGGTCGATCTGAGCGCATTGTGGACTGTCTCCGACATGCATCCGCCATTGATTCCAGGGCAGGCGGAGGACGCTTTGTTGGGCACAGGCCGCAGGGGCGGCGACGGAAAGCGCGGCAAGGAACAGCCATGGTAAGGCAAAACGCCTCATTCGCGTGCTCCTGAACCTGAAAATGATGGGCTGCCTGGCATGCAGGCTAGCGTAACAAGTCTTCGAGGGTGGTGGATAGGTCGGTCTTTTCGTCGCGGTATTTGACGATGACGGGGGCGTAAAGGCTTAGGCCCCACTCCTGCCCTTTTCCCTTGCTTACGGCACGGGAGCCGGGGACTACTACCGCGTTTTCGGGGACGATGAGGGGCAGGTCGGGCGTGGCGCGAAGGACTGTGCCGTTGACGAGGTCGAACAGGGGCGTGCCGCGGGTGAGGATGGTTCCGGGGGCGAGGACGGCTCCGCGGCGGACGATGGTTCCCTCGTAGACGCCGGTGTTTCCGCCGACGAGGACATCGTCTTCAACGATGACGGGGCTTTCGTTGATGGGCTCGAGGACGCCGCCGATCTGGGCCGCGGCGCTGAGGTGGACGCGCTTGCCGATTTGCGCGCAAGAGCCAACCAGTGCATGAGAGTCGACCATGGTTCCTTCGTCGACGTATGCGCCGGCGTTGATGTACATGGGCGGCATGCATACGACGCCGCGGGCGATAAAGGCTCCGGCGCGGACCGAGGAGCCGCCGGGAACGATGCGTACGCCGTCGCGCGGGACGAACTGCTGCGCCGGGTAGGTGTGCTTGTCGACAAACGAAAGTGCCGGGGCGGCGGCGGTTGGACCGACGGCGGGGAATGCCTTGAGCTCGCCTAGCCGAAAGCCTAGCAGGATGCCCTGTTTGACCCAGGCGTTGACGCGCCATCCGGTGGGGGATGCGGAGTCTGGCGATGCGGCGCGCAGATGGCCGCGCTCAAGGCCCTGGCGCAGTTCGAGGAACGCCGTCATGGCGTCTGGATCGTGGCGCGCGGCTTCTCCCGCGGCAAAATGATCTTCGATTCTCTGTTGGAGCGGGCGGGTCGTCATTCCATTCTGAGTTTATCAACCCGGAATGGAATGACGATGGAGGGAGGTGGGATTCGAGGGAGGACGCTTGAAGAAAATCAGTTACGTAGATGGGATGCGCCGATGACGGCAAAGGATGGCAAGTGGAGGATGAGATGGCTCAGGCCGCGACGTTGGACTCTTGTTTGCTGGTTACGGGGCCGGTGAGCGTGACCGGCAGCAGACGGAAGGAATTGTTGCCCACTGGAATCATTGCCAGCGGGACGGGTGTTCGGCCCGGCGCATAGTGCAGATGCCTGGATTCCAGCCATGCGCACAACCGGGGGTCGTGAATCTCAGGCTGTCCCGACCAGAAGCCGGGGTCCAGCTCACACTGGATCTGCAAATGATCCAGTTGTAACTCGATTACGGCGATGTGCCTGGGAAAGTAACGCCGGACGTTATAAGCGCCGACGTGCAAACCGGTGACACCACGGCCTTTGGATTGTGTTTTGACTACCATGCATACCTGCTCTTCAGAAGAGGTTAAGGTCAGTCTAGGGAGTCAGGAAGGAAGAAACCGCTCTAGGTGCAGGGAATCCTAAGAGAAGATTCCTCATTTGAAACGCACCATGCGAATGTTCCGTTGTGGGACGATCATGCGCCGCATTTCCTGAAGTGTCAAGGGCATATTCGTTAAATTCAGTAACTGCGTCAGTGTGCCGCGACGGGCGCCTGCCTGGCCTTAAATTGTCTTTTGACAGTTATCGGCTGTAGGCGGAAAGAGTTATTGCCCGCCGGAACCATTGCCAGCGGGATAGGTTCCCGATCGAGTTTGTAGCGGAGATGTTTGTACTTGAGCCATTCCGAGAGGCGAGGGTCTCGAATATCGGGATGGCCGTTCCAGAAGCCGGGATCGAGGCCGCATTGGATATGCAGATGATCCAATTCCAACTCGATGGCTGCTACGCTTTTTGGAAAATAGCGGCGAACGTTGGTTGCCCCGACGTGCAATCCAGTAACGCCGTGGCCGAGGGAATGAGTTTTCACCATCATGGTGGGTATCTCCTGTACGGGAACGAAAGAGTGACGAGAGGGAATCAAAATGGAGGAAGCCGCCTACTTTCGCACCGAACCGCTCTGCGAATTCCCGTCTGAGAACCCTCTTTCTCTGATGTCAACTCCGCAAGGAAGGGATGCCTCGTCTTGCGGCCTGCATGAAACTTATACGGAAATTTTTTTGCGCAGCGCGAGAGACCTGGATGCGCGCCGGCGAATGTGGCTTACGGACCTAGGATTGCCGAGAATGCTGTGGAATTCTGGTCACTATTGAACAGAACGATCATGAATTCTCAATGAATAAGCGGGAAAATGTAACGCGGCACACATGGGATGACGCGGCCTCGGGTTATTTCGTCTGCTGCAAGGCGTTTCGAAGCGCTGCGGCGACTTCTTCCTGCTGGGCGAGCGTGATGCGGTTGAAGAAAGGGAGTGCGAGGGTGCAGCGGGCTATGGATTCGGTAATGGGGAGCGATGCCAAGGCCGCGCTGGGATGGGAGCGCCAGGCCGGCTGAAGGTGGATGGGGGCGAAGTAGCGGCCGGTGGCGATTCCGCGGTCGGCGAGCGCGGCCTGGACCTGGTCGCGGTCGATTCGCTCCGGCAGGAGAACCACGTAAACAAACCAGCTTATGGTGCGTTGGGGAAGGTTGAGGGGCGGGAGTCCGAGGCCGGGGATGTCTTGAAGCAGGGCCCGGTAGCGCTGGGCGGCGGCGGTGCGGAGGACGAGAATTTCCTCGATGCGGGATAGCTGGACACGGCCCAGGGCGCAGGCTAACTCGGAGAGACGGTAGTTATAGCCGGGCTCGGCGTGATCGAGCCAGTCGGCATTGGGATTTCGGCCTTGATTGCGAAGGCTGCGGAGGCGGGAGGCGTGGACGGGATCGTGGGCCAGGATGGCTCCGCCTTCGCCTGTGGTGATCTGCTTGTTGGGATAGAAGCCAAAGACGGCAAGGTCGCCGAA